>Ga0222634_1000883_pt1 | contig 11621 bp, 9 predicted proteins | sample AntAcemetageno50_FD_179807 | JGI IMG/M metagenome (GOLD analysis project Ga0222634, IMG submission 179807) | Saline water microbial communities from Ace Lake, Antarctica - #50 | ecosystem: Environmental > Aquatic > Non-marine Saline and Alkaline > Saline | place: Antarctica: Ace Lake | collected...
ATTAGGTCCATTAGGTCCATTAGGTCCATTAGGTCCATTAGGTCCATTAGGTCCATTTGGCTTGTTAGGCACGTTAGGTCCATTTGGCTTGTTAGGCACGTTAGGTCCATTTGGCTTGTTAGGCACGTTAGGTCCATTTGGCTTGTTGGGTCCATTAGGTCCATTTGGCTTGTTGGGTCCATTAGGTCCATTTGGCTTGTTGGGCACATTTGGCTTGTTGGGCACATTTGGCTTGTTGGGCACATTTGGCTTGTTGGGCACATTTGACTTGTTGGGCACATTTGGCTTGTTAGGCACGTTAGGTCCATTTGGCTTGTTGGGTCCATTAGGTCCATTTGGCTTGTTGGGTCCATTAGGTCCATTTGGCTTGTTAGGCACGTTAGGTCCATTTGGCTTGTTGGGTCCATTAGGTCCATTTGGCTTGTTGGGCACATTTGGCTTGTTGGGCACATTTGGCTTGTTGGGCACATTTGGCTTGTTAGGAAACACGGGCTCCCCGAAACCATTTGGTTTGTTGAGAGGTCCTTGAGCTACAACTGGTCCTTCATTCTTATAGTATCCTAAACCGTTATCACCAGTTTTGAATGCATAACCTGGTTTTGCTTTGTTGAATTTATTCGCTTTAATGAAATTCTTATTTTTGTTCTTCAAACCACCAAAGAAACCACCAAAGAATGAATTCTTCTTGTTTACTCGATTGTTTCCAACTCCTGTATTTACCCTTAGAGGTGCAGCGGCTACACTTCCACCCAAAAATTTGGGTTGACTTCCTTTCATAAACATGCTCCCTTTGGGAAAAGAGATCCGAGTACTGGATGTAGATTGTTGACCAAAACTAGGTGGTTTGAACTTCACAGCCTTTGGAATTCCACCATTCCTAGGACCCCCATTATTCAACCTGTTTGGTTCGTTTCTGGGACCCAAATTGTTCAACCTGTTTGGTTCGTTTCTGGAACCCCCATTATTCAACCTGTTTGGTTCGTTTCTGGGACCCAAATTGTTCAACCTATTTGGTTCGTTTCTGGGACCCAAATTGTTCAACCTGTTTGGTTCGTTTCTGGGACCCAAATTGTTCAACCTATTTGGTTCGTTTCTGGGACCCAAATTGTTCAACCTGTTTGGTTCGTTCTTGACGCCCCCATTATTCAACCTGTTTGGTTCATTCTTGACGCCCCCATTATTCAACCTGTTTGGTTCGTTCTTGACGCCCCCATTATTCAAGAGTCCCACATTGTTCTTAGGTGTGATCATCTTTTTGACGAGAGTTCTCTTACGAGAAAACTTCACAGGTTCGTGAACGTTCATACCACTGAGACGCTTACCGATGGCATCCTGTAAATCGTATTTTTTAAGATTTTCAATCTTCTTGAGTCCAGCTTTTCTCGCGAGACGTACAAGGTCTTTACGTCTGACTGTGGAGCTGAAAAACAACTCATAGTCTTTAGATGACAGTGGTGACTTTTTGTCGATCAAATACGTTTTAGTCGAGTTCATGACGAGAGGGGGTAGAGGCAACTTACCTGCCTGAATATCTTCATATACTCCACATATTTCTTCCTTTGTTAGTTTAATGGTTTTCCCGGTATTCATCCTTATGAGTTTCCTGAGAGTATCTAAATCCGCGTCGGGGTCGCACGCGTCTATCATATATATTAGACTAACAAAAAAGTATTTTGAATATCCTATATATTTTATACAAGGGAGGTCATCTGTTTGAATTGTGGTAAGGTGATACGTCGGGCATTAAGCCGTTGGAGAAGTTGTCTATCTTTTAGTGTTATTGTGCGTTTAAGAGACTTTAGGTGTTCACGCGCTTTGACTCGTGTATTACGCATTTTGGATATTTGTACACTCTTGATTACTCTCTGATTATTTAGAGTTTTTACAGCCTGAATAGAAGCTTTCGCCTTTGATGCATTAAGTTTATTCTTTTGTATCTGTTTCAAAATACCGGACGCCTGTCGCTTTATTACGTTTATATTACCAGACATGCGCAATAATTTTGTTTTTTCAGAGTTTGGAAGATTCAATGTGTTAATGTATAACTTTACCTGAGTTCTTCTTTGTACATCTACAGTTTCCTTATCATTTTTTACCTTTAGGGTTTGTTGAATCATTCGTTTGATCGCGTTGATATTTGTGTTACCCTGTACTCCCCGTAAAAAACCTCTTCTCTGACTGAGGTTCACTTTCATATCGTTCATGTATCGAGAAAGTTCTGTCTTCTTTTTACTTATCTTAGAAGCATCTGCTCTCACCTTCATTTGATTAGCTTTTTCTCGAATATACTTCATCCCATCTTGAGTGGTTGTAGTGTTGACTTGGTTGAGAAGGTTCTTGGCATTGTTTCCGAGATTTTTAGAAGCGATATATTGTCTGAGTTGAGTTTGTAACACATTTTCAGATCTTTGTTGTGTATCCAAATTTCGAGCTTTTTTTATCACGACATTGACATTGTTCATGTTAGCTAAAATTATTTTTCGGTTATTTTCCGATAGAGACATTGGTTTGAGAGCATTAGTTAATTTCTCACGGTCCCGCTTTTTACGCACACGAATCGCTTCACTCTTGGCTTTTGGAAGTTTAAAATCTGGTACTCTTTCGAAACTGTTTAGAATTTGTTTAGAATTTGTGTTTGATAATTTAAGTGTCTTAAGTAGGGCATTCAGGTTAGATTTCTCTTTATTTTTTAACTCCTTCTTGCGCGTCGAACTCAGTTGTTTAGCAGTGGTTTCGTATAACATGACACTGTTAGGTTTCTTATCATACATTGTGAGAATTGATTTATTGTCTGTATCAGATAGATCGATTCCATCCAATGTCTTTACCAATTTCAGTCTATTTTCAGCAGTCTTTTCATTTATGCGCATCTTTTTTACTTGCATGGCTTTCACCCTTATTTTTTGAACATTTTTCACTTTGTCAAAATCAGAAAGTAAATCATTCATATCTTTCTGTGTTAATTTGACTTCATTTTTCAAGAAAACTTGTAAAAGATTCTTATCAGCTTTATGTTTGTTTTCTCTCATCTTCTCCTGAATTTCCATAACCTTCTTCATAGATGTTTTGAGTTGTATATCTGTCGTGACAAATTCTTGAAGAATTTCATTTTGATTCTGTGGGGTAAGACCCAAGAGTGATATTTTCAATTGTTGCATCTCCTGAAACCTCTTAGATCCATACGCCTTCTTAATATTTATCATGATCGCATTGATCTGTTGTGGGTTACGAATCATTGATAGGTTCAACTTTATGGTCATACCAGAATTCAAAATGAGATCAGAAAGTTTCTTCTTCATCTTGGTAATGAAATCTTGATTGATTTTTTTATTGATCTTAGATACGTTGACCAGATTTTCGATTTCCTCTATATCTTCTAAAATCGCGGCGTTTCTCGTTTTACTTTTGAGACGGGTCTTTTGATTTTTCAATTGTTTGATTTCATTGGCTTTTTGTGCATATTCGTTATATTTTTCGGGTACAGCATCAAACTTTTCAAAGATTTTTACGATTTCAGGTTGATCCATAGTGAAACCGAGCTTATCGACAATGTATCGTCGCAGTTTAAATCGAAGCTCCCTCTTACGACGATTGTGATACTTTTCAGCTTCTGAATTATTCTTTGATAACAGATACATCTTTTCACGATTGGTCAGAATCTTGAATGTATTGAGATACTTCAGTCGTTCTTGGCGCTTCTTCAATTGTTCTCGATTTAATTTAGACTTTGTGAGTGTATTGACTTCTTTTTTGAGGTTTATCATTTTTTTACTTCTCGTTTCATTTGTGTTTTCATTTTCATTTACGTTTAACTTGTGTAACAGTGTCTGTTTATTGTAATTGTTTAGTTGATGTTTGTTGATGTATTCCATTAGATCACGACGAATGCTGTTCGTTTTTTCATCTTGGGTATTGAGTGCTGTTTTGATAGCTGTATTCACGGCAGTGTTAAAGTTCACTAGGTCACTGTTAAAGTTTGATTTAATTTTAATATTGTCTTCGGGATCAAGTGGTAATTCGTCTACAAAGTTTAAGAATTCATCATTACTTTCCACCCAATTACCATGATTCCTGAAGTTTTCAATTTTCGTAGCCTCCTTTTTTAGAGTGTTCATGTTGATATACGTTGTCGCAAACTTTTTCATCACTCGATCGATATTTTGTGGTTTGATTTCAAGTTCTTTTAGAAATTCGGATATTTTATCAGCATTACTACGTCTCAAGTCATTGAGAATACGTGTCATAAACATACGAGCATCTTTCAATACAATGTTAGCGTTTTCATCAGTCAAGAGACGCCTTATGAATAACTGTTGATCCTGGTTAGACATACCCAATGACCGAATGGCGTACACATCAGCAGTTATGGCGGCTCGTTTTTTTTGTGTCGCATATCGATGAATATTCGTTTTAAGTACTCCAAGGTTAGCACCTGCATCAAAAAAAATCAAAAATCTCGTTCTTTCCTCTACAGACAATGTCTTACTGTATTTATTCAAGAATACTTCCATGTTTGCCTTCTCGAGACGCTTTCTACGATCAAACTGGTTTTTGATCTGTTTTTGTTTTACGTTGTAAGCATTTCCAATCTTTGATTTCAAAATCTTCACATTCTTATTTGTTTGTGTATTTGTTATGGGTACGTTCACACCCAAACGTTTAGACATTTGATCAAGTAGAACCTTACTTTGAAACTTTACGACATTATTCACCTTTTTGAGAGTATTGAAATTCTTAGTAGCGGATATAGGTGTCATCGCATTTAGACCACTTTCAATTGCTAGATTAGAAAGTGTTTTTTTAGCAGTCGCGAGTTTAATTGTGTAAGCTTTATTGACTTCACTACTGAGTTTCAATGCGTTGTTTTTTGTATTGCTATTTTTCAATCTTTCAGAAAAGTTGTTATTCAATGAAGCTTCAAGTATCTTACGGTTTACTACCGTCTTAATTTCTTTTAAAGTTTTCTTCTTCATGACGACATCATCAACTTTCTTTTTGATTGAATTAAGGGAAGTGTTTGAAGTTTGAAAGTTTTGAATGAAAGGCGTTGGACTAATATTGAAACGCGTGGCATACCGCTTCAATTCATTTAATTCATTTTGATTCTTCTTTGACTTTTCATTCTTTATCACACTATTCAACTCTGACTGCAATTTTGGTATGTTAACTTTTTTCAATTTGAGACGATTAGTAAAAAGTTTCTTTTTGTTTACAGGAATCTTGACACTCTGAACTTCGAACGACAACACTTGTTTACGTTTAGTGAGTTTATCGTTTTCAGCTTTTTGTTTGGCAACCTTCATTTCCGTTCGAGTCTGTTCGATGAGTTTTTTCATAGGCACGAGCTGATTCACAGTTCTTATAGACGTGATTCTACTCGTAAAGTCCCCGACATCTGACGCATTTTTCAAGAGGTTTAACTTGACCGCCTCTCGAATGGTGACTTGTACAACATTCGCATATTTTAGTGTTTGTATATTCTCAATATCCCCAGCAAACTGTGAATACATACCAAGATTTTTCACCAGTGAAATTAAGTTTAGTTTACGAGTTGCAATTTGAGTATTTTGCTTGTTTTGTCCCTTGTTTTCTATATTCTTTTTTAACGCCAAAATATGACTTTTTGTTTTTGCGTTTCTAACCTGCTTTAAAAACTGACCGTCAACACCGAGAGTGCCAATACGTTTTAATAATTTTCTTTTCTCTTTCTCAACTATTTCGATATCACGTTGCTGTTTCAATTTTTTACCTTCTTCTATGAGCTGTGTGATCACCTGTTTATCTGGTTGAAAACGAGACAAAATACCATTTTTATCACCGTCGTTAAGTCCTATACGATTCAAAGCATTTTTAAGAAACTTGCGTTCGTTGGATACTGATTCCAACTGTCGGTTCCCCTGCAAGTCGTACGCTTCTTTAGTTAACACACGTATATCCTCACCACGATCTAGTCGATGAATGAGGCCGTCGATATCATTATTGTTTAGATTCAACTTCTTGATCGTTTCGAAAAAACTGACTTTAAACCGACCCGTCTGCTGTGTATCCCTCTTTTTCCTGATCGATTCAGCCTCTTGTATCAATTTTGATACATCACTCTCAGGGGTAATCGTTGAAACAACCCTAGTATAGATGTCCTTGGGTAGTGGTGACATCCGACTTTTAAACTCTTGAATCTTTTCTTGGATTTTTAAATCACGGCGTCGTGCATTCATCGCTTGAGCTTTTCGTAAAAGTATATTGAGATTTATACCTTTCATTTCGGACCTTTGCTGATAAGAAGCTAGATCGGTTCTTGTCAGGGAAGGGAGTGTGGTCAGCCTCACACTAAATGTATCCACATCCATTTACATTAGGCTGACAAAAAAGTATATCCTCTGTTAAATAATTGAATTTTTTCTTCATAACTCATGTTGAAATTAAAAACATCTGTATCTTCGACATTGATTTCGAGTATTTCTATTGGTGTATCGTAGGTGACCCGATTAGAAAGTGCTGAACGCACAAGGGTTTCAACGAATTGTTTTGGTGTTTGAATATCGTCTTGATACATTCGATTCATCTTAATTTTAATACACGTAACTTCGTGCGGTTTTTTATCAAAGAATGGTGTTAATGGATATTCCTCTTTCATACCTCCATCGACATAGGTTTGACCTTCGTACTTCCCACACGCAAATATGAAAGGTACCGCCATACTCATACATACGGCATCTATGACCTTCATATCTGGGTGTGTATCCTTAGAAAAATACACCGTTTCAGAGGTATTCATACAAAACGCTGAAATGTAAATCTTCATATCAAGTTCCCTGAAGGTGGGATCACAACCACATATTTCCACAAATTTTTTACGAATAGGAGCCATATCAACAAATCCAAATTTGTTAAAAAAGGAGCCCAAGCGTATCTTAACAAAATTGGGGACATTCAAATTCAACGAAGTTTCGAGAATTTCATCAACAGACATTCCAACCCCCAAGAATAGTGCCAAAATTGATCCAGCAGAAGACCCTGAAATTTCTTTCACATCGACAAGTTCAGACTCTCGAGCTTTTAGGGTACCTATCATGGAATATATACCCATAGACGCTGGCCCTAACACGAGGTATTTCATCTTCCTACTTAATAGAATTGAGGAAATTGACGACGCAAAAGCGCGAAAACCACGGCGAATACAATCGCGTGTGTCAGAGACGCTTCGAGACTGGTCTGACCTGATCGCATCACGCCACCCGAACCTGGGGGGAGAGTGAGGAGAAGACCAGGGCTCAACGCGAGGAAGAGTACGGTGGTTACGACAAGGTCGGTTCTGGTGAGCACGAGACCCATAGCCTTGGCGATGAGGCTGTACACGAGGAAAAACACGAGGGCGTGGAAGAAGATCGCCGACTGGTTTGTTTTGCGGTTCATGAAAGTTACCTTTGACCCATTGGTGGTCAGAAGAACACCTGGGCTGAGCGCCAAAAAAAGGGCGGCGGGGATAGCGACTTTCTGGGAAGTGATATCGGGGAGCATTTAATATAGACACATATATTTTTTAGAAAAGTCGACAAAATGGTTGAAAGTAGCACCGCGCATCATTTCTCCCTGGAGTCCATTATCAATAATGATTATTCGTAGTCTTTTCCAGATGTAATCAAGGAGTTCTTCATTTTCGGAGTGGATATCTAGAACATCCACAGAATCGTGCTCGTTGTAACAAAACTCCACAAAATCACAAAATTCTCCCATATGTTCGACGCGGGCGTCATCCATCAGTGTCCTGATAGTATTCCATATATGCCATAGCTCTTCTGAGTATTCGACTTCCCAGTCTTCGATATTCAGAGGAACGTTATCATCAATTTCTTCATCATCACTCACACCGACATCAAAGCCGGTGTTCGCTTCGTATACGTATTGGCTCCAGACCATTAGTTACTTACTTCTTTTTCGGGTTTATCCTTTATACCAGTTAGGGACAGTGAAGTGGATTCTTTCGTTTTAAGTCCATCTTTAATTGCATTTAGGGCTCCTTCTACTTTAGTTTCGTCTCCACCAAAAAATGTCATTAGACCTTCCTTGATAGAATCCTTACTCATACCAACCCTCCTGACAGATTTACGAATGCTAATTTTACCCTTCCTGAGGTTGATGGTGTCAATACCCTGATCCATCATATGCTTTTTTACATTTTCCTTCAAGCGCTTCTCCTCTTGAGTGAGGACCTTGATATCGGATTTCGCCTCGGCTAATTGTTTGCTGAGCTCTACGAGTTTAGATACACTCCCGGAGAGGTCAGGTGAAACAGAAGTCATTTATATTACTATTCATCTATTCTTTAAGCGCAGAGACCGCGCTGCATCAAATCTGGAACGATGGTGGAGTTGTTCCACACGAAAGGTTCCTTGGGGTTGGGGGGATCCTTACGGATCTGCTGGTTAGCGTTGCGGAGGGCACCACCGACAGTCTCGGGGAAGCCAACCTGGGCACGAGGCTCCAAGAAGTTCTGTCCCTTGAGGATATCGTCTGGGGCAAACTGACCGAAGTCTTCCTCTGAGGCAACCTCACGGGGGAGGAGCGACGAGGCGAGACCGGTGCCACGCTTCATACCACCGCACACAGTGTCGGCTGGCGCACCTGAGGGACCAGCAGCGGGACCAGTGGCGGGACCGGGACCGAAAGCAGCGTACTCTTGCTCGCTGATGGAGTAATTCGACTTGGAGTTCATGGTGAAAAGGAGGAAAACAAGGGCAGCTACGGCGACCAACATAAGAATGTTCTGGTTACGGCCCTTCATCATCTTTTATATAATAATAACAATTTTTTTATTCTTCATCCTCAACAAAAGCATATCCGTCTGGATAAGTGTCGACAATTGGATCATCATGGACCTTCACCTGGACGACATTCCAAGTTGGGCCGAAAGCCTTCTTGGCGAACCAGATTCCAGCAAATTCGAGAATGACATCACAATTCTTTTCGGGCTGGACAGCCTCAAAATCGATGACCTCCTGATGCGTATTGAACACCTTGGTCGCTTCGATGCGGTCACAAGTCATAGAGCCAGCATTGATGGTAGAGGTGTAGGCACCCCTAATGACACCATCTGAAACCTTCTTACCAAACCAAGACTCACAATTCTCGAGAGCAGCTTCGAGGTTCTGAGTGTCGACACCATCAATCTTATCGATGTTCGCATCTGAACCGAGATGCATGATGATCTCTCCTGATACATCGGTAATCTTCACCTTATTGAGTTGAACCAGGGATTTACGCTTATCATCATTGAGGACCTTGACAAAGTAGAGACCGTCTTCACCTTTAGTGGGGGCGTTGTAGATCATTTATGTATACTGATGGTTTCATTTCTTTAAACCAACAAAAGGTATGGCTGCAGCTTTATTAAGTAATTCTTTTGGTACCCATTGGTTTCGCCTGGGATTATACCCATATAGGGTTTTAGTGATGTTCATATTCTTGGGGAGTGCGAGAGCCTTATTCGTTCTGAGTGGGTACTCATTTTTCACATATGAATTGTTTTTCACATTCTTCCATTTGAGATTGTTAAGATTGAAACGCTTGTTCCCTGATGATTTGGTGTACCCATTGATATTCGTATTCTTCACGACAGGTTTGAGACCGTGTACGAGTTGTTTAGAGAGTTTATCTTGTACTGGTTTTGTCGTGAATTTCTTGTATTTATAGGGATCAACCTTCTTTGCTCGATTCATAGGAACTTTAGCATCTTTCTTCACCACTGGGGCTCGCTTGACGATTTTTCCTCTAACACTCTTGAACACATCATCGATTGAATTCGTGGACTTGATACGCTTATCGAAGAGTCGCGCCAATTTGATGAGGCGTTGACGATCCTTTTCCTTTTTTTCTGGTCTAAGTTTCAGTTTATGCATCAGATAAATGTCTTCGATAAGAAACTCTTTACTCGCGATGTACACTCGATTGTCTGTAACGAGTTTTCCAGTGTTCAGGTTACGATAGGTGATACCACGCCGTCTCGATAAGACCACTTCGTATCCAAACTCTTTTGGGCGCATGAATGGGATATCGAGAATACCACCCATGGTAAAGTCTTGAATACGCCCAGTTTCGGGTGAGAAGAAACGAATATTGAGGTCGAGGGCAAAGAGTTCGACATCAATGAAAACATCACTCTTACCAGGTTTGTTATCATTCCTAGTCTTCTTCTTCTTGATGAGTGTATACCGTCTCGTGACAAACGGTCCAGAATTCTTGAAACTGATTCCCAAGAACTTGAATAGTTTCGGATCCTTCTTTTTCATCGACATAATTCGGTTCTTGATTTTTATGTTCAAGTGTTGTGCAATTTCCCCCAACTTATTCCACAGCATAAGTTTGGTTGCTTGAAGTTTCCCAAAATATACAGGGTTTACGGGGAGACGTGGAACAAACTTGGCATCTATATCACTCGTGATAATACGATCATCGAAGTCTGTATACAAATTGAACGCTTCACCACCACTGATGATCACATCACCCATAGACTTCATATATTCACCGATTTCACCTACAGTGTTTATGATGATGTCACGAATAGAATCGGTCACAAAGACATACATCATCTTGTCAAAGTTCTTAGTTTTGTGAGCACTTTGGGCGCGCGATCGAAACTTACCAAGATCCCTCTGGAGATTTCTGTCATAATATTTCTGCATCTTGGGATCTTTGAAAAATAAGTTTTCTTGAATGAATTTTTCAATCGTAGGTTTTGAATAAATATGATCGTCCATTAATATATTGTGATATAATAAAATGGTCTGCAATGTCATCGAAGAATGTAGGTGCTATGCCTATAAGGGTGAGACTAAGCAATTCTGTGGAGTGAGGAAGGGGGTAAATGTACTACCCTGTCCCAAAGACTGTTGTGCAGGTGGATGTCCCACAAATGGATCGAGACAACCATTCAGATTTATTGACAAACCCAGAGAAAGCACTGTGATGACACCCAAAACGGCCAACGCTTTAATTGTGATTGCAATCACGGTACTTCTTGTGCTACTTTACATAGACTTAAAGATTAATCGTGTAAGAAAGATATAATGTCTTTCGAAACCGTTCACACCGAAATTGCCGCCCTCCGCAACGATATCAAGAACCTCTCCAAGCTTGTGCGTAAGATCAAGAATACCCAAGAGGATCCCGATGGTGAAAAGGCTAAGGCGCGCGCTGCCAACAACGGCTTCAACCGAAAGCAGGATGTGACGCCTAAGTTGCGCACTTTCCTTGAACTTCCCGAAGGCGAGCTCATTTCTCGCTCTGAAGTGACCAAGTTCATTAACAAGTACATCACCGAAAAGGGTCTCAAGCACCCCGATAACGGCCGTCAGATCATCCTCGACGACACACTCCGCGACCTCCTCGCGCCCCCCGCTGACGTTGTGGTTACTTACCTTAACCTCCAGAAGTACCTCTCTCCTCATTACATCAAGAAGGAGGCTTAAAAAAATAACACACATATAACATAACAACTATGGTCACTTTCCTAACCAAGGAGAAGGCCGAGTCGCTCATTGCTACAAAGATTAAGAACCTGTCCTTGTACCAAAGAGCTTTTACGCATAAATCCGCTCTAAAAGAGTATGAACAATTTACAGAAT
>Ga0222634_1000887_pt1 | contig 11600 bp, 39 predicted proteins | sample AntAcemetageno50_FD_179807 | JGI IMG/M metagenome (GOLD analysis project Ga0222634, IMG submission 179807) | Saline water microbial communities from Ace Lake, Antarctica - #50 | ecosystem: Environmental > Aquatic > Non-marine Saline and Alkaline > Saline | place: Antarctica: Ace Lake | collected...
ATACGGTAAAGCTGTTTTCAAAGTCGCCAATATTAACCTTTAAGGAAAATATCATGTATGCAATCAATGTTATTCCTAGTCGGTGCTGGAAGAATATGGTAACCGAACAGACTGTCAGCCTCTATGGCGCTGTACCCTATCTCAGTGAAGCTGAGAAGGACAATTGGGAAGTTGTTGAGAAGGGTTACACGACTGAAAACAGCAATGGGACTGTTGGTGGAATGCAGTGCATCAACTCCAGCATGAGCCGTGAAGAGGTTGTCGAACGGGTGAACAAGTGGAATGCTCGTTTGAATAAACCTCTGGTGGTGTAAAATAAAGTTTATTTTTCTTAAAATAACTCTTGCATTAATCTGTGCTTTGCCCTATATTTAGAAGGTAGGAAACAGAGAGAGAGAGAGAGAACAATGTCAGTAATCAAAAAATCAGACTACAGAGTGACCAGCATTAAGACTTCTGCTGTGTATGTTTCCGCTGCCTCTAAGAACGACAAAGCTATTAAGACTCGTTCATCGAACGTTGCCGTTCTTGCTGCTGCTGCCTACCAAATCCTTAGAGACGAAAAACTTCTTGTTCTTTCCGATGACGTAATCATTCGAGTTGCAAAGACCAAGAAAGTCAACAATAAGGGCGCTTACTACGCAGAGGCTAAGGTTGTCGTGGTCGATCCGCGTTGGAGCTACGAAAGTATCATGCAGACGATTTGCCACGAGTTTGTACACGCTGAGCAGTACTACGAAGGCCGCCTTAAGTGGGAAGGAAATACCCAGTTCTGGAATGATATTCCTTCAAGAAACAAAGGCACCACATACAGCACCTATCGGCAAATGCCTTGGGAAGTTGAAGCTTTCTCCCGACAAGATTCCCTTGCTGAACAGGTTTGGCAGAAGTTGATTGCTTTGAATGTTATCAGCCTTGAGTGGTACCAGACCTACATTGGTCAATAGTGGAGAATAATGTGCGGTTTTATACAGAAGCATACGAAGCTTATCATGACCTTGTAGGAAAATTTAATCGGGAGTACAACATGACAAAGCCTTTGAAAAATATTTCGATGACTATGAGACTACTCCTACAGCCGATCCAAACAACCCACACTACTGCTGTGTTGATTGTGGTAGAACTGATCCTCAGATCAATGGTGATCTTGATGGTCATGCGAAAGATTGTGCTTATCGTATCAGAAAAGAAAAAGAGCTGAATAGCTAATTTTTTTCAAAAAAGACTTGTGCAATTAATCTTTATGTTCTAAACTTAGCCCATAGACACACAGAGAGAGACCGACATGCGCCTCATCGCCAAATACCGCAAGTTCTGCCTTTATACCGACGCCACTGAATATCTGATGACTGGTCACGGAAGCGACCACAGAATTCAGAATGATCCGAACGACTCTCGCCGTATCGTTGAGCATTGGCGCGGTTATACCGGCAACCACGATCTTGAAATTGCGCCGCATTGTGGTGCTCCGATCAACATGACTGAGATCAGAGCTGCCCTGAATCTTTTGCGATTAGACGTTGCAGACCTCAACAAAGAGATTGTTGCCGATTGTGGTGGCTTCATGCAGTCTCGCGGCATTCGTGTCGCCACGACCCTTGAGGACGGTTCTGGATCGTGTGTTGATGAAGGACCGATGCCCACGCGCAAAGAAATCAAGTCGTCTGATATTGGCTACGGGGTATATCTTGAAACTGGTTATAATCTTCTGATGTTTGTTGGAGATGAAAACTACGAGCCCTGCCCTGAGACCTATCGCGATCTCGTAATCAAGTTCGTTGATGACAAAATGATCATCGCGAATTAATTTTTTTCAAAAAAGACTTGTGCAATTAATCTTTATGTTCTAAACTTAGCCCATAGACACACAGAGAGAGATAAAGACATGACCGTGACAACAGATAGACGTACCTTGTATGAGAACATGACTCCGAAAGAAAAGGATGTCATTGATGAAGCTTTCAGTGCGGCATACGCTGTGTTGAAATCCAACGGTCTTCCTGTGTCCGGGGATGATCGTGGAGAAACTCTGGTTGGGGCAATCGCCCGGTTCGTTGAAGACTCAAAGCGTTAGGATATGATATGAAGAACCCGTATGACCTTGGAGAATATCATCCGACAGATGAATATCTTGACCTTAAGACCTGCCGATGCTGTCTAAATAGATAGACAAACGATAATAACACAAGAGGTATTTCATGTTTAAGCGTAAATATAATACGTGGCGTAGGAAGTTTGCCTTCCTACCCACAGCGTTATCCGATGGTCAGATACTGGTCTTTGGTATCTACTATGAACGGTGCATTGAGGTTACCCCCACATTGGCCAACAAGTATATCACTGAGAAGCGGCAAAGAGTGCTCGTCAAATATTAATCAGATAAATCTTGCATTAATATCTGATGTGTCCTATATTTAGAAGGTAAGAGAAACACAGAGAGAGGCCACCATGGCTTATATTACTACTGAAGAAGTCCGCGCCATTCGTAACGCTTTGAAAGTTAAGTTTCCGAATACCAAGTTCAGTGTTCGCAAAAACAACTATTCGATGGTTGACGTGTCGATTCTTAGTTCCAACATTGACTTCACAAATGTTCTCTTCACTTCTACTTGGGGTGATGAAGAGCCGGAGCCAGTCGATAACATCGAGATCAACACGTACCACTGTGATGAGAAGCACTACGGTGAGTTCACTGAGCTCTTCAGTTCGATCATTGATGTCATGAAGACTGCGCCCGCAACAGTTGAGGGTGGTCGGGAGTGGTTCGATAAGAGTGATAGCATGACGGATTATTTCCACACTGCTTATTATATGAGCCTGTCGGTTGGCAAGTGGGATAAACCTTACAAGATGGTGTCATAAATGGCATACGCAGACGATAGCACATATTTCGCCCCGACTGGGGATGGTTCAATTCTTGGATCATTCCGGGAAAAGGATTGTGACAACTACTTTGAGTTCTCTGAGAATCGGGAAGGTGTTTATACCGAATATCCTCACAAGGTATGGGTAACGACTCCGTGGCACATGGATGCTGGTTGGCGTTTTGCCACTGTTAAAAAAACTGTGGCATATGTTCTTGTCAACGATGATGTTGTCGAGAAATGGTATATTAAGAACTATCGCGGATATGTGAATTCAAGCACTTGAATGTTTCATCAACTGGTATCGGGAAAATGAATATAGTATCTGTATTAGATGATGATAGTATACGGGAAATTATTAATAACCAACCGTGGAAAAGTAAAATACATTTTACACCTTTTAAGGTGTATGTAATTATACACAATGAATTACATCTGTATGCTTGTAGGGAAATTCATGAATTCTATGACGACTAATATACACCATAGTTTGCTCAGCCATGCATACTATGTGACAGTCCCCTACTATGGTTTGTGTGGTGATTTGTTTTCTGAGATAAGTCCGATTATAGTTGGCATGGAGATGTTAGATGTCCTTATTGAAACGTTCGATCCATAAAAGACCGTTTGATCACACCAATACTTGGTAGGATTGAGACACAAAAAGTGCCAAGGTATATGTGCCGTATCACAAGGGTGGCGAAGTTTTGATAAGTCGATATCAGGGATATGTTATCATGCAATGGATAGGAGAAGATTATTATGTACAAGGATTTAAGGATTGAAAAGGAAGAAGTTGTTTTTGTAAAAGATGCTGCTGATATTATTTGTGATCTGGATGTATTGGCAACATGGGAACACATCACCTTTCAGGTAGCATGGGTGGATTTTCCCAATTCGACAATCGCCTATGAGGGTTCTTTACAAGACCTGTATGATGAGGATATGTGATTATGGTCGATCTGATTGATTTACTGGAGAAATCTCCAGAAGGAAATACGCGACTAGATACCCAAATCGCCCGTGATCTTGGTGTAGCTCTGATTAAGGGTGTAGCACCACAAGACACGGACGATGATCTGGTGGGCTGATCACACCCATTATGAAAAGTCTCCAATACATTTTACAATGCCTAATTGACAAGGATATTTATTATCTTTTGGGTTATTTTATGAAATATCAACCCGCTGCTATTTATTTTTCAGAATAACTCTTGCATTAATATCTGATGTGTCCTATATTTAGAAGGTAAGAGAGACACAAAAACCAACAAAGGAAAATCAGACAATGCCAAAAACATACTACGCCGCACAACGTCCGCGCGGATTTACCAATGAGACCATCGTCTCACGTTTCGCCAGCAAGCGCGCGCGCGACGCATGGGTTATCGATCACGAGACCGACGGTGATGTTAACGCCGCAACACACGGCGCGTACGCCATTACCGCCAACCGTGCGCGGTACCTCGTGCGCCCGTCCGAATGGTTTGGGCCGGTAGCTGATGGCAACAGCGTGTACTCGGCACGGTACTAACGCCTTCGCACCATGCCGCGCGGTTTGTCGCGCGGTATGAGTGATTGCACCAGAAACCAACAAAGGAAAATCAGACCATGGAAAACTTCGCGCCCTTCACAATCGCCGATCCGTCACGCCTTGCTGCCGTCGCTATGGCACAATCAACCGAGCAAACGCGCTATTACCTGCTAGGCGTACATTTCACAAACGCGCGCATGGAAGCTACAAACGGGCATGTTGCGACCTACGCCGAACTCGAACCAGACGCGGATCGCCCGGATTGCATCATGCCTGTGTCAAAAAAGGCCATTTCGGCGCTGAAAGGTAGCAAAGCCGAAACCGCCGTGTTTGACGGTGAAACGCTAACGGTTTTCAACGGGGATGGCGAGCCGATCCACATTGAAACTTCCAAGCCAATCGATGGTGCGTTCCCGGATGCCGCGCGGCTTATACCGAGCGTTTACGAAAGCAGGGAAACGCCGCTCGCTGGATTTTCCACCGAAGTCATGGCAATCCTAAACGATACCGCAAAAGCGGTTGCACCGGGTCGTGGGGGTTGCTTTGCAATGTTTGCGGATGAGGCTTGCGGGCCTTATGCCGTGCGGTATAGCGATGTGGAAGACGTGTTTTCGGTCGCCATGCCCATGCGCGCGACGTTCGCGCGTCGATACCCTGCATTTATCAAGCGCTAACGCCTTCGCACCATGCCGCGCCTTGATCGACAGGGCGCGGTATGAGCGAGTGCAGTAGAAACCAACAAAGGATGAATGTCAGGAAATGACACGACAAATGATATATATGAGGGAATAATGCCTAATTGACAAGGATATTTATTATCTTTTGGGTTATTTTATGAAATATCAACCCGCTGCTATTTATTTTTCTTAAAATAACTCTTGCATTAATATCTGATGTGTCCTATATTTAGAAGGTAAGAGAAACACACACAAAGAGAGAAGATCATGACCAACGCAATTACCACCATCACAGAAGCCTTCGAACCCCTCAAGCCAGCAATTGCTGCTGAGTTCATTCGATATGTCACCAAGACTCTTGGAAAAGTCGAAGAGAAGTATCCCGGCTTTGTGCGAGTTGGTTATGAGTGGGGTTACCTTACTGACAGTTATCGTCAATTCAGCACGTTCTTGAAGCCAGTTGATCCGAAGGAAATCAGCTACAACCTTCCCCAGATGATCGACAACGAAAAGATCGCTGAGAAATCTGTTCAGTATGCTGAAGACGCCGTTGCCGGTTGCATCGCCAAGCTGACCAAAAAGCTTGGAGCACTTGATACCGCTTCTGTGAAGAGTATGAACCTTGACCTGATGACCTTCGTGATCGAAGGTACTGCAAACGGCAAGGATGTTATTGTTGAACAGCAGTGTATCCTGAAAGTTTCGAGCCGGGGCAAGCTGTTCCATGAGTTCCCCGCTCGTATCTACGTTGATGGTGATTTCATCTACGTTGATGATGATTTCACCCCTGAGAAAAACTTCGCAGAGAAGATTGGAGGCTAATAATGCGTAGTGTTGCTAGTAATATAACTTATGGTGGGTCTTAATAACCCTTGACACATTGAGTAACACAATATACCCTAATAGATAATAGATAACCTGTGGAGATATGTTATGGCCGTTTATAGTGTTTTTGTCGGTGGTGTTTCAGTTACTAATGGAATGCGTTCCTTGGATAAAGCCATTTCTGTAGAGAAGATGTATAAAAAAAGTGATCCGAATTCGCATGTAGTGATTCGTGAAAAAATTCGCAAGGGACGTGTTACGAAGTGGCGTTTAGTTGATAACGATATGATTAGAATTTCGAATGAAGCTCGTTAACGAACAGGGATAGAATCACATGGCAAAACCTAAAGGAAATTTCAAAGACACGTTTACCAAGAAGGCCAAGCAGGAATGGCTTAAGGCTCTTCGATCTGGTGAATACAAGCAAACAACTGGTATGCTCATGACTGCTAACCAACACGGAAAATACTTCTGCTGCTTGGGTGTCTATCAGGATGTGAGAGGATTTGAGAGTACAGATAAGGAGATTCTATCATCTAATGAGCATCCATACACACGTAACGGTAGTGATGTGCTTGGGTTATCAAGTGTTATTCAAAAACGTCTGGCAAGTATGAACGATAATGGCAAATCTTTTGAAGATATTGCTGATTATATCGAAACCAATATTAAACCTGTCAAAAAGTAACAGTGTTTCGATGATTGGTATCGTTGGGCATCAAATATATCATCAGGTATTGCATCAAGCAAAAATTAATATATACGATCAATTAAGTGGACTAGAAGTATCTTACAGAGGCCAGCTTGATTCTTCTGTAAGGTTCGATATAGATGATATGGTATGGGATTGTTTATATGATGAATTGACATATACTGAGGTAAATGAGGAATTATCATGAAGACCGTTAATGAAGATGTATATTTTCAAGTAAATGGTCAGGCATATGATCAAGTAAATGGTCAGGTATATTTTCAGGTAGATGATCGGTTATGGGATCAGGTAGATGATCAGGTAAGGATTCAGGTATGGATTCAGGTAAGGTATCAGGTAAGGTATCAGGTAGATGAGGAATTATCATGAAGACCGTTAATGAAGATGTATATTATCAGGTAAATGGTCGGGTATATAATCAGGTAAATAATCAGGTATGGTATCAGGTATGGAATCAGGTAGATGATCAGGTATACCATCAGGTAGATGTTCAGGTATGGGATCAGGTATGGAATCGGGTATATGATCGGGTAAAGGGTCAGATAAATGTTGAATTATCATGAAGACCGTTAATGAAGATGTATATGATCGGGTAAATGGTCAGGTATATTTTCAGGTATATCATCAGTTATGGAATCAGGTAAATGATCATGTAGATGATCAGGTATGGGATCAGGTAGATGATCAGGTATATGATCGGGTATGGAGTCAGGTATGGGATCAGGTATGGATTCAGGTATATCATGAAGATTGTTAATGAAGATGTATATTTTCGAGTAAATGGTCAGGTATATGATCGGGTATATCATCAGGTAAATAATCAGGTATGGGATCAGGTAGATGATCAGGTATATGATCGGGTATGGAGTCAGGTATGGGATCAGGTAAGGTATCAGGTAGATGAGGAATTATCATGAAGATTGTTAATGAAGATGTATATGATCAGGTAATGGATCAGGCATATGATCAAGTAAATGATCAGGTAGATGATCATGCATGGAGTCAGGTAAATAATCAGGTATGGGATCAAGCATGGAGTCAGGTAAATAATCGGGTATATGGTCAGGTATATGATCAATTCTCATGAAGACCGTTAAGGAAGATGTAAATAATCAGGTATGGAATCAGGTATATGATCAAGTAGATGAGGAATTATCATGAAGATTGTTAAGAAACAGGTATACCATCATGTAAATGTTCAGGTATGGAATCAGGTAGCTGATCAGGTAAGGAATCAGTTATATGATCAGGTAAATAATCAGGTATGGATTCAAGTATATCATCAGGTAAATAATCAGGTATACCTTCATGTATTAGAGGAATTATCATGAAGACCATTAATGATCAGGTAGATGATCATGCATGGAGTCAGTTATGGGATCAGGTAAGGATTCGGGTATGGGATCAAGTATATGTTCAGGTATGGAATCAGGTAAGGGATCAGTTATGGGATCAGATAGATGATCAGGTAAGGGATCAGGTATGGATTCAAGTATATCATCAGGTAAATAATCAGGTATACCTTCATGTATTAGAGGAATTATCATGAAGACCATTAAGGAAGATGTATATTATCAGGTATGGGGGCAGGTATATGATCAGGTATATGATCAAGTAGATGGTCAGGCATATCATCAGGTAAAGGGTCAGGTAAGGTATCAGGTAAGGTATCAGGTATATGATCAGGTATGGGATCAGGTATGGAATCAAGTAGATGAGGAATTGACATGAAGACCATTAAGGGACAGGTATTACCTATAGATGATCAAGTATGGGATCATGTAAGAGGTCAGGTATATGATCATATACATGATCAGGTAGATGATCGGTTATGGGATCAAGTAAAGGGTCAGTTATGGGATCAGGTATATTATCAGGTATACCATCATGTATTTGAGGAATTATCATGAAGACCATTAAGAAACAGGTATTACCTATAGATGATCAAGTAGATGGTCAGGCATATGATCAAGTAAATGATCAGGTATGGGATCAAGTATATCATCAGGTATACCATCATGTATGGATTCAGGTAAATAATCAGGTATGGGATCATGTATGGAATCAATTAGGTAAGGAATTCTCATGAAGACCATTAATGATCAGGTAGATGATCATGCATGGACTCAGTTATGGGATCAGGTATATAATCAGGTAAGGGAACAGGTATATGATCAGGTATATGATCAATTAGATGAGGAATTATCATGAAGACCATTAAGGGACAGGTATACCATCATGTAGATGATCCGTTATGGTATCAAGTATATGATCAGGTAAATAATCAGGTAAATAATCAGGTATGGTATCATGTAGATGATCGGTTATGGGATCAGGTAGATGATCAGGTAAGGATTCAGGTAATGGATCAGGTATGTCATCATGTATTTGAGGAATTATCATAAACCCCTTGAAATTACGTGACACAACACCCATATATGTAGTATAACAAAGAGAGGTTTTCTTATGATTAAAAAACACAAAACATTCACCAGTTATAGCGAAGCATGTGAATTCCAAGCTTCAATGACCCGTAAGGGCTTTGAGACTTCGAATAAACCATATGACGATTTTTTGATGAAGTTGGGGTACCCATTTTGTGGGTTGACATCCCATAAATACAGAGTTACCTACTGGTAATTCCCAGTTCTTCGGATCATGTTACGCGCATTGGAGGCGTTCCAAACACTACGATTACGCACCATTTTTGATAAGGCTCATATAGACATTCTTATCAGTGATCATGCTATTACAGATTCTATAATAACATGTCAGTCCCGATCCTATATCTAGCCGTATAGGCATACAGGTGTGTGTCATCCAGTTCGATCATTAAATTAAGGGAGCACCTTTATAAGCTCTTTCCCCATATATGACACCATATGCTTCAAAAAGGATATTATCAAACGCATTCTTTAAAGATTTCATACTTAACTTCATCCTTTATGGGTAGACATACCCCAATTCATCCTTTACTGGTTCAGATACAGCTAGCATTGTTTGAGAATGTACTTCAATCCACAGATAAGGAAATATGTTGATGTATACAATATCATCTATAACATTATCTACAGCATGATAACCAGTATTAGTCAATGTGTATTTAACACTATTCATAGCTCTTCAAACATCTGTAACTTTATAACTAAAGACCTATTAACAAGAAACATAACATTCATCATATTCCACATATGGAATACTTTGTCATCTGAAACATTCTTGAATATACAGTCCTTTACCAATTCCTTATGTCTTAACATTTGATCATATACAGATTTCATAATTCATTCAATCAATTAACTAAGTGATTAATTACAACTACTTCAAAAAAGACACAGGTCATTATACTAAACTAGAGGGTGTATGTCAAGAAAAAAATGCAAGTTTTTTGAATTATTTTAGGGGTGTTGCATATTTATCACACACTATAACAAGTCCCTCATTTCATCAAACACAACCATGTGATATGAATCCATACGACTCCATAACTGATAATATACCTGATCATCTACCTGATACCTTAACTGTCCCTTAATGGTCTTCATGCCAATTCCTCATCTATCTGATCCCATACCTGATCCCATACCTGATCCCATAACTGAACATCTATCTGATCCCATAACTGATCATATACCTGACTCCATAACCGATCATCTACCTGATCATATACTTGATCATATACCTGATTATCTACATGTTTCCATACCTGATCATCTATAGGTAATACCTGTTTCTTAACGGTCTTCATGATGTACCTGAATCCATAACTGATGATATACCTGACCATCTACATGATTCCATACACGATGCCTTACACGATGCATTACCTGATCATATACATGAATCCATACCTGATCATCCATATGTAATACCTGTTTCTTAACGAGCTTCATGATAATTCCTCTAATACATGATGGTATACCTGATTATTTACCTGATTCCATACCTGATCATCTACATGATCCCATAACCGATCATCTACATGATCATATACCTGATCATATTCTCGATCCCTTACCCGATTCCATACTTGATCCCATACCGGATACTTAACGATCTTCATGAGAATTCCTCTAATACCTGAATCCTTACCTGATCCCATACAAGATCATGTGGCCGATCCCTTACCTGATCCATTACAAGATTCCTTACCTGATCCATTACAAGATTCCTTACCTGAACATATACCTGAACATATACCTGAACATCTACCTGATACTTAACGATCTTCATGAGAATTCCTCTAATACATGAATCCATACCTGAACATCTACCTGAACATCTACCTGACCTCTTAACTGTCCCTTAATGGTCTTCATGATAATTCCTTACCTAATTGATTCCATACCTGTCCCCATACTTGATCATCTACATGATCCCATACCTGATCATTTACTTGGATACATAACTGATTCCATACCTGATTCCATACCTGAACATTTACTTGGATACATAAATGATCCCATACCTGATCCCCTACCCTAACATCTACCTGATCATATACCTGATCATATACCTGATCCCATAACCGAACATCTACCTGATAATATACCTGTTTCTTAACGGTCTTCATGTCAATTCCTTCAACTTTTCAATGCTTGGTGGATCATGCTAATATATGCCCGTTTTTTAGCATATCCTGCTAATATCTACCCTTTTCTTAGCATATTATCAACTCTTTTATGGGACATATAGCGTTTTAAACCCCATTTAATTAATACCCTCATTTATTGATAAAAACGGCTTTATCATCCCCCATGTACCAGAATGCACATAATTTCTTAACGGTTCATAGCTCTACCGGATACCTGAAATATAGTGAATATAAGGGTCTTAATGGAATCTTCTGGAAGATATTGTAATTGAAATAATATTACCTCTACTGTGAATGTTTATCATATAATTCGTCATATACCATATCATATATATCATTAGATAACCACCCATCTATGGGATAATATTCAAATGATCGTCCGGGACGTTCCTTAA
>Ga0222634_1000894_pt1 | contig 11526 bp, 8 predicted proteins | sample AntAcemetageno50_FD_179807 | JGI IMG/M metagenome (GOLD analysis project Ga0222634, IMG submission 179807) | Saline water microbial communities from Ace Lake, Antarctica - #50 | ecosystem: Environmental > Aquatic > Non-marine Saline and Alkaline > Saline | place: Antarctica: Ace Lake | collected...
ATTGGGAGTCAGAGTGATGTCACCATTGGTTACGCTGGAAACTATCGTGTCCAACTGTTTGACTATCGTGGTCCCACCAATGGCGAGTACCGTCGTCGCTACCAATAATATTGAAGCTAAGATCCATTTTTTCATTAGAAATTCCTCGACACTTCGATCCATCGGTCATCGGTGGAATCGTAAACTAAAGTCAGCACATTATTCTTAGCAAGTACAGCATTGCCGTTTAATATGGCTCCTTTTGCTGCATCGTTGTGTGTAATTAAAACTGTGTTCGTGTCATTGGTTCCTCTAAGGATTATCTCAGTCCCGTTGGCCCAACCACCGCCTGTGCCAAAAGGAGTAGTGCTTGCAGCCTGTGCGCCTGCATCACCAACAACTGGTCGATACTGAACAAGAGCTGTTCCACTAGCGATATCACCGCTGGCAGTAATCGTCTCCACTGCAGCCGCTGTTCTCATAAGTGCTAAGACACGAGCCGCTGTGTAGTAGAGATTAACAGAACCCTCTGGAACTGAATCAGTATCAGGAAGCCCAGTCGCAGAAAATGCAAGCTCCCCTATTGTGAAGACCTTTACATTCCCACTCGTATCGTAACCGAAGAAACCTTCTGTCGCCGCCGTAGGCGTCGCTAACTCCATCGAAGCCGTTGTATTCTGCTCCGTGATATTCATCTTAGGAACACGACTTAACTGTTCCTCCATCTGCTGAATCATTCCGATCGCACGATCTAAAGCTTCCTCGATCTGTGTTGGCCTAACGCCTGCGGAATTATTGCCATTGTAGTTTAGAACCTGAGTAAATGGTAACACCAAGGTTACTATTACCAAGAGACCTGTCGCAGGTGCCGTATTGAACTCAACATTCGTATGGAATGAATCGTTATCAGGAGCACCCGTTAACGTGTAATCATTCAGTGCACCCTCAGTTAACAAAGTAACTGTCGGAGGAGTTGCCGTCTCGTCTCTCGTGTAGACAACAACCTCTGCACTATCATCAAGTATAGGTACATCAGGCATAGCAAATGTAGTGTTCGAATTGTCACCAGTATAGGTGACCTTCATGGTTCTAGCCGATAAACTCATCGGTCAACCTCCCTGAATACTCTATCCATCTGGTTCACATCGTCTACAGCCTCTGCTCCCTGCTCCTCAATATCTTGAACAACATCTTCGGGGTACCCTAAAGCTTCAGCCTTATTAGCATTACCGTCTGTAATATCTAAGACCATCTCTGGGAACTCCTGAAACATCTGCTGCTTAGCTGCGTTTTTGAACATGTTCATAATTTTATGTACAACTGCTACTTTAGCCGTCCGAGTGTTCTTGTCACTACCAGTCATCTCCATAATGGCTGGCCAATCATTTTCTATCTGAAACAACAAAGTAGAATGTAGACCTTGTTCTAGTACTCCAGGAGCAAGAGAAGGAGAATCAGGTGGAGTTTCAAGTTGCAGAAACTCCTGCTTAGCACCAACGCCCGCTGCAAGTTCTTGATAACGATCGTACTGTACAGGGTTCATCCTGACATCAACACCACTCTTAGTGAAAGATCTAGGCAGTTTACGAAGCTTTAAATGCTCATTACCATCTGGCAGATTAAGATCATAAAAAGGTGCTGCGACCTGTAGGTCAACTAGCTCCTTGAAAACTCTATCGTTCTCGGCCTCTTTCATGTCATGTGTGTAAATAGGAGAGAACACATCAGGTCCCCATCCATTCGGTATCGCAATCGGCTTACCCGTAATTCTATTTCTAAACGTCGGAAGTGAATCACTGAACCCTGGGATAGGATTCTTAGATAACCAGATGTTTAAATACTCATCCATAGCCCTAGTAAATGCACCCGCCTGTGGGTCCATCGTTCTAGTGTCTCGCTTTAACTCATCACCCACGCCCGCAGATCTGGCTACACCCTGAGCGTTCTTCAGAAGCCCTGAGAAAGGTGTCATCAGATCACCTAGCCTAGCCATCTTACTGGCCGTAGAACTCCGTGCTTCCTTACCTGTGACCAAATCCTGTATCAGTCCGACTCCTTCTGAGAGATCAACCAATGTACTCGGCGTAAAGTATGACGCAAAAATAGCACCAGACCCTAGAATCAAATCTTCTACAGCCTGTGGATTATCATTCGCATCGTAATGTGTAAGAAGCTGAGTCACATCAGCACTCGCACCCAAGAAAGCTGGGAGAGGGAACAACCTGTTAAACTCAAAGGATGTGTCACCAATCTGTAAACTGTTATGAATAACACCCATCTGCTTAGCAGCGTTGGCCGACTCATAGTTCTTAGAACCAGTCCCATTCGTATGGCCGTTGGCACTTAACCAACCACCAATACCCATAAAAGCTGTTCCGTATACCATCCGAGACAAAGCCTCATCTCTCAAAGCTCCACCACCCAGAACATCTCTTCTGAACCGGGGTGAAAGTAGAGCGATAGGAGATCTCTCAATAGAGTAGTTCGCAGCGTTAGCAGCAAACCTTGTAAAGAGAGCCGCTGTTCTAGCGCCTGGAACTTTGTCCAGAGTATCAAATACCTTATCAATAGCCTTAACAGTTCCACCCATGAATAATTTGTCGGAACTCAAATCAATCGCGAAGTTTGTTTCCTTCGCCATATCAAGAGCAGACTCATAGAAATGCCAGTACTTCTTCTTATCGGACATCACGTTTCTAGCAAATGCCTCGTACTGTTTTGTGCCTGGAACAATTCCGACCTGGGCTGCTTCTCTCGTTATAAGCTGATGAAGTCTTCCTCTCGCTGCTACGTTACTGTTGAAAATATCCCCTGCCACTGTAAGACGACTTCCCGTCGCACTCACTTGACCAAGAACTTTCATAAGCATCCCCATTCCTCCGTCTCTCTCAAAACCAAGGAGGTCACCCACATGCTCAAGACCAGAGTCACGACCCTTAATCTTTACTATCGCGTCAGCGGGAACTTTCCCACCCTTCATGTATGTTTTTAACGCTCTAAATCCGTCGAACATACCCTCATATCTCGCCGTAATATTGGCCGATACTTCGCCCGCAGCAACACCATTCTTTGTGCTAAATAACTTAGACATCAACCTAGCTGTAGGAGCCAGTACAAACGAATCTTCAAGATTCCTAACTATCCCACCACCCGCATTTGCGACACCTGTGGTGAAACTACCTAGAGCATTCTCCATTATAATAGCGTTCGCAGCTTTTCCAAACTGGTCGCCCTTAGCACCCATCCACTTTACAGCGTCAGCCAACTGCCCTGTAGCCTCTGCATTTTTTATTCCCATACGCTTTGAGACGCCTAGCGCGGCCTTAACAGCCTTGATCGTACCAATAAGGTTATCCTTACCGCCCATCAACTCAACGTAGTTCTTAACCATCTCCATCTTCTTAGAATCGGTGGCACCATCTATAGGGATCTGCATGGCACGAAACGCTCGCCCCATCTCTCCACCTGAACCAGCCTTCCTAACATGCATATCAATAGTATTGTTGATCTGCTCACTAATAAGGGCAAGCTCAGGTTCTGTAAGCTTTGCAACATCATCCATGGTTGAAATTCCCTCAACCATTTTTATCATTGCCGCAGACTCTTCCGCTAGCTTCTGTCTTACGGCGATCATTTCTCCACCGTTAAGAACAGTTCCAGCTGTACGAGACTTCTCTAAAAGCTCCGCAAAAAGAACTGGGTCTTCAAGAATCTTACCGCCTTCCGCGATAAGCTTCTCGTCCGTTATAATCCCACGCTTGTTCTCTGACACTAGATTATTCAAAAACTCAGTCTGCTCAGCGTGCTTGATCTCATCCCGAGCAGCCGATGCAGCTGGACGAGCCTTCTTTACCCGTGCCTGAGCTTTCGTAACATTAGCAACATACTCAGTCTGTTCCTTAGCTAATTTTTTCTCGACTTCTTCAACACCCGTTACAGTTGGACCAGTATCCGGTACACCATCTGCTGACTTGGGTTTAACCGTTGCCGCTGCAACATCATCTGTCTGACCCATCTTAAGTGCTTTACGAGCCTTCAAAGTTCCATAAACTGATTTGTAAGCAAGCCCAGCAAGTTCAAAAGGAATGCCAATCAACACAGACTCTAGTGATGTTTTAGCCCGACTCATCGCCCGACTGTCATCTGGGTCCTGTGCAAGCATTGCAGCTATTGGCGACGCCAAGGGAATATCAGACTCCTCTACAAAGTTTGAAAGCCTCTCATTATCCGGGTCACTAATGACTGCATCAATTCCAGCTGCTGTTCCAATTCTTTGCGCCGCTGCTAGGGCCCCAGCCCCTTTGATCATCTTAGCCGCTCCCGCGTATGGGATGGCGAAAGAAACTACCGTCTGAGCAAAACTCTCAACCATGTTCTGTGGTTTTCCATAAGCAGCGTCAGACCATTTCTCATTCTTTTCCCTGTCATCAACAAGGTTCTCTTCTGTAATTCCATAGGCAGTCATAACACCAGAGAGAGCCGCAGCCCCATCGTGGACAGCATCTATAGTACCCTCAACAGCGTTTAATAATCCGCCGCCAATGACTCGCACTACCGTTGCCTTCGCATCCTCTATGGTGTCATCAATGCCTTCGATGAACCCTGTATCTTCTGCAAGAAGCTCATCAATCGGTTGTTCCTTTTCTTTAGGAGGTGCCAACGCATCAGAAACATACTTCTGCTCAGCAATACCCTTAGGAGAAGTGTCGTCCAGATTATTTAGATCAACCCCGTCTTCAGCCAAAAGCTCAGACAAAGGTCTTTCCTTTGCCGGATTTCTTTCAGCCTCTATCGTTTTCTGCGGATCGTATAAATTCTCCACTACCTTCTCCTTCTCTTAGAACCATCTGTCTTTTCTTTAGGTGCTGCGCCCCCACCTATTCTCTTCGCTTCATCCTGCTCTTCAAGAAGATCTTGTCTCTTTTTAAGACTTCTATACGCCCTCTCAAGATCTTTCCACTTCCGGGTTCCACGCTTTCCGCGCCTACTTAGATCTTTAAGCTGATTAACATGAATATCAATCTGTTTATCCACACCAAACTTTGTGCGAATCTTACGTGAATCAACACCCTTTGGTACTGGTAAGTTAAGAATGTCCCCGTCGGAAGTACCCGCTAAGATCCCAACGTAGGCTTTATTCAATGCGTCCTCACCATTACGAGCAGCCCGTGTTAAGCGGCTCTGGGCTCTCTCAAGCGTCGTCGCCTGAGTCGCATTTAGAACTGGGCCAAATGGACCCTGCCTAGATCCTTTACCAATAATCGTCTTAAGGGCTGCCTTCTTATCAGTAAGCATCTTGCTCACGATAGGGTCCAAAGACTTACGACCACTCTGAGTAGACTTAATCATCCTCATAATACGGTCATATGTTCCACTTCTAACAAGACCCGCGGCTCTATCAGCTGTTAAATCCTGTGCAAGTGTTTTTAAATTCGTCTTGGTGTCATATATTCTAGTAACGTACTTACCTAAAGTTCGATCATCCTCATCTGATGTAACCCTACTATTAGGCATCTGAAGCGCCTTCCACTGAGTAGCACTAAGTGCCCCACCCTTAAATAGGTCATCGGACTTTTGGTCAATAAGCTCTACAGATAACGGATTGTCCTTACCTAATGGTAATAACTCCCCGTTCTCATCTCTTCCACCACGCTCATTAGTTGAGCGAGCTTTACTCAGCATCAACTCCTGGAAATTTGTTTCCTGAGTTTCTTTCTTAACTCTAGCCGTTTGAACACGAATCCGTTCGTCCATTCTGAACTTACGGTCAATACGGCCCTCTTCAACAGTTTCTATATTATTCAGCTGAGCTGTTCTCTCCTTATCACTAAGAAGCTTCGACACATCTGAAGACATAAACTCTCTTGCAGATTTAAAGTCGTTCTTACGCATAAACCCATCAACCGTCGAACTCACAACCTGTGGCCGTACAGTGTCCATATACTTCTTCTTTTGAAGAGGCGTCCAAGGAAGCAACTCAACAGTCTTCTGAAGATCTAAAAAATTCTCTAAGAACTTCTCAGGCTCTTTGTTGTTCCGAGCAGTCATGCTCTCTGTAGCTCGCTCAGCATCTATCTTTGTATTCTCGTTGAACATACTCAGCTCATTAAGAACCAATGTACCCCTGCTAGCGACACCCACTTTATCAATAATAGATTTCAACTGACGCTTCATACCTGGATTAGCACCATCTAATCTAGGTCCTAGTATCTCTTCATACCTGGACTTAAAATCAGCCCGCATCGACGAACCATCCGGAGCAGCGTTAGGGTTTTTCTGTGCAAATAAAAGAGCCTCTTGAGCCGCATCCTTTGCCGCTGTCTGAGTCTCCTGAAGTAAAAGATTATTCTTAGTCTTCTCCATCATTCCAATGGCCATACCAAGATTTCCAAGACCCTTACCAAGATTAGCTATGTTATCGCCCGCAAGACGAGCCCTTCCGGACCCGGCTATATTGCCCGGTGATCCCTGCTGTATTCTCTGGTTCTCACCAATACTTGGTATTTTTGGCATCTTCTTCCCCTATCTTTCTTTTAAAAATGTACTCGACATTCCAACATCGACTGTGCTCTTGCTCTTCAAAGGATTACCAAAAAAGTCTTTCCCCTTAGCAGCGTTCATCTGTCCTATTTGAGCCGCGGCATTAAGCCCAGTTCCTGCGCCCTGTATAAAGTTGTAATTAAACGAACTCAAAGTGTTTGCCGTTTCAAGCGCCGCATTCTTACGAAGACCTGCAATCCTAGCTGTGGCATCTGCCGAGGTTGCTATCGCATCCTTCTCTCTAGAAATCCTTGCCTTATCACCTGCAAGAGCCATCAACATTGTGCCAGACATATCAATGCCAGACTTTGCAATAGTGGAGACCTTCTGTCCAATGAACTGATCTGATTCTGAGGTGTATATATCCACAGCACGACGCTTCTCACGAAGAGCCATCTGCTTCTGTTCCTCGAGATAAGCAGCGTTTGCTCGCTCTGCCTTAGCCTGTGCTTTGTTCGCCTGATACTGCCCATACATCTGGACACCAGCAGCGACCACCATTACCTCAACACCCATCGTTCCCCCTAACAAGACCAAATATAACTTGGTCCTGCCCGTGATAGCCACTCTTTCTTAGGGTGCCTTCGTATAGAAATCCCATTGCCAAGTTATGTTTAAAGGCCACGTCATTGCCCACATCCACCATGGACTGTAGACGATCAAATTGCCCTAAAAGCTCGTCAATAATCTTAAGCATATTCTTGTGTAAAAACATAGGATGCTTCTTTATATCCTTAGCCATAACAGACCAAACACTCACACACTTGTCGTGAAGCTGAACAGCACCCATAACTGCAATTGGTTCTTCATTGTCCCAGAAAGTCCAAGCGTACCCAGACATTATGTTCTTTGCCGCGGCTTCCCTATCACTATATTCAAACCCTGGGAGCAACTCTCCAAGTAAAAAGGGATCTGTTAAATGAGCGGACATTACCCTCATATATCCGCCGTGACGCCACGAGCGACAATACATGTAATGTTCATTGGAAGAGGATCATCAGTCTCAACAACAAGTCTTGCCGTCTTACTATAATCACCCCTGAAATCTACTTTCTTATCATCAGTCACAAGAGCTATCGGATCTGTCAGGGCCGTCGCATCATCCCTGAAAACCACTGTCTCAAGATTTGCTGAGTCAGGACCCACCTTTGCAGATGCCGTAGCCCTGAACCTAATGTTAACCTGGTCTACTCTCTTAATCCCACCCATGGAAGAACCAATTCCTGACCCAAGATCTATCGGCTGGATCTCCAATATGCTCGTGTACGCCAACCCTACAGCAATAACCGTAGAAGCAGTGTAATCAGAACCAATATCAGCAATCTCTCCGCCAGATACCACAAAATCTCCGACATAATTACCATCCGCTGTTACTTGAACTGTCTCACCCTCTAGATCATCAAGCTTATAAAGCTTCACCCCAAGAGGTAGGAAGTTCAACATTTCATAATTCGCTGTGTGCTGAACGGTATCGAATATTGCAAAGTCTTTTAAGTAACCCGCGTGTGGGTCCGACCCATCATACTGAGCACCGATGACTATGTTATCTATAGTCGTGTTCCGGGTGCCTGTACTCGTATCTGTAGATCCCTGTTGGAATCCGTTTATGAACACTCTAGTAGCGCCCGTCGTAATATCAAAATCAACCTCAACTAAAGACGGACCCTTACCACTCCAAGCAGAACCAAATGCAACATCATTGATAATTGCAGACCCCGCAGAGTCGTTAATCGTTAAATGCAAAATCCCGCTGTTTGTGCGCAGCCTTATAAGATTATTTGCACTGGCTGCAGATTGTGAAATTGAAAATATTGTGTTGCTAGCTGTAAGCTCCACCCAGCAACGTATGCACCCAACTTGTGCGACATCAGCATTAGAAGTGCCGTCATACACAACGTAACTAGAACCATCAAAAACTGCCGTATCATATTCATAAGTAATTGTTCCCGTTTCAGTGCCGGTCGCAGTACCATCAGAGATGTCTGCATCAATACCGTCTTTTAACTGAACCCAAAAATTAGGTGTATCGGGTCTTTGAAATACTGTTCCTGAATCACTAAACAAAGGAAGGCGTGGTCTCGTGTCCCCACCATTATTTAACGTCGTCTCGTAGAAATCATTCGTGAGACGCTCTAAATAATACTCCGTTAAGCTATTCACAGTTCTTTCAACTATCATATAAAGTTCGTCAAAAGTCCCATCCAACGATGGCAAAGCACATATAGACTTTACCTGGCCAGCAACATCGTGCCGATGGAAAGCCGTCACAGTGTTCTCTCTATCCCTCGTGCAGCCAAATAAAAAGCCATTGTTATCAATGACCCATAAAATACCGTTATCTAAATTCTGATACGCCATCTGCTTTATCTTTGGGGACAATGATGAGTTTGAAATTTCTGTTTGTCCAAGACGAGGCATATGCTCCGCCAACAAACTGATCTCCGGGGACACATAGCCCTGGGACCTATCATCAAATATAAATTCTCTTAACTTCCTAAACCCGCGCTGAACATATACGGGCACATCACCAACATAAGATGGCTGTACTCTTTCTGTTCCAGCTGCTGTTTGTGGTACTACGCTAACATTATCCTTCTCAAAGGCAGAGATCGAAATCTCCCCATATGCTGTACCAACCAAAAGATCTCGCTTACCTGAAGCAAGCCAATTGATTCTACTCACACCGTTTAAACTCACTGAAATGTCACCATAAATGGGATCTGCAGATGAAGGGTTTCCCACTCCCTGAGTCTTCGGATTGGACATTTCAAATATATCAAAGGTCTGTGAACGCCACACCCTGTCTGGGAATGTAGCGCTGCCACCAAAAAACAAAGCTCCGTCTCTGAATCCGCAGGCTCTAGGCCAACCACGGTAATCAGACCAAGCACCCTCATACCAGTTCTTTGTTCCTGTGCCCGCTACTGTAGGTAGTGTTGTCGTTGTCTCTACTGTTACTTCAGTTGAACTTGTGTACCCAGTTACTACGGCTACGCCCACTACACCACTATCAGAGAAGCAAAACTGCGTACCAACGTGACCGGCATTAAATATAGCTGCGCTTGCTGTTATAACTCTACCGGCCCCAATCGCAACATTTGCTGACGCAGAAAGAGTAACTGTCATAGTTACATCGGATACATTCAAATCCATAAAAGGCATTGGACCGAAATCTGTCGAAGCTGCTGCTGTGTATTGATTGAAATATGAACCAGGAGTTAAAGTCCCCTCAGCTGTTCTCGCTATAACAAACGGCGGAACATCGTCGTGGGTAAAAATCATGTACGCGCCAATTTGCACGTACTGCAGTTCTTCTATAACCGTGCTGCTTTGTAAGGAATCATCCTCCGCATAAGAGGAAATAGAAGTAGACGACCTAGCAGTAACAGGACCAGATAAACTCAATGGAGCACCGGCAGCGTCGTTTGCCCAGTTCCACCTCTCATTGTCTACCCTGTAATAATGAATAACATTGTCATTACTACCATCTTGGTACTTATTGAAAATAATAATGTACTTCTCTGTCGGACTGAAACTAAACGGGAAACAACGGGCACCATCAACTAGAGGAATGAAATCCCCGTTTGTGTCGTGTACCGCCTCTGCCAACCGTAATGTTCCAGGCCGTCTTGAGGCTCCACCCTGGGGGTGGGGAATCATATTCTTTAATGTACGGCAGGATCTCTTATATATCTCGGAGTCCATACGTCCGTATATCTTAGGGCTTACCTCGCCATTAATGAAATTGTTAATAATCTCACTAAATCTTGGCATCTTAACCCCTTACTGCATCTGTAAATTCGTCCGCTTCAACCCTGTCGGCTGCATTCTCTTGAGCATCAAAGGATCTAGCCTGCGATAAGAACGAAAGATATGCTGCATACATGTTCTGTTGCACCGTCTGTGATTGCACAAGAGCATATGCTATGTCCGCGGCGATTCTAAATGCAAGTGTTTCATCGAAGTTCGAGTCGAACCTCGTCGTATTTGTGATGTCTTTAATATACTTGATCTTGATCGACGTACCTCTGGCAAAGATAACCTTATTGCCATCTACGTTGTAACCAAGTTCCCAGTCCTCATTGTAACCAAGGTCTGTTTCAAGAACACGTAACACATCACTGGGCAGAACAAACTCTGCACTAAACTGTTTTGTCCAAATTGGTGTATTCACTGTTGCTGCAATGCTTGTATAAGAGATGGCAAAGTTCCAAGGATGAGACCTTAGTACTTCCTTACGGAGCCTATCGTATTGTGCATTACAAAGATTGGATGCTTTTGTCCCATCTGAAAGGGAACTAATGGTATTAGCGCCTACTTTAATCAAAGCCGAATTACAAATTTCAACACTATCAGCCGCCATTCAAGCCTCCAAAAAGCCCCCCGAGGCAGGAGCAACACAACCCCGAGGAACAAAGAACTATTCTACAGCAACTATTGCCATAACTTCTAAAGTGTCACCACCTGAATCAGCAGTCGCTTCAGTGAAGGAAGCCTGTACTTCCACTTCGGCAGCAAACTTCTTCATGTAGCCGGGTCTAGTCTGTAACATCTTCTGCCCAACTAGAGCCGCGCCACCTGGATCAGCTAGAGCAATGATACCGTCGGCGTCGGCGTCCTCATTACCATCTGCACTTGCAGCCCAACCAAGATTAAAAATCCCAGTTGCACCAGAAGCTTCCATTGAAGCTTCACAAGAAATTAATCTTGCTCCTTTCGGAATTGTAAAAAAACGAATAACACCGCTAGTACCAAACTCATCTGCAGCATCTACTGTATATGAATCGTATAGTACACGGAGTTTTCCGTAGTTCTGAGTCACGTCCAGTTTATCTGCTGGTACGTTTTCTTTTAGAGTGGTGTTAGTACCCTTAACTGTGGTTAATGTAGCCATAATTTAAATCTCCTATTCTGTGGCAAAGCCGATTACAACTTTTTCTTCTTCCATACGAGTTGCACCGATTCCCATTGAAGCATAAACCTGAGTGGCATATGACTTGTCAGAGC
>Ga0222634_1000898_pt1 | contig 11485 bp, 18 predicted proteins | sample AntAcemetageno50_FD_179807 | JGI IMG/M metagenome (GOLD analysis project Ga0222634, IMG submission 179807) | Saline water microbial communities from Ace Lake, Antarctica - #50 | ecosystem: Environmental > Aquatic > Non-marine Saline and Alkaline > Saline | place: Antarctica: Ace Lake | collected...
AAGTAAGTTTTGGTTAAGCTTTTCTTAAAAGCTTTTGGGGACTCTAAAGTAAGTTTTGGTTAAGCTTTTCTTAAAAGCTTTTGGGGACTCTAAAGTAAGTTTTGGTTAAGCTTTTCTTAAAAGCTTTACAATTCATTTTACTATTTATTAAAAAGTAAAATAAAAGCTTAATAGAATGTGTCTACAATATATAAATGGAACCGAAATTCTTTTCCGATGAATTTTCCAATCTTACAAAGAAGACAGAACCGGTAAGGGAAATGAAGACAGAACCGGTAAGGGAAATGAAGACAGAACCGGTAAGGGAAATCAACAATAGATTTATGCGACAACTCACTACCGACTATATCATCAAACAGATCAATCCCGTGATATGGAGAAAACTTAGGAAAAAGTTGGAAGACTCAAATATGTTGCCACGCTAACTTTAGAGCCTCGCTTTTGTTATAACCGCGACCCCTAAGCTCCTTCGCCATTTCCATCGCCATTTTCGCCCTTGGATTTCCTCTGGCACGACGACCTTTTCCACTTCCTGTGCGGGGCGCAGCACCAGAAGCCCCAGGGGCGGCAGCAGGCTACACAGGATACAGAGGATTCGTAACCGTCCCAGGGGCGGCAGCAGGCTACACAGGATACAGAGGATTCGTAACCGTCCCAAGTGGAAGCTAGTCAGGCAACCCAAGTGGAAGCTAGTCAGGCAACGAAGCAATCTAGGCTTCTGACCAATCAGTCAAACTGAGAGGGAGCGCAAGTGGAATATCGTGAGCGGGTGCTGTAGTAGCAGTTCGACGCAAGGCTTCGTAATCCCTCTCAGCCATCGTCTACCGATAGTATTTATATCCAAGGTCTGCGAGTGCTAAAAGTCCAACACCACCCGCAAGTCCGCTAACGGAATATCCCACAGCAGGCGCGATACAATTCGTGCCTGCGCATGTCGTTCCTACACCTATGGCTGTTCCTGTTCCGACTCCAACAGCACCCACGACACTGTCTGGCTTTCTGCTTCTATCATACGTCTACCGAGCGTCTCTCATTCGTGTCATTGCTTCATTGATACCGGGGTCAAACCGTCTCTACTGTCGATACATTTAAATATACCCACATATTCTTTTCCGATGAATTTTCCAATCTTACAAAGAAGACAGAACCGGTAAGGGAAATCAACAATAGATTTATGCGACAACTCACTACCGACTATATCATCAAACAGATCAATCCCGTGATATGGAGAAAACTTAGGAAAAAGTTGGAAGACTCAAATATGTTGCCACGCTAACTTTAGAGCCTCGCTTTTGTTATAACCGCGACCCCTAAGCTCCTTCGCCATTTCCATCGCCATTTTCGCCCTTGGATTTCCTCTGCGACGACGCATTCCAGTTCCTCTTCTTACCTTTAACGGTGGAAAAGCCTTCCTATCATTTTTTGGAACATCATCACTCTTCTGTTGCTGAGTAAGTTCTAATTCGAGGAATGTAGGTGTCTGAGGAACACCTCCTACGCTAGGAGGGGAAGGGGCGACTACTGCGCTACCATCGTATCCTCCTATTTGAAACATAGGATTCTACACTCTATGAGGAGCAAGCAACCTATCTCTTTCCTATTGAAGCTTAGCAATTTCGACACCTTGACGACGAGCACATTCTAAACACCCTGCGGAACCGAGACCACCTACCGTTGCTCCAGCATATCCCACTATCTCTCCCGCCATACGAGGTGCGGTAAATTCATCAGTCGACACACTTTGATTCAACTTTCTACATCCGAACCCTCCCAACCCACACGCAGTCCCAACCGCACCTGACAAAATGGCTTTTTTGATAAGCTATTCCTTATAGCTTTGAAGCTCTCTAATTTCCCTATCTAAAGTATGAATCGCATTTTGACCACCAGCAGAAGCCATTGTTTCCTTTTCTATAGACTTCCATTATATCTGCTAAAAGCTTATTGAGCTTTCATAATTTTCCACGCCTATTTCATCGACTCGCTCTTACTCATTCCGTTCCTTTCCAGTTCTTTGGCATATCGCATCACCCTGCTTCGCATCGATTTTGGATCCAGAAAAAGCTTCCCTCGCCCTCGAACAGCCTGTCCCAACAGAGAACTGGCCACAATTGGAGTAATTGGATTGTCTAACACTTTCCCCACAGTTTTCCCAACGCCCCTCATAAACTTCCGAAACTTCGCTTTGCCTTTCCCGTGTTTCCCCCCCTTCAGTCTGGTCGTGCTAGCCGTTTTTCCACCAGTGTCTTTCGTCTAGGTAGCGGTGATCCGCGCCTGATCATGTCGAACTGCGTTCGCCAGAGCCCTGAGTTCCTACTCGTCCATTCCTCTTCCGAAAAGCTTGCTAGCCCACCCACCGACGTCAGTAGCTAAATTGGCGACTTTCTGAAAGGCCGGCGACATTTCCTTTGCGATTGCCTCGACCGGTTGGTTGATGAACGATTTCAGTGTTGGCGTCAGCAAACCGACGGTTTGAAGTAAATCGGTGATAAACCTCTAACAATTCAACGAAAACGCCCTATACTGGTAAAAATTATAGTCTCCGATCCTTTCCAGAGTTTTCCCGAGGATTTCCCGTGGTGTGATGCGTTTTCCCCGCAAATCCACCTTCATTTCCTGCGCGCCTTTGGCGGTGCGGAATTGTGTGGAAACATTTACCCTTTCATTTTTCTCCATTACTACGTATTTACCGCCTACATTAGCGACTAAATAGAGGTGGAAGTAGTCAGAAAAACCGTGTTTCATTTTCTGGCGCTTCATACCCCCCAGCGACAGCACGTTGAGCAGTCGATTCAACGAACTAGCGAGCGGAGTTCGCACAACCGTGAGAGAAATGATTTCCCTGTCTCCATACCTATCTAAAGTCCTTTTCGTTTCGTTTGTGTGGCCTTTCACGAGTCCTCCGCGTTTTTCCACGCATCCGCAGTGAGCATTCCGCACATATCCAGAGTCCAACACTCCTCCTGAAAGTTCATAGAAAGAAGACATTCTACTTAAAAGGAATTTCTTACTATATAGTAGACATAATAAATGAAGAGGAAACATACTTAGCCAGCTTTGGAAGCACGATACATCAGCAATACGGTCTTAAATCCTACTTCCGAGCTCGAAGGTAGATCGCACGAACGCCTGTAGCTATTCGAAGGAAGAATACACCGTGTAATGCGTTTTATCTAACTGCGAAATTAGGCTTATCCGCGACCGCTCCACGGCGTCTAGAATATCACTGGATTCCTGCTTAATGTTCTCGAAGAGAGAGTGTGATGGAACACACACGAAAATAGATTCTGGCTTCCACATATCATTTGCTAACTCGATATCCGCGCAGAACACAATGAGGCGACGTCCTTTCTTCGTCAGCCACTTTTGTTTTATGCTATCATACACCGTTCGACAGTGTCCGTAGTAGGTAAGTCGATAGGTAGATTCATCACCGTTCGCAACCATCTTATCCAATTTCCGCACTTCTTCCGGCTTGATGTGTGCCCTCACGCACTCATCCAGATCCACCAGAAGAATATCCTTATTCACGCTCTCGAGTTCCCGCACGAGGGCGGTTTTCCCGGATTTTCGAGGAACAACCAAACACACCTTTTGTCTCTGGTGAGGCAGTTTGGTTGCCCAACCATACACGCACTTACTCCCAGTATATGCTAAAGGAACGAGAGTTCCTGCTAACGTCGCACCCGTAATAAGAGCTCCGGCCATATTTGTTATACTATAAAGGAACCTTTTTTTTGAATCACTGGTAATCCAGCAGAGCCTATCGAGACATTAGCTTTCCTCCCCTTTTCCGCCCAGCGCCAGTCATTCCAGCGCCTGTCATTCCAGCACCTGTCATTCCGTAACCCGCCAAAGAGGCGATTTCTTTTCCGGCTGCCACGACGCCCGACACCTGTCGTGCGGTATTCTTTATTTTCCTGCCTAAGTTAGGGTCGCTGAATGTGTGCTTAAACCATTTTCCAATCTTTCTGCCGAGGTTCCGCTTCCCTCCGTGGAGCGACGTGAGCTGAGATTCATACACAGGCTCCATGGATTCGCTCGCCAGCACATCGGCCTTGGAAAGAACTCCGTTGCTCTGGATAAAGTTCTCTCCGTCTTCTACGTTGAGGATACTTTCGTAGAGTGCGACCACACACAATTCCACATTTCCAACGTCGGCTCCTGTGCGGTTGGCGACTTGTGCGGTGATGGAAATCGTGTTGGTTCCGCCCACTCCGTTGGTGTTTCCCGTTTCCATGGATAAGTCTTTCGAAGGGTCGATACAGATCAGGCCACCGGAGAGAATGATATCCCGCGCGTTGGCTCCACCCCATGCGCGACCGACCCACTCCTCATATTCCTGTTCCAAACCGTTTTTCCGCGAGAGATTCCATAGTTGCTACGGAGTGGCTCCCGACAGAAGACCGGTGCGGTTGTTGAATTGGACGGAAAGCGAGGAAATGGGTAGGAACACGTTTCCGTCTCCAAGACCGAGCGAGGTGGAGCTCTGGCGGGCAAATACAAACACTCGAGTAGGACAGGAGTTCTACAGTGTGATGTTGTTGTTTTCCAACTGACCGCCCTAGGGAGGCACCGTTTGTCCGCCCTGTGAATAGATGGACATGTAAAAAATATCGTAGGAAAGCTGGCGGGGCACGGAAAAGCCGACAGGAGGAGTGATGAACTCTAGATATAAGTAAGGAGACTGGACGGACACTCCCTGGACGGTAGGAAGCTGGGCGGGGGCTCCCGCGAACTGCGACCAAAGCGTTCGCTCTAGGGAATTCCAGTTGATTTCCATCTTAAGCTACTTACATCCGAAAATGGCGGTCTGCTCCTCGTCCTTCTCGAAATAGAAAGGAGCACAGAGCACGGCCTCCGTCACTTCGAATTCCACGACGCGATCGACTGTGTCGCCGGGGTTAGCCTGTACTGGAATGGTGTTTGCCTGCTGGCCTGCGGGAACATTGATAATGCGGTAGGAAAAGTATCCTTCGCCTCTGGCGGGATTCTCATACATTCCGTCGCTGTAGCTTCGCATGGGGTTGTTGTTGGCTGCGTTCATCATCGAATACTGGACTGCGTTGTCGCGACGGTAGACTGAATCGAGGCAATTTACCTTGTGAACCTTGTCGTCGAGACAGTGTGTAATGACATCCATCAGCTGGCCATTATTCATTGAGAAGTTTGCGTTGTTGATTCCTACGGTTTGGGTGGCAATTCCACGGTTGAGTGGATATGAACGTGGGGCGAACTGGTCGTTTGGGAATGCGGTGTAGGCGGCTGCGCCTTGGGTGAAGCGGAATGTCATCTGGAATTTGGCGGAAAGGAAAGCGCGACGGGAGATCCCAACGTCTTTGTTCACGGAAATACTCCAGTTGACTCCACTGCGGTAATCATCGGCCGTTCCGGAGGGAGCGAAGCGGCGAAGGGTGCGGTTGCGATACGCGGAATCTACCTGATACGGCTTGGGGGAAACATCGAGAGAGGCAGGAAGGACTTTGACTGGCTTGAGAGGCACCTGATTCAATGACATTGTTTTATAGTATAGACGTCTATTTATTTTTTCTAGAACATAAGTTTGGCGGTGACGCTTCCGTGACGCAGATAAAGAGGGTGATAATTGTTGTAGTCATCTTTCCAGAAGACCCTGAACTGAATTTGCTGTAAGTCCTTCGCCCCCTTCAGGTCGATCATATGGTAGAAAGGCGGGGAATACTGAAGAAGGTTTTGGTTGATGACGGTGTCGTCCTGTATCGCACAGTCCATATCCGCCAATACGGTCGCACTCGCATCACTCACGGTCTGGGATTCGTTGGTGGACGTTCCGTAGGGGGTGTTCGAACTCACTGCTTCGCTTCGTATGGGAATCTGAGAAGTTGTAAACACGATTCCGCGGAAGACCTATAATCTCGCGAGACTTCCAAACTCTTGGGACATCTTTAACAGTTTTCCCGCGAGACTTCCCGTGAAGAAGGGAATCGGGGAAAACGCATCATCTTCACTGGATTCATACACATTGGTGCCTGTGCTCTCGAAAAGAACTTGGGAAAATTCCTGGGGCTGTGTGGGAGACCGAGTAGTGATGGGAAAACTAGGGAGGAGGCATGCGAGGGCTTCGTTGAAAAACAGTTGCTAGGTTCCTCCTACCGACTGACTCCAATTACTAGCGTCTGCGTAGAGATGGAATTTTCCGCCCTCGATCGTTAATTGTGGCGGCGAAACAATTCCTGGAACGCTTTGGAGTGCGGAATTAAACATATCCACAAAGTGCTAGACGTTAAACATATAGTAATAGGGGCTCCACTCCTGTGGCGAGTCCGGGGAAACATTCTTAGGCTGTGTTGAGTCCACCACTTGGGGTGTCCAAACCAAGGGAACAAACTGAATTGGATTTCCACCAATGCTTACTCCAACTCTGTATATGGTTTGATCGGGGTCTCCCGCGGGATTCGATTCTTTGGATGTGTCGATGTGGGGAATCCATAGGGGAATCGTGTTGGTGCTCACGGAAAACCTCGCAATCGCCATCTACCACCCTTCGAGTTCTCCGGAAACCAACGGAAATTTTCTGGTCTCATTGTAGGTTGCTTGTTGGTAAGAGTCTTCGTTGTTGCGGATGCTGGTATTCACGTAAAAGATTTCCCTCGTCATTTACTATAACATCACTTTTTAGGAAGAAGTAATATAAAAAGCAACAGTGTTTGATCAAGCGTCTCAGTAGTGATTTTTGTTTTACTTTTTATTAAAAAGTAATTTATTAAAAAGTAATTTATTAAAAAGCAATATAGTATGCGAGATATACTAAATTATAGCCTGAGCGACAGCGATCTGAAACAGTTGGGAAAACGTCCTCCACATATAAAGGGCTTTCAGCCGTGCGATATATCCATTTTAACATACGAGGAGCTTCGCGGGAAAACGCTGGAAACCATTCTAGCGACTTCCGAGACACGCACAGTTGTCTTGTTGTATTAGGAAACTCCTACGGAAGGTCATTGGGTGGCTTTGTTCTAGCGGACGCCGACCACGGTTTGTTTCTTCGACCCGTATGGTGTTGTGCCCGACCGCCAGCCAAACTATATGGATGCTTCCGCACAGAAAAGATATTACCGCTTCCGGACTCTCGTGGATATGCTCGTAAACTCTCCTTACAAAATAGACTACAATGATATACAACTGTAGGCCGATGGAAACGACATCGCGACCTGCGGCAGACACTGCGTAGTGAGACTGTGGAATCGCCGGAAAACCACGGGAAACTACGGGAAATAGCTGGAAACCCTCGCGAAACGGTATAATACGAGTCCAGACATCATTGTGAGCCTGATCACCTAACGGAAATCTACGAAATCGGTTCTGGGAAATTGAGAAACATTTTCCCGGTCTATACTAACTATGCCATTTTTTACCTGGGAGCGCAAGGAAGGTAGAACTGCCGTTGCGAGAGATGCCACAAATCAAAGAATTCTTTTCCTGGACTAGGGAGACGCTGACGGGGGAATGGATTTTCGGGATTTCGATGTTCACCAACTGTCGCGCGGAAACCGAGACCTGAAAAGCCAGAAACGGATTGACTTACTACGAAAACATTTAATCAAGCACATAGAGCCCCTAGACGACGAAATAGCGCAATTATACAAACAGGCTCACTCTCGGAAAGATAAGGAGATTTCCCTGCGAGACGGAACGTTCGAGCCAATGCCCTCTGGAAAAGGGCGGGAAGTCGTGTATATTACCGCTCCAAGTGGCGCTGGGAAATCCTACTGGATTTCACAATACGCGAACAATTATGAGAGGAGATATCCGGACAACAATATTCTATTGGTGTCTCGATTAGGAGACGATGCCGTGCTAGACAAAATACAAAATCTGAGCCGACTGGAACTAGACGAGAGCATTGTGGAGTAGCCAATTGATTGCTAGACGGAATTAAAGAACACTTTGGTGATCTACGATGATGTTGACACACTCCAAGATAAGCAAATGAAATCTGCTCTTATGTAGCTCCAGGACGATATTCTGTAGGTGGGAAGACATTCCAACACCTCTATTGTGATTTCCTCGCATCTCAGCACAAATTACAAAGATACGAGAATTGTGTTAGCCGAATCACACAAAGTGGTATGTTTTCCACGGGCTTCCTCCGCTCATTCCCTACGGTATTTACTAGGGAAATATGTTGGATTCGATAAGGAACACATCCAGAGGGTGATGAAGCTTCCGAGTCGCTGGGCGTGTGTCTAGAAACAATTTCCACAATACATTCTTGGCCAGCACAACGCGTATTTGGTATCCTGAACTCAGTTATAAATGATTTTTAATAGAGACCCTGTTCCTTTACATACCTGGAAGCCTGTGGAAGAGTCATTCCAGTCTCCCGCATCACTCTCTTTACTATTTCATTACGTCTCATACGTTTTCCCGGGTTGTGGTCTACATTGCGATAAAAGATCGCGCCTCCTTTCGTGGTCTCAAGTTCGTCTCGTCCAGTGTAGTGGTGCGACGTGTGATTTTGTTTCATTGCGACCAATTCTCGCGCTCTGTGCTTAATGTATTCGTCGATGTCCATTGTATTAGTATAAGAATATTTTTTTCTAAAAAAGTGATGATATAGTAATAAGATGATTTCCAGTCCTAGACTAGACGCACTGATCCGGCAGAAGCTGGACAACGAACTCATACAGGCGAAAGAAATGGAGTTGGTGTAGCGACAAGACGCAGACCTCGATGGCGACCTGGCGAACTACGTGAGGCGTCAGTCCAAGATAGACACACTTAGAGACAGTGGAAAATACGGAACGGATTTCCAGAAGCACAAACAAGAATCTACAAACGAACAACTCATTTACCAGACGGTGTAGAGCATCGTAAAAGGGACTATAGAGGGTCGTCTGAGCGACAGCCGGAAAGCCGTAAAAGCTCTCGATTCTTTTCTAGGCTCGATTGTGGTGTCTCCTTAGATGCGGGAAAGTGTCGGGAGAATGATTTACAGCATTTCATAGATGACGGAAAAGGGGTATGAGGGAATGTAGCAGATTCCAGTGGCCGATCGGAAAGTGATTGGAGACCTGCGGAATGTGTTGGCGAAGCACGGAAATGTGAATATAGCCTCCGCAAGGCTCCCTAGGGCACTTCCGAGTCGCAGAGCAAATCCCCTTCAGCCAGAAGAGCTTCCCACGGAGCGAAGAAGGGGGAGACAGCAGAGGGAGCCAAGAGAAGTGGAAACCCCCGCCACGGCATCCAGACGATGGAGACCCCTCCCATCTAGGTCTGGCGAACTGTCCCCGGACACACTGGAAAAAGGTCGAGCAAAGACGGGTCGAGGGTTTTCCAAAGTCATAGAATCTACGATTCGAAGCGTTGTGCGCACCGTCCCTGGAACAGACACACAGATCGAAGACATCATTGTGGCAGAGATGCTTTAAGCAAGCTGTTTTCTAAAAAGCTTACTTATAGTAAGTATGAATCAGAAGGAGTATCGAGAGTATTACTATCTTAGGAACAAACGGAAAATGTAGGAAAAGATGGTGTGCGAATGCGGTGGTGTCTACAGGAAATACAACAGAAGCCATCATTTGAAAACCAAGCACCACAAACATTTCGAGGAAGACACCATACGAAATCTATAGAACAGAATCAAAGAATTAGAAGCGCGCTTAAAAAATAATGTAACTACATAGTATAAAGAGAAATGAGTCTATCCAATCTACTTCAAGACAACGGGTATTCGCTGAAAGCCGGTTCTTTGGCAGTCAAAGAAGGGGTTTCCGCATCATCCATCACATCCAGTGGAACGGTGACCTGTGATAGTTTGGTTCAGAATGCTGGAGTTGGAAACTTTGGTTTCGTCAACTTAGGAGATGACGCATTCAATTTCAGAAGCTCGGATGCGAATGGAACCTCAACTACTACTCGTATTTTTTTCGGACAAGGTTCGCAAACATCAAGTGGTGTGTTTATCAAAGCAAATCCTGATGGGTCGGGGGATAACGGTCAGATTGGTATCAATAAGGAGGGGCAAACTACAATCAATTTAGACGGGGGCTCGGGCGATATCACAGCCACCGGGACAATCACAGGGAATTCCACCGGAAACTTCACCGGGTCTCACGTCGGCGATGTAAAGAAGGGGGATGAGAAGAAACTGAAATTGGGAATGGTGATGGGGATTTCCAAGGCGTCCGTGACAGAGGAAGCCCTCCATTCGTGCTCGTTCGAATTCAAGGTGGCGGAAAGCGGTGATGTGCCATTTGGAGTGATGGGACAAGTATTAGACGACTAGAAAGCAAGGATTTACGGTTTGGGAGAAGGTGGAATCCGTATTGCCCAGGAGGGAATAGGGTTTCCAAAGGCGGGGGATTACCTGGAAGTCTCCGGAAAACACCCGGGATACGCCGTGAAAGCCAAGGACTAGTCTCCGGGGAAATTCACGGTCGCTAAACTACTTTCTGATGTTTCCTTTGCCAAATCCAAGGTGGATGGTGGGATCAGGTATGTGATTGCCCCCGTGTAGTATCTGTGTGGTTAAAGAATGCGGTTTCGAGGACTTTTAATAAAAGTAATATAGTAATGTCACTCAGTAATTTACTTGTATAGAATTCCTACAGAATATTTTTGAAGGAATTAGACGTGTCGAGTTTAAAGGTCAACGGAAAACCAATTGAAGAACACCTGACCCTTTCCGCGACCGATCCGAATGAAAACGTGACCGTGGAAATCTAGGAAATCAAGGAAACGCTGGCGGAAATCAAACAAATCGTCGCAGATATACACACGGCGGTCTACGGAGGTGGATCGAACGGATAACTTTTTTTCTGTGGATATAGTATAAACAAATGTCAGCAAGGCCGTCAGTTAGTCAAGTGACCGTTACACCAGCCACAGGAACTGCCCCAAATCTTCCTGTCTCGTTTCCCACGTCTTCTGGGGGGTCGCACAAGGGGTATGCTTAGAGGTTCGCAGAGAGCCTTCGTGATAAGGTGAACGGAGAACTCCAAAAAGTGGAAAGTGGTTTCCAGTCGGTGGAAGGGCGACTGGCTACCATAGAGGCCGTTGATGTAGCCACACAGGGTGATATTCCAGATGTTTCCCAGTTTATCACCTCTGCCGATATACCAGATATGTCATACGATGATTCCGAGCTTCGAGGAAAAGTGGACGACATCATTTCTAACACAGACGAGGTTGCCCTGAACTCTCTTTCGGAAATCGCTCAGAAATTCGGCGAGCTAGATGGCGATATGTAGAGCGCAATCACCGCCATCGCGGGCGAGAGGACAAACCAAATCAATACTGAGATTGTTCCTCGCCTAAGCGCCTTAGAATAGCAACTCGCCAACCTCCACGGGGTGTTCTATGGCGGTGGTCACTAAATAAAAAAGGAAAATAGTCGAAGAGAGTGATAGCGAACCTGAAGAATAGATTATAGTGGTAAAACGCAGGAAGAAGCCGAATGTCCGCTATATATACGAAGATGATCTACAACAGGCTCCCGTGTAGT
>Ga0222634_1000904_pt1 | contig 11447 bp, 17 predicted proteins | sample AntAcemetageno50_FD_179807 | JGI IMG/M metagenome (GOLD analysis project Ga0222634, IMG submission 179807) | Saline water microbial communities from Ace Lake, Antarctica - #50 | ecosystem: Environmental > Aquatic > Non-marine Saline and Alkaline > Saline | place: Antarctica: Ace Lake | collected...
GAGTGGTCATTTTTTCAAGGACGTCATTCTTAAAAGAAGCATTTCCTTTTGCCGTTTTCGGGTAAGGTTCACCGAGCTTATCAAAAGCGTTGGCAAGTACAGAACGAGAATCCTTAAAGGGTACTCCTGTAATACTTGTAAACTCTCCTTCACATCGTCGCTGAACTTCCTGCTCATGATCTCTTGCTCGTATGGTGTATTCTTCATCGACTTTTATCCCGGTTCGTTCCATCTCAAATAGAACTTTAGTTAGTGCTCGTTCCTGGTGCAGTATATTCATTACTTTAACGTCGCTAAAATTTCCGACGGACATTTCATGTAACTCGTTCAGTTGGTGCATACCAAGTTTGTGTGTAATCTCGGCGTCCCTGCATCCGTACTTAAACATAATATCAAAGGGTACTAATTCATAATGGAAATCTTTTTCTCTTGAAGCCTTTCCTGGGCGCTTGATCCAGTCATACCCTTTATTTTTTATCAACCATTCCTTAGCTTCATCAGATTTTTCGTACCCGATTTCTTTGGCAAGACTATCAAGCGAATAATTAAGAAGATCATTCTTAACGACTCTTCCGATGGCTTGGGTGCAATGTATAGTGAACCGGGGATCGCTCAGGTCTAAACCTTCTTTGTATAAGAAGTGCATATCAAACTTGGCGTTATGTAAAAATAGAGTATGCGCTCCGGGGAGGAGAAAAGGTATGAGGCTATACTTGAGTAAACTGTTTTTCTCAGCTAACGAATTAAAGTTAAAATAGTATTCGTTTTCGCCGTCCCCTATCATGATGGAAAAAAGCTTGTCCCCTTTATAGGGGGACAAGCCAGTAGTCTCAGTATCCACAGAGAGGAATTGCTTTCGAGAAAGGAGAGACGCCACCTCCTCTAGGCACTCCATGTTTACTAAGATTTGCATTTATACTTTCCTAAGTATTGTCATACGAAACGGTAGAGAATTTTCACGATCTTTAATTTGTTGTTCGCTCATTTCCTTTAACCACGCACCTTTCTCGCCCTCTTTAGGGTCCCAAAAAAATGCAGCTTTCTTGGCTTGTTCTCTCTTAGCGTAAGAGGTTTCTGCCTTCACTAAATACTTCGGCTCTTTTGCGTACTGTACAATCTTTGCCAAATTATATTCCTCACGTTTGGGAGGGAATATAATATTGAACATTGTAAGTACATCTGCTAAAGCCCTGTGCGGAAAGGGGTTCATGGTTAAGTGTGCATTAGCCAGTGCGCCCAAACTTTTTTTAAAGCGGTCCGGGTAAGGAACGTGGTGTTGTGAATCTATACAAACTAGATCCACCCACTCAACTCCATACCGCTCAAAAGATTGTTTCAATATTGGTATATCAAATTTCAATCCATTGTGAGCCATGTAGTAATCACACCCAAGAGTAATTTCTCTCAATCCTTCACACGCACTCTTACCATCTATTCCGTACTTATCACGCATAGATTGGGGAATACCTGTGTAGATTTCTGCTTCGGGAGCAATTACATCAAAGCCCTCTTCATCTACTATAGTTGAAAACATTTTTACAGGCTGGTTGTAGTTGGTATCAAATACAGCAGCACCAATTTCTGTAATAAAATTTTCACTGACTCCCTTATCAAAAGAAGCACCTGTTTCTATATCAACTCCGAGGATTAGCATTAGAATTTCCTTAGTTGATCTGTAACAGAAGCCTCTTCTTTTACAGCTAGAACACCATTAACTTGTTGCTCACCAATCGCAGGTACAATAGACGCTGCTAGTGGAGCCATAAAAGCTAACTCTTCTTTTGTTGCATCTCTTACATATTCTACTCTACATGAGTAATATGCTTTTCCTGCTTTGTTCTTCTTCGGAATACTAGCCATAGAGAAAACCTTTGTATGCCAATCACCCATAGACAAGCTATCAAGTGTTTTAAGCATTGGTTGGCAACTCTTCTCGTTAGCTGATTTAAATGCAAACGTACATGGAACACGTACATTGTTTTTAATTTGGTCCACTGTAAATAAAACAAAATCACTACATTTATCATAGCTATACTGCCCGTTTTTATCGTACTCTCTGTTATCAAACTCCATAACATATTCTTTCCCTAGCCAAGATTGACCTTCTTTTTTATCATAGTAAGTAGAACGTGCTACTGGAATGAACTCAAAAGGTGTCTCTCTTTCTGCTACAATCTCTGCGTTTTCATGTTTAATGAAACAACCTGCAGTTACCTTGCCTTCTTCTACTGCAGAAGAAAGAGCTTGAGTTAAAAGAATAAGTGTTGGTGTTAACTGAGAAGTAGCTACTCCCCTGTTAAATTGTGCCATCAAGTCTTCTTTACTTGTTACTGTACTTACTGCGTTACCATTTACCTGCGTTAAATCATTCATATTCAAATCCTCCTATAGGATTGCTGGAGCAAAATTGCTCCACTTGTTTAACCTTTTCTCATTCCGTATGAGTTTACTGTGTCTACTTCAAACCCAAACTTCTCTAAAAATGTTTGTTTCTTTTCAGGGGTGTCTAAGTCTCCCTGTTCTTCAAGTATTTCCTTGGCGAGACTATTAGCTTTTTGATAGTTAATAGTTAGATAGCCAGACAAACCTTGCTCAGTAAGTTGTTCATTTAAAAATGCAAACTCCTGAATACTTTTAGGAACTTTTACTTTTTGTCCTTCAGTCCAGTAAAAAACTTTTCCAGATTTTTTACCGTCCATTTTCTTTAAGTCAAGAGCCATCATGGTAGCCATAACATCGTCAGCGATTGTTACGTACTCACTCCATACTGCACTTGTCCGCTTCTTCAGCTCGTCATGTTGCAAACGTAAGTCTGCAGCTTTATCAATCTGTCCACGTAAAAAATCAACTGTTACATTCTTTCTATCAATCGTTGCCATGTTTTCTCCTTATTTTAAATGTTTCCAGCTTCTTCTTGCTCTTACGCTACGTATAGTGTGTTCAACTACGTTGAACCTTTCAGCTAAATCTTTCGTAGCTATATTTTTACTGTTCCTAATAAATAAAACATCTTTCTCTGTCAGTTTTGATCTACTATGATTTTCTCCCTGTGAGTTCTGTAGACCTACTCTAAAGGCGTGTTTTTGGTTCTCGCTGTAACTATTCCACTCAAGATTAGTAAGCCTATTGTCATCCCTTATAGAATTTATATGATTAACAGTAGGTTTATTTTTAGGGTTAATTAAAAAAGCTAGGCATACAAGTCGATGTACATAGCTGTCTTTAACTTTATCCTCATTGTAAATACAAACTTTTAGATACCCCCCATTAGTGGGACTCTGTCGCAAAAAGATATTACTTTTACTACTATAGATCCTCCCAAGATTAGAAACTTGGTAGTTGGGGAACCCCGCAATATCTTTCCATATTTCTTTCATTTATACTTTTCCTTTAGCATAGTTACTCTAGCCGCCATACTCATTTTGCTTTCTAGTGCCAGTAAAATATCTTCGTCAATCGTTCCTGGAGTGACCAGATCAATTCTTGTGATTTTCTTATGCTTCTCCGACCCAGCCCGATAATTCCTTGCTTCACTCTGTAGATCTTGTTCCAAGGAAAAGGAACGAGCATAATAAATACTATAAGAAGCAGAAATGAGATTAATGCCGATACCACCGCTTCCAGGATGAGCCACAAATATCCGTGCAGATCCAGACTCAAATCTCTCAACTGCGCTATCCTTATCTTTAGTCCCACCATGACATTCAACATACTCAACTCCTATATCGTTACAAACCTTAGCTACAATTTCATACTGTTTCTTGTAAATACACCACACTATAACTTTATGGTTAGGTGTGATCTCAGTTAATAAATCACGCAACGCTTCAGCTCTTGGGTTCTTTTTAAATAAATGGTCCACTCCATCTTCGTCCCGCATAAACCCCGAAACTATTTGCTGTAGTCTAAGCGTCTGGGTAATTATTAAACTGGCTGTAGATTGTACGTCATCTTTTAAGAAGGCGACAAACTGTTTCTTCATCTGGTTGTAAACTTTTTTCTGGTCAGGCGCCATCTCTACTTCATAACGCTCCTTAACTAAAGGAGGTAGATCAAGACACTCTTCTTTTTTAACGTGGTAAGAGTTTGCATTTAGCCTACCGTTTATCTTGGGTATCATCTCAGGTATAACTTCGTACTTTGGAAAACTCATGTGCGATACGTTGGCGTAGATATTCGTAAAATACGCCGCCCTAAAAGCTGTAATACTTTTCCCGAAAACATCGGGAGCCATAATCTTAAACTGCTGGAAAATATCAATTTCAGAATTTAGAACGGGCGTGCCAGTTAGTAAAAATTTATACTTACAAAACTGAGAGATCTGGTACATTCTTTTGCTTGTCTTACTAGTAGAGTCTTTCAGTTTATGTGATTCATCACAGCAAAGAAAAATATCATTCTCTGCAGCATATCTTTTAAACAACATGAACAAATCTAGATTGGCTTGTACCAAACATTCATAGTTAGTTATAAAGATAACTTCTTCACCGTGGCGAGCGATTGTTTTTTCAAACAGCTCTACTCTCTTCTTAAGAGGTCCTGTTAATACAACTATTTTTTCAGCAGGTATTCTAGGACACCACAACTTAAATTCATTCTTCCAGTTACTTAAAGTAATTGGTGGAGAAAAAATAAGCATAGGTACGATACGTCTTTCTTGATTACATTTCTCTGCATAGATGCGTAGTAGTGTAGCAGTTTTACCTGTACCTACTTCCATCGTGAGCATGTGGGAGTCGAGATCTTTACACCGCCTAACGCCAGTTTTCTGATGTTCCCAAAGTTTTAATTCCAATCTTCCGCCCCTAAAAATTCAGTATTGTATTTATTATCTTTGGCTCTGTTCATAGCTGCTGCTGCGGCTACTAAGAGTTCAAGAAGGTCCACAATATCTGCTTCTTCTAAGGAGAACGATTGGTTATTAATTTTTATGATAGCGACTTCGCTATTTAAAATTGAGTATTCTAGTTTTTGCATTATCATCGGCTCCAATTTTATATCTCCCTTAGCCTCCCATAAAAAATTTTAAGCGTGAAGACCCACTCCGTCAAAACTAAATTAGTTGGAGCCAAGATCGAAAGGATAGAAGTGAGTCTTCATCTTAAACTACTTGTCATTGCACATCTTCGCAACTAACATTTGAAATTACTTGGAGCTATAAATGCCTACAAACTTTTTGCGTAAAGCAAATGCTAAAAAAATTAGTTTAACTCTCGACGACCTACAAGCGTTGGAAGAAGCACTACTTAATAGAGAACTATGTACCTGCAAGGAACGCTACGTACAATTTGAAACGGATATGCTGATTATAGAGCCCACCACATCAAAAAAAGATTGTGTACAATGCAGGGAACATAAAAAATGATTCAAATATATGGGCTGCGTCCTTGGCGGGACGAAAAAGAACAAAAAGATTCTGTAACTAATGTACACATGGGAAGCGTTGAAAACATGGACGATCTTTTTAATGGTGTGTTTGTTGAAACCCTTACAAAGAAAGAACGCTACAATCTTTTCTATACTATAGCCCACAGTAAGGTACAGCGTAGAGAATTTGTAAAACAAGACTACTACCTTATAGATATAGATCCAGAAAAAGATAAAGAAGGTAACGTCGTAGAGCCTATAGATTTTACACGCATCGACGAGTACGTGAAAATTTTACCGAAGGGTGGACACGTTATAACTTCTGGTAATGGTATCCAAGCTCTCTATAAACTAAAAGTATCTATAGACAGTAAAGACCAACTAAAACTTCTTAAACCAAATAATAAAATTTACTGCGAGCATATAAACTCAAGACTAAAAGAAGCGAACCTTCCAGGAAAATTTGATACGTCTGTATTTAAACCAGGAGGGCTTGCAAGAATACCTGGGACTGAGAATAGAAAACCTATGTCTCACCCTTTCAGTGACAGCGTAAATTTAAAACACGCTGTACTACAGTCTACTGCTACTCCACTTGGCGTCTTTGATCTGAAACTTGTGTTTAAGTGCGCCTTCTTACAAGAGTGCTACGAAAATTCCGCAACTCTTTCAGAAGATTTATGGTACGCAGCTATAGACTCAATGGGTAACGTAGACCGAGCCATCATACACACATTTAGTGAAGGACACCCCGGTTATACAAGAGAAGAAACCGATAAAAAAATAGATCAAGCAAGGGCAGCTACCGATAACCCCCGGACCTGTACTGATATAAACGAGCGTTGGGGGAAGTGTGGAGCTTGTCCTTACTTTCAAAAGTGCCACAGTCCTAGCAATTTACTTGGAACAGATGGTGCAAGTACAAAGCTAAGTCACGGTGGGACAAAAGAAAACGGATTCACTTACCAAGGTAAGAAAAGCAAGATCCGGGATTACGATGCGCTAAGAGAGTACTTCAAAGAAGAAAAGCACTATGTAACTATGGCAGATACCAAAGAAATTTTAATTTTCAATGGTAAATACTATGAGCAAATTTTTCAGTCGGAAATAATTTCTTTCGCCGAAGATAACTTTGCTTCTCCTGTAAAAGAGTCTGAGAGAAAAGAGTTCCTTAATAGTGTGCTTGCAAATTACGTGACCAGAAGAGATTCAATGAAGCCTCTTCCGAAAAATATGGTAAATATGAATAACGGAATACTTGACATACTTAATAAGAAGTTACTTCCGCACTCTCCTGAGTACTACACGTTGTCGGCTCTTGACTGTGACTATGACCCCGAAGCAAAGGCTCCGGTTTACCAGAAACTTTTGGAAAATATTTTAGAAGGATGCGTGACAAAAACCAGAGTTATAAATGAGTGGGGCGGTTATTGTCTCAGTGGTTGCGACTACCATCTGAATTATGTTTTGATTTTAGATGGGGAAGGAAGTAACGGAAAGAGTTCACTGTGTGAAGCGTTTTCTAGAGTACTAGGAAGAGGAAATTGTAGCAGTATCCCATTGCAGAGTATGAAAAAGACGTTTGGGGCTGCGGGGTTAGAAGGAAAACTTGTAAACTTTTGTGAAGAAGAACCACCGGAGTGCTTTTCAGATACAGGGATTATAAAGCAGGTTACTGGTAACACTCCTATAGAAGCGCAGAAGAAATTTCAGCATCCATTCGATCTTTTGAATTTTGCAAAAATAATTATGACGTACAACAAGATACCATTCCTTAGAGATATTACTGTGGGAATGTTGCGACGTCTTCTGATTGTAAACTTTGGGGTAAACCTGGAACTTAAGCCGGAGCTAAAAATTAAAGATCTTTACGAAAAGATTGAAAATGAAAAAGCAGGTATTGTAAATATTTGGGTAGACGGTTATATAGAATTGCAGAAGCGGGGAGACTTTATAAAGACCGCCGAGAGCAAACAAATTGTAGACTGTATGGTGGAAGCCTCTAGTGATATTCAAGATTTTATTTATAACTACGTAGAGATAACCGGGGAAGAAGAAAACAAATACCCCCTCCAAGAAGTTATAAACCACTACACTGAAAACTATAAGGTTGATAAAATCAACCCAGCCGTTGAGCGAAAAATTATAAAAGAAATAAAAGAGAGCCTTGTTAGGAATGAAGGTGTAAAGTACGGGCGTATGCGCTTCAACAGTGAAGGCGGCAATACTAGGTTAGTTGGAATCTCCGGGATTAAACTAACTAAAGATAACCTTTTTATAGCAGAAAGTAGGACACACTAATGCAACCAGCAACAAAAGAAGAAATGGTAGACAAGCTACGCTATGACCTTGCGGGTAAAATTGCAGGGTATTCTAGGGAGCTAACTTTCCGAGAAAAAGAGATAAATGAAATAAAAGACTACATGCTAAAACTTCGTATCCAAAAGCTGGAAGCGGAGCAAGAAATCCATAACTTGGAAAAGCTGAGTGCGCCAGTCCAACAAAAATAAATAGCTATTTTTGGAAGTTAAAGTAGTATAACAGTATGAAATTAGTACTACTTTTTATATTTATGGCGTTAGCTCCGAGCTGCGGGAAAGAAGTTATCAACTTCGTTAAAGCATCTGAGCTACCTGCTGACTGTCCTTTAAAAGAAGATAAGATCTGCGAGATGACTTGTCTCCAAGATCAATTCGATAATCTTTTTTGCGATGGACACTGTAAAAAAGACTACTAAGTTTTAAGCCTCTTTACATTCTTGTCTTGCTATTCCATATTGGAACTTCAAAATTTAACTGGAGCCAATGAATGAAAGTTTACTACAACCCAAAAATTAATGAATTTTATGTGGACACACCTGTCTGGTGCTCCATGTTTTTAGACCTTAGAAGTTGGCACTACATAGGAGAATTATAATGGCAGTTACTTATTGTGAAGGATGCAACCAGCTAATAGATATTGATACAGATGTGGATCATTTTACTGACGAAGACCTTACCACTTGCGAAGAATTAGAAACATGCGAGCAATGTAAAAAAGAAGTCACTGAAAAATTAGAGCAGTACACTATACCGCGCCATGGTACAAAATGGATTTGTGGGTCTTGTATATACCAAGCTGAATCCTATGTAGATATGCTGTGTGAAGATAGGTTAGAAGAGGCTAGAGAAGCCAGGAGCGAAGATGAAAAGAGGTGAGTGGTACAAGGTCCGGGAGGCAATAGTAGCCGCTGCCCATGCCATTAAAAATGGTGATCTTATGGAAGGTGAAGAAGACAATATCTACTCTGTTAACCGCAGGGTTTACCAGAAACTTTCTGAAGAATTTGGGTGGGATAAGCTAATTACGGAGAGTGAAAATGAGCATTGAAGACACTTTTGTGGTCATAGATAAAAGGCTTTCTAACCTTGAGAAAAAATTAGCTATAGCTATTTTTACTCTAGAAAAAATAGCTCTAGAAGTTGAGCATCTAGGTTTTAAAGTTGAGCCAACACTAGAAGCAAAGATGGCACAAGCTGGCTTGAAGGAGATGGAAAAATGAGAAAATCAGAAGCCATAAAAATTATAGAAGACGCTATTGCTGACACCATAGACTACACCTACTTAAGGGGTACGTTTATTAATTGTGAGGAGATTTTGGCGAGGCTCTTGAAGGCTGGTATGCAACCAAATTGTATAGGTGACTTAAAGCCAGCTTGCTGTAATGAAGACGTTGGTATGTGTAATTTTGGATGGGAACCAGAAGATGATGAGTAAAGAATGGTCTAATGCTTTCTCGAATTGGGATGAAACAGCAGAGTACAGCGGTAGCTATGATTCATGGATGGCAGCTTGTGAATATATGCATAAGAAAAACCTATCTGAAAGAGTAGCCTATGGTGATGACATAGTAGGTTACATGGAGACTATAAAAGAATTAAGAGCCAAGCTTGCGGGGTGTGTAGTGGCTTTGGAGTACTACAAAACTATGACTGAAAATACAATAGCTTCGACAAAAAGCTATGTACATGAGGACATGATAATCAGAAACAGGGCTAATGAAGCATTAACAAAGGTGAAAGAATGATTAACAAACTTATAAAGGGTGACTGTTTAGAAGCAATGAAATTAATCCCTGATAACTCTATTGATATGGTCTTAACCGATCCTCCTTATGGAACAACACGGTGCAAGTGGGATTCTGTAATAGATTTTGATTTGATGTGGAAGGAATTAAAACGCATAACTAAAAGTAATGGGGCAATTTGTTTGTTTGGTAGCGAGCCGTTTTCCAGTGCGTTAAGGATGAGCAATATAAAAATGTTTAAATATGATTGGACTTGGCATAAAAGCAACAAAACAGGTCATCTAAATGCAAAAAAAATGCCCCTAAAGGTGATTGAAAGCATATCTGTTTTCAAAGATAAAATATCATACAACCCTCAGGGTCTAGTTAAGTACAATAAAATTACTAAAAGAAGCAGTAACGGTTATAACTTTGATAAAAGCGGCAAGGAAAACCTGCAGGAATTTACTAATTACCCAACGCAATATTTAAACTTTAAATCCGTAGCTAAAAATGTTCACCCAACGCAAAAACCAGTGGAATTATTAGAATACCTAATCAAAACTTACACTTTAGAAGGTGAAAAAGTCCTAGATTTTACTATGGGGTCAGGTAGTACAGGCGTTGCATGTAAAAACCTGGGTAGAGATTTCATGGGCATTGAACTAGATGAAAAATATTTTAATATAGCTAAAGACAGGATAGAAAAAGGGTTTTCATTTGAAGCATTAACAAAGGTGAAAGAATGAAACCAACAAACGAAGAAATTAACCGTGGGATAGCTGAGTTTATGGGCTACAGAATATATTCCAATCACACATGGATACCTTCACAAGTGATGGAATTTGCCAAAGGTTATGGACAAGATATTGAGTTAATAAAGAACGGTATTTACACCACCTCACTAGACGCACAAATCCCAGTTTTTGAAAAGCTGGGGGTATGTATTGAAATAAAGATAGATATGTCAGTTAAAGACGAGCGATACTGGGTTTCATTGGTAAATATAGATTGTCATGTATTTGAAGATGGTTGGTACAAGAGCGCATCAGAAGCCGCAGCCCGAGCCGCATACGCAGCGATTATGGCATTAAAAGAAGAGGGGGAATAGATGGAAAAAATAACACTAGAAGATATTAAAAAACTCAACCCATGCAGAAGTGGGTACGAAAACTTAGTCAAGTATTATCCTGATTTTAATATGACGATGGTTGAGTTTTTAGAGTTAGAGCACATCTCTCATGACGATAAAGAGTGGCTAATAAGGAGAATGGTTGATGTTAATATTTTAAAATGGTGGTCACTAGAATGTGCGAAGTCAGTTGCCCATATTTACAATGAAAAATACCCTAACGATAATAGGGTTAATGAGTGCTTAAAAGCTAATAAAGATTTCTTGCTAGGCTTAATATCGTTAGATGAATTATTAATAAAAAGACGTGCGGCTACTGCTGCCTCTTCTACTTCTTATGATGTTGATGCTGCTTCTGCGGCTGCGGCTGCGGCTTCTGATGATGATGGTGCTTCTTATGCTTCTTGTGCTACTGCTTATGCTGCTTATTCTTATGCTACTGCTGCCTATACTGCTTATGCTTATGCTTCTTGTGCTACTGCTTATGCTTCCGCTGCTTATGCTTATGATGCTTCTGATGCTTCTAATGCTTCTTATACTTATGCTGAAAAAGACCAATGGAACATTAATTTTATTTTGCTAATTTGTATATTAGAAGAAGAGGGGAGTAGATGAACAAAATAACACTAAAAGATATTAAGAAACTCGACCCATGCAGAAGTGGGTACGAAAACTTAGTCAAGTATTATCCTGATTTTAATATGACGATGGTTGAGTTTTTACAGTTAGAACACATCCCTCATAACAATAAAGAATGGCTAATAAGAAAAATGGTTAATGTTAATATTTTAAAATGGTGGTCATTAGAATGTGCGAAGTCAGTTGCCCATATTTACAATGAAAAATACCCTAACGATAATAGGGTTAATGAGTGCTTAAAAGCTAATAAAGATTTCTTGCTAG
>Ga0222634_1000906_pt1 | contig 11441 bp, 14 predicted proteins | sample AntAcemetageno50_FD_179807 | JGI IMG/M metagenome (GOLD analysis project Ga0222634, IMG submission 179807) | Saline water microbial communities from Ace Lake, Antarctica - #50 | ecosystem: Environmental > Aquatic > Non-marine Saline and Alkaline > Saline | place: Antarctica: Ace Lake | collected...
TGAGTCGATGAATTAGTGGTGAATTTCACCCGTAATGCCTGAGTTTGTAGAATTTGGAACCGCCAACCACTCCTGGTTGAAAGTAAATGTCTTCTGATTCAACCAATGTCGCCAACGCGTCTCTTCTAATATTTAGAGGAACTTTTTGAAAACGTTTCGTTATTTGGGATAGTGAAACTAGCCCCTGTTTATTGTTAAGTAACCATTGTTTGTCTCTTTTGGCGCCGTGCTTCACAGGGTTCGTAGTCATATCACGGAAATAACCCATCATCTGATTTTGAACTCGCTCTACCTCTGTATCTGCTACCTGATCTGCAGCGAGATCCACCATGCCCTCGATACACCAGCGTGTAAATAAGATCCCCCAATTAGCACATTCAATGTCTAGTGCCAACTCTTCCAGGGGTGATTCCTTCGTCGCAGCTAAACCAAAAGCCAGGATTCCGGCTACTTTAACGGCATTTTCAAATGCTCGCGCCCAGAGCGGACCAAGAATTGGATCAGCAACACGTTTGTTATCCGCCTCGGTACGGAACTCGATCAGGGTACTTTTAGCCTCTTCGGAAACCGCCATGGCTGTATGCTCAGAGCTAGAGTCTGAAAATTCGAACATCGACACAGAGTATTTTAGCGCTTTCAATAGTTCCTCTGACATGTTCGAATCTGGGTCCCGGTAATCTGGCTGACGATTGTCTGTTCTAACAACCAGATATCGATTAAGCGTACCGTCAACAACATCACCGTGGCTCAGTGCATCTGTTAGCGACCTCTCTGTTGTAGTAGCAAAGACAACCACATAAGGACGAGGTATCGGTGGCACATTATCTGATTTCTTTGCGTAGGCTTTTCCCCCATGAGAACTATCAGCCAAACCGTAAAATTTGGTGATCTCGGTCATAAGTTCGTAGAGGTGGCCAGATGTTGGATTCGATGCCACTCGCAGCAGTCGCCCAAACTCATCGAACAGAAGAGTAATCCGATTGGAATCACTTAGTGCTCTTAGTAATGCTGGTCCGGAGGAAACTGCCTCTTTCACATGACTAAGCTGATGGACAGAATCCAGGCAAGCCTTAACTGCTTTTCGTGGTGCTTCCTTTCCTTCTCCTGTATCAGCTACGAGAATTACATACAAGTTCAGTGTCGTTCGCCAGGGGCCTACCACAACTTGGTTATCTATGAGTGAAGATACAGCGATCAACCCAGCTAAAACTCCCATCAAGGGTTGATCACGAAGTGCTGCACCGTTGCTATAGTCAGCAATTCGCCCTACTAATCCTGGCGGGTTAAGTAACTCGGGAGGCATAGCCGTTTTTTTGACATCGCCAGAACTTGCGGTAGCAAGACCATCTTCTGCGCCTTCACTATTGAATTCAGTGACAACGTCAACGCCGAGATAACGTGACCCTGGATTTATCCAGCTCTGTTTCTGAGCTTCTGCGAAAATCGCCTTGTATCCTATCGTTGTAGGCTCAAATGACCGCCAAGTGCGTTCTGCATCCTCTTGATCAAACTTATCGCTGTATACACTCCATTCCATCCACAAAGCCTTACCAATGGGACCGAGGGTTTTCAGGGCATGCCCAAATTTAATCCAGGTACTGCGATCATCAGCCGAGTTTTCAAGATGGCGTAGTGCTGACTGAAGATCCAAGATGGTCTGCGGCGTTGGTTTGTCTTCATCGTAGGCTTGATCATCACAATGTTTGATTGGTGAGAATATTTTGACGATCTCTTCCCATGAGACTGTGTCAGTGTCATTCGTCTCAACGACATGAACCATGAATGGCTTGCCATCTAATCCCTTTTTCCTGTTTTCCTTTTGGTGACAGAAACCGGGAAGGCGAAGTACTCGAGCGATATCTTTGGCACCAGGGTCAGAGCCGTAATCCTGCACCAAACACTCCTCAACTGCTCGAAATTCAGCTGGGGTTGGGCAACGATCTGCATCTACTAAGATGTACCTGTGGAACTTGTTGGGAGAAGACTCGACAACAATATTAGGTTTGATGGGCAACTCTGGAGCGTGACCTGAGTCATCTTCTTGCCAGACAGCACGCACGCCGGTGATATTGGTGTTTGTTCTGCCTTTAAGGTCAGTTCGGTTGATGCAAACAAAGATCCCCGCACCTGCGTGATTAAGGCGAACAAGATCATCCCAGTGTTGCTCAAGATCACCATGTAGAACTCGGGTGAGTGATGGAGCCTTACGATCCTGATTATCGTCAAATGTCTGGAAGGTAAAGTCATCCTCTAGGAAATCAAGCAGAGAGAGAAAATTCTCTGCGGCTTGAAAATCAGGCTTGAATTCTGTTTCGTTCATTGCTGCTCACCGAAATCTTGCTTGCTCCTGTTCGAATCTGCGCAGCCGTCTTTATGTTCGTATTTCTTGCCTACCGTCCTTGAGGAAGACCAGATTGTAAAAATAAAGTTACTCATGACTCCTCCTGATCGAGGATTTCAGAAGTGTTCTGGTACTGAGGGAATTGGTCTCTGAATTCTAGAAGCTTCGATAGTCTATATCTGGTGCTTCGCCCCATTTTTAGGAAAATTGGAGCAGCTTTTCCGAATAAGATTCCTGTGTGTCGCGACTGCTTTAGGCTCGACGGTTCAGCTCCAACAATGCGCGCACTTTCGACAGTCGTTAGAAGTGAATCTAGTTCAAGTTCGTTAAGGTTTTCCATAATAATTCCTTGCTGAGTGATTAAAAGGTCCAGCAATTATTCCGGAGAGTCGATGCTTCGTCGCGGGAACAGAATTATGGAAATTTATACCGGTAGGTTTTTGATGCGTATTGTTACCGGAAAGAAAATGGCTGAAAACCTTACCGGTTAGTATTCGACTCCTTAGCTGCGATATTTCTAACGCGAGAGAGCATTGTAGGTGTGAATACCTCGGCTATTGTTGGAAGTACTGTTTTCCGTATCCGCTCGCCTGTGTTGTACCCTTTTAAGCCAACTAGTCCGGCGAGTTCATCATGAATAAGTGTTTCTTTCGTTACTATTTTCCAGAGAATTAGATCTTGACACGGAAGAATGCTGTGTGAATTCCACCTAGCAATGTCGCTGTCACTTACACTGCGTTTCTTCGCACTTATGCCTTCTTCTTCCCTCAACTTTTTCACTAGATTTATGAAGTCCATTACCAGTGTTTTATCATCTTGTGAGAGGTCCACTGAAAGGTACGGCGCAGGATTGGAGCTGAACTCTTGAGTAATGAATACATAATACTCAAGCTGTTCGATTGTTCCCTTTTTTACAGATCGAGATTCCACCTCATTGATACTCAACTCGTTTTCTGAGTGGTTATGCACGACATCTTGGAAAGCTTTCTCCATCCGGTCTCGGTAGTTCTCAGTTCGGAACTGAGAATAGACGAGGTGCTGCAGCTTGAGCCTTGAAGAAATCGCAGATGCCCAGTAGGCTGGATCCTTCTCTGAAGAATAATATTTAAGATTGAACCAAGCCGGAGTTTCCATTATTTGATGATATTCGTGATCTGATTTGAAAAAAGAAAAGAATTGGACTTACTGTGGACTTACTGTGGACTTAACTTGGTTTTCCTACACTATAAAAAATCAGCCAAAGGTCTACAGCGCCTGAATAACATGGTCGGGATGGCGAGAATTGAACTCACGACCCCTGCCTCCCGAAGACAGTGCTCTACCAGGCTGAGCTACACCCCGACTCATCGCTATCCTAGCAAGTTTTTGGGTTGGATCGGAGAAGGAAATCTTCGATTTCCGAGAATTGAATCAAGGTGACATCAATGCCCGTACTAAACTTTGGCTCATGTTGTATAGACCACGTCTATTCCGTTCCGCATTTTGCAGCTCCAGGTGAAACACTTCCGTGCAGCGACTATCAGGTGCACCCCGGCGGCAAGGGCCTGAACCAGTCTATTGCCATGGCAGCGGCCGGGGCGAAGGTCAGGCACGCAGGGAAAGTCGGGGAAGATGGTCGATGGCTGCTGGACCTCATGTCATCAAAGAACATTGATGTCAGCCTGATGAAAGTTGATACAGGCCCTACCGGTCACGCCAATATTCAGGTCACACCTGAAGGCGAGAACTCGATTGTTTTGTTCGGGGGCGCCAACCGAACCATTACTGAATCAGATATTGATGGAATTCTTGAAGGCGTCAAGCCCGGCGAGTTTCTATTGATCCAGAACGAGATCAGCGCCCTCGATTATCTCATCGACAGAGCCAGTGAGAAAAAGATGCGCATTGTGTTCAATGCAGCCCCCATGACAGCCGCTGTCGCCGCATTGCCTCTGGAAGCAATCGAGTTACTCGTCATCAATGAAATCGAAGGCTTCGAGCTGACCACCAAAACGGAACCTGAAGAGATCATCGCGACACTGTCATCCCGCTTCCCGTCCACAAATGTTCTGCTTACACTGGGCGCCGCAGGTTCAATTTATGCAGGCAATGGTGATTCGCTGTTTCAGGCAGCGGAGCAGGTGGAAACGAAGGACACCACCGCTGCAGGCGATACGTTTGTCGGGTTCTTTCTGGCGGGCTACAGCGCAGGGAACTCAACAAAGGATTGTATGGCCCTGGCAACGAGAGCCGCTGCGGTGTGTGTTACGCGTGCAGGTGCTGCAACATCAATTCCTGTACTGGATGAACTCTAGAATTATGCCCGCCTCTCAACCAGCGTGACTTCATCTATAATGTGCGGGAACACGGCACGGAATTTCTGCGCGATGTTGAGACAAGCGTTGAGACAAGCGTTGAAACCGTCATGCATTCGGCCCGTATTACCCGGGCCGACAGGACGGAAGGTCTATCCCTGGGCGGCGAACAGGCGCCGGCGAGCCTGGTCCCCATTAGAATCAGACACCCAATTGCTGGGTTTTTTGCCTTCAACGGGCTCCCGGGTACTTCCGAGAAATGACAGGTCAAACGGAATTAAGCTCTGACACACCTCGCCATTGTCGCCAAGGACTTCGTCAGACATAGGAATAAATACTTTCATGGTTACCCTCTTCTCCCCAGTGTTTTACCCTCCTAGGCGCGGAGGGATTACTAAATCACGACCCTCATTTGACCTCACAATCAGCAACCAGAGCTTGAAGAAAAATGAAAGTTCCACGGAACTAATGTGGAGAACCAATGAATTCATTGGATTTTTTACACCAATTAGTAAGTTGAGTTGGATTATTCGAATTTTCTGCTGTCTGATGGTGACAGCAACACCACAACCAAGGAGTAGTTATGGCAAAAAGTATTGCCATTGTTGAAGATGACCCTGATCAAAGGGGCAATTACGTCGATGCCATCACGAAAAAAGGCTACAACGTGGTGGCCTATAGCAGCCGGGCCGAAGCGCTCGCAGGATTCGACCGGGAGTTACCTGACCTCGCTATTCTGGACATTATCCTGGGCGATGAGGTGGATGCAGGCTTTGAGATTTGTCGTGATCTTTTGGTTCGATCACCTTCACTCCCGGTCATTTTCCTGACTGAACGAATAACCGAGATCGACAAGATTTCAGGTCTTCGTCTGGGCGCCTGGGACTATTTACCAAAACCCATCTCACTTAATTACCTGGCAGAACGGATAAGCTCCCTGCTTCGCATCAACACCGCCCGGATCGAATCAAGCGGCAACCCCAACACCGCAAAAATAGTGGGCGACATGTCGATTGACCAGGAAGCCTTGCTGGTCAGCTGGAAGGGACAACCCATCAACCTGTCCGGCACCGAGTTTCGAATGCTCGCAAAACTCGTACGCGTACCCGGCCATGCCGTTTCCTACGACACCCTGATGAATGCCACCATGCAATCGTTAGTTACCAACAACACAATCAATACCCACATGAGAAATATCCGCAAAAAGTTTGAGAGCATCGACCCGGATTTCGATTGCATCAAAAGTGAATATGGCTATGGGTATCGTTGGTCAAATAAATAGGTCTGGTCACTAGCCTTGGCAATTCCCCATGTAAGAGGTCCCAGGCTCGGGACCAAGCTCCTGATACTGATGAGTTTTGCCCTGGTCGTTATTCCATGGTTCGGCTACCTGTATCTTTCCGAGATGGAAGATTTCCTCGTCGATAGCCAGGCCAATGCACAGTTATTGACCGCGGAAGGTATCTCTACGCTATTGAACGGCAGGTCTGACCTGTTTAATGAACTGCCCCTGTCACCGGAGGGTTACGAACAACTTTACGCTCACCCCCTGAAAGGCCCGATCCGGATCGATGGGCGTGATAATGATTGGGAAGAAGTGCTCGAGTACAGCATAGGCTTCGGCACCCTGGATGGCGTCAACGAAACAGACCCTTCACTGAACCAGTTCTACCTGGTGCTAGGGGAACACAACGACCAGATTTATGCGCTGGTCACTGTCAAAGACGATGCTCTGGTCTTTCGAGATAGAAATATTCTGAGGCTCGATCTTTCCGATCATCTTAGGATCACCTTCACCGGACAGGACGAAACCATCAAAAAAGTTGTCCTGACGATGACGGAACCAGGCGTCACCACGGCCTACCTGATCGACAACGATTGGCGATACGCCATACAGGGCGAACCAGAAAACCGGATACCGGGGTTCATGACCAAAGCAGAAGACGGATATGCGGTTGAGTTTCGTATACCGCTCGAGCTTCTCGGATCTACACGGCAATTCGGTCTCGCCGTGGTAGACGTCGATAATCCGGAAACACGCGCAATCGAATCGATCACGGGCACACTGCCCTCGGCTGGAAGGGAAGCCTACGGACTGGTTCTCCTGAAGTCTCCCGAGGTGCTTCGAATTATCGAGGGACTGGGGTATTCCGGCGCCAACATCCAGGTCATTGACGCACAGCGAAGAGTTCGCGCAGAGGTTGGAAGTTACGAGGCCAGCCCGACCCAGAAGATTGACGCTGGTGAAGACTGGACCGACGGCTGGTTCTCCATGGTTGGCCTGTTGATGGACCCGCTCTACGACATTATTGAAACAAACCTCAGAGCGTCCCCCCTGGCTGACGATAAAGTCATTAAAGACTCCCTTGCCGGCCGACCCACTTACCAGAGACGGTACTCCGATGAAGATGGCGAAGTCATCGTAGCCGCCCATCCCATCATTGCCCAGAATGAGATCATCGGTACAGTACTCCTGAAGCAAAATACAGAAAGGATCCTCGAGCTTCGCCGGGATGCCTTGCAGCGTATCGTCAGTTTTTCCGTCATCTCACTACTGATTTTCGTCGCCTTGATTCTTGTTTTTTCTCTCAGGCTCGCCAGTCGGATCCGCAAGCTTGAAAGCGAGGCAACCAGTGCGATTGATGTTTACGGACGGCTGAAGACTAACCAGCTGACAGCGGAAACCCAATCTGGTGATGAAATCGGGGACCTGGCGCGCAGCATTTCCGGGATGCTCTCCAGATTGCACCAGCACAACCAGTTTCTCGAGAACATGCCTAGAACACTTCGCCACGAAATCAACAACCCGTTGAACACACTTTCTACGTCGTTGCAGAATCTTGAAGTAGAAGAGTCCGAAGAAGCACGACAGAAATACCTGGATGCGGCAAAGCGTGGCGTGACGCGAATTGGCATGATCGTTCAAAACCTGGCAGATGCGGCAAGTCTGGAAGATGCGCTTGCGGCTGAAGAACTTGAGATTATTAACCTTTACGAGCTGGTCCAGAACTACCTGACGAATTGCAGCACCATCCACGCGGATCGAGTGTTTAAATACCAGGGTATTAACGAGGGAATCCTGACCGAGGTCTCTGACTTTCGCGTCGAGCAACTCCTGGACAAGTTGATCGACAACGCCATCGACTTTTCTGACCCGGGTTCAACCATCACCGTTGGCATCAACGCGGATGCCAGAAACCTGACACTCTTTGTGACCAACCAGGGTCCTGTCATTGAGGACGACATGGTGGACAATGTCTTTGACTCCATGGTCTCTATCAGGGAAACAAACCCTGACAACCGGCTCCATTTCGGCATGGGACTTTACGTGGTTCGAATCATCGCAGAGCATCATGGCGGATCGGTGAAGGCGACCAATCTTTTTGACGGTAAAGGCGTTAGCATCAAGGTGATGCTTCCAATCTATCGTGATTCAAAACAACACAAAAGTCCCAGTACTGCTAACTAAGCTCTTTAAGGTTCCTGGTTAAACGGTCCGCAAAAAAAAGCCCTAACACCCGTCGGGGGGAGGGGTAGTGTTAGAGCTTTACACGCGCTCTGCATTCGGGGGACGAGCCGTGTGGAACAACGATATCAATTAAACATGGAGACAATATGGAACCTCATTGAGAACCAATGGGTGACTGGACGAGCCATCTGGAAATCTTCTTCCGAAAACCAGATCTGAAAGCCGGATTCCATAAACCTGACCCTGAAAAACTAGTTAATGATCCGATTCTCTTCCTCTGCAACCTGCGCATCACGAGGCTTTACGCTATCCCAATCAAGCCCCCAATCACCCGCTTTGCCCGCCGATTTCAGCAATTTGGTTATATTAAAGTTCAACGACGAATCCAGCACTATCGTCACACCCTGCCCTGATTGAGGGGAAATAGTGAGCACCAATTTACCTCCTGACACCTTGTAGGAAAGCTTATGTGCCAGCACCGGGTTTTCTCCCAGGGGAAAGGTATCACTTGGCTTAAAGTCATCCTTGAAGTTTCCGCTGGCGTTAGCGGCCTCCTGCTTGAACTCCTCAACTGCCTTACGCGCCACCGGTGAGACCTGGTTTGAAACATCCGGATCAACCGCACGATGCGCGGCTAACGCCTTAACCAACAACTGGCAGTATCGCCGGGTCAACCAGAACCGGAACTCTTCGGTGGCTGTCGTATTAAGGCGCAGCAACACCCTGTCCTCTTCGGGGCTGTAGCTCATCTGTAGCTGGCTGATCGCAGTCATGGAAAGAGTATAAACAATCGTTGATTACAATCGCTAGTCGACGACGAAAGCTACCGATCAAGCTCTTTATGAAGGCCCTTATATTGAAAATAATTGATATAGGCTTGAAACGTGGCAGGACCTACCCTACTATATCGACGTTTTTTGATATAGCTGGCGTTAGTAAACCCCTTTGAAAGTGCGAAACATGCCCCCCTCCATCGAACAGCTCAGTCATTATTGTAAGGCAACGGCAGACTCGCAGCGCCTTCAAACCCTGAGAGTACTCTCAAAGGAGTCGTTCGGCGTTCTGGAGCTTTGCCAGGTACTGGAAGTTGGCCAGTCTGCCTTGAGCCACCACCTTAAGGTCCTCGCCAACGCAAACCTGGTTGAAACGCGGCGCGAGGGGACATCCATATTTTACCGTCGGGCGCTGATTCACGTAGAAGACCCCTTGAAACAGCTCAGGCAATCCCTGTTTGAATCCATTGATCAAACCGAACTGCCCGCCGATCAGGCTTCCAGAATCAGGCAGGTCTATGACGGCAGACATCAGCAGGCCAAGTCTTTTTTCGAAAAAAACGCTCACCGCTTCCAGGGTAACCAGGACCTTATCGCCGAGTACAACCATTACTCACAATGCATAGACGACGTGCTCGATAACGAGTCAATAGACGCCACCGCTACCGCGATCGAGATCGGTCCAGGCGACAGTGACCTGATACTCAATCTGACAGACCGGTTTCACGACATCATAGCCATCGACAACACTGCCGAAATGCTTGAGAAAACGCGAAGGAAAATCGCCACAGCAGGGAAGGACAACGTTAATTTTCTGGTGGGTGAACTTCACAACCATAAAGGTGACTGTGAATTACTGGTGCTGAATATGGTGCTACATCATCTCGCATCACCAACAAATTTTTTCTTCGAAGCGAAACAGCACCTCAAGGCAGGGGGGTGCCTTCTCATCGCTGACCTATGCGCCCATGACCAGGATTGGACAAGGGACACCTGTGGCGATCTGTGGCTGGGATTCGATCCAGACGAACTGGATGGATGGGCATCAGCCGCAGGATTCGAACAAGAACAAAGCCTGTACCTGGGCCTGAAGAATGGCTTCCAGGTTCAGGTCAGAACCTATCACTAACGTTAACTAACATTTAAAAGACACTTTTAGTAACCAGAGGAATATTTGATGACAGACTACAAGGTAGCGGACATAAAACTCGCAGAATTTGGGCGGGCCGAGATTGAACTGGCAGAAGCTGAGATGCCAGCATTGATGGCTCTGCGAAAGAAGTACAAGAAAGGACAACCGCTGGCAGGGGCAAACATCCTTGGCTGCATTCACATGACCATACAAACCGCCGTGCTTATCGAGACGCTGGTAGAGCTAGGCGCCGATGTGCGCTGGTCATCGTGCAATATTTTCTCGACCCAGGACCATGCCGCTGCTGCAATTGCCGCATCAGGGATTCCTGTATTCGCGTGGAAAGGAGAAACAGAAGAGGAATTCCTGTGGTGCATTGAGCAAACAATTCTTAAGGACGGCAAGCCCTGGAACGTCAACATGATCCTTGACGATGGCGGCGACCTGACAGAGATGGTTCACGACAAGTACCCCGAACTGTTGGAAAAGATCCACGGTATTACAGAAGAGACAACAACCGGCGTTCACCGTCTGGTTGAAATGATGGCAAACGGCGAACTCAAAGTTCCCGCCATCAACGTCAATGACTCTGTCACAAAATCAAAGAACGACAACAAATATGGTTGCCGTCATAGCCTGAACGATGCAATCAAGCGCGCAACTGACATGCTAATGGCCGGTAAACGGGCACTGGTGATCGGCTACGGCGATGTCGGTAAAGGTTCTGCCCAGAGCCTCAGGCAGGAAGGCATGATTGTTCGAGTGGTTGAGATTGACCCAATCTGCGCTATGCAGGCCTGCATGGATGGTTACGAACTGGTCTCGCCCTACAAAAATGGCTTGAACACCGGCAAGATAGAAGACATTGATACCGATCTGCTCAGCAAAACTGACCTCATCGTTACCTGTACCGGGAACGTTAATGTCTGCGACGCCAACATGCTGACCAAAGTCGCTTCAAATGCCATTGTCTGCAACATTGGCCATTTTGATACCGAAATCGACACCAAATTTATGCGCGAAAACTGGCGGTGGCAGGAAATTAAGCCCCAGGTCGACAAGATCTATCGAAGCGACGACCCCAGCGACTACGTTATCCTGCTTTCTGAAGGACGACTGGTAAACCTTGGTAACGCCACAGGCCATCCCAGCAGGATCATGGACGGCTCTTTTGCCAACCAGGTGCTGGCGCAAATGTATCTGTACGAGCGTGCCTGGGCTGATCACGACCTTCAGCAGCGAGAAGAAGTCACCGTCGAAGTACTGCCAAAAGCGCTGGACGAAGAAGTGGCCGGCTATATGGTTCAGGGCTTCGGAGGTGTCATGACCAAGCTGACCAAGGGTCAGGCAGAGTACATCAACGTACCGCAAGAAGGTCCGTTTAAGCCCGAGGCTTATAAGTACTAACCCTGGATACGGTCAATGAAAGAAG
>Ga0222634_1000909_pt1 | contig 11408 bp, 9 predicted proteins | sample AntAcemetageno50_FD_179807 | JGI IMG/M metagenome (GOLD analysis project Ga0222634, IMG submission 179807) | Saline water microbial communities from Ace Lake, Antarctica - #50 | ecosystem: Environmental > Aquatic > Non-marine Saline and Alkaline > Saline | place: Antarctica: Ace Lake | collected...
AAAAAATGGAGCAGGTGTGGATGTAATAATATCACATGAGATACTTAATAAAAATACGGTTAATATGTTAAAAAACACCTTGAATTTAGAAGCAGGAGATGCTATAAAAATGCAAGCGGACACAGCAAATGAAATTACAGGTGTTGTTAGTTATGCTTTACTAGACAGGTCACAACAAAATGGATAAAGACATATTAAAAATAGATTGTACAACAGTAGTAGTTCTAAGAAACACTAGAACTAATAAAATATATAAAGACGAAGTAGAGAAAGACGCTGATATAGCTGATCCAAATACTGAAACAGTAGCAGAACATATTGCTCAAGATTTGACAGTTCATGTATCACCGAAAGGACTAAACGTTTTACAGAAAGTAATGAATCAAAAAAATGACGAACCAAAATCCTAGAGGCGGAACAGAACTTCAATTTGAATATTTAAGAAAACATGTTGATTCCAAGTTATTGGATCAAATTCAAATTTGTACATCAGTTCCAGAAAAAATTCCATTGCATCCAACTAAAGTAAATATACTTTGGGAAAAAAATTCATATGATCAAGGTAATTTAGCACCTTGGTTTAAAGATAAATCTAATCACCATAAATATGATTGGTATGTATTTAATTCTAATTGGAGTTTTGAAAAATTTACACAATCATTTGATCTACCTACAGAAAAATGTGTAGTTATAAAAAATGGTATTGAAAATATTGATCCAATTGAATCTTCTTATCAAAAAGGTCAACCTATAAAAATTATTCATCAATGTACTCCATGGAGAGGTTTATCTGTATTATTAGGTGCTATGCAACTAGTTAAGAATCCATTAATTAGTTTAGATGTTTATTCTTCTTGTGAAGTATATGGAAAAGATTTTGCAGAGGCTAATGATAAAAATTATCAAGCTTTATATGAACAAGCTAAACAACTTCCTAATGTAAATTATATTGGTTATAAACCTAATGAATATATTAAAGAACATTTAAAAGATTATAGATTATTTGTATATCCAAGTATTTGGGAAGAGACATTCTGCATCTCAGCGTTAGAGGCTATGGCTGCAGGTTTATATTGTATAACTACTAATTATGGAGCTCTATTTGAGACGTGTTCTGAATTTCCAATATATATTCCATATTCTAATAATTATAAATCTTTAGCACAAAAATTTGCAGCGGGTATAGAGATTGCTGCAAAATCACTAGAAGAACCCGGCATCCAGGATCATTTAGATTTTCAAAAGAAATTTGTAAATAGATTTTATGATTGGAAAGTTAAAGGCACATCTTGGACAAGATTTTTACAAGGAGCAATCAATGCAAAATAACGAGCCTATCTGGTTTAATTCAGATAAAAACACAGAAGCTAATGAAGATACCTATCAAACTATTAAATATAATAAAGTAAATTCAAACTATACAGAAATAAATATAGGAAGTAGAAAACCTAAAGCTAAAATAATGGTATGCACTCCATGTCATAGTAATGTATCTATGCATTATACTCAAGCAGTTTTGAAGTTTCAATTAGATTGTATAAAACAAAATATACTTGTTAGTTTTAGTTTATTAAAATCATCTTTGGTTACACAAGGTAGAAATCTATGTGTAGCAGAATTTTTAAATCATGAAGATAATTATGATTATTTATTGTTCATAGATTCAGATATTGATTTTCAATCAAATACTATATTTAAAATGATAGGTGCAGATAAAGATGTTATTTCTTGTCCTTATCCAATGAAGACATTTGATGTTGATAAGATGTGGAGAAAAATAAAAGAAACAGATAAGGTTAAAAGTAAAGATGATATACTCCATTCAGGATATATGTTTCCAATTAAATTAGATTTAAAAAAAGATGAATTAAATATGGAACATGGTGTTATTGAAGTAACCCATGCCCCAACAGGATGTATGTTAATTAAAAGAGAAACTATTGAAAAGATGATAAAACATCATCCAGAATTAGAGATCAATCAACCTACGTTTGTTAATGGTGAGGAGACTAGAAAGAAGAATTTTTACAATTTATTTGATACTTTACATGATCCAAAGACTAAGAGATACTTTGGAGAAGACTTTGGTTTCTGTCAAAGATGGACAGATATGGGAGGTAAGGTACACATCTATGCATTAGATAAAATTACTCATGTAGGTGATCATCAATATTGTGGTCGATTTTATGATATGTTATCTGCCTCAAAACCTATTGACGACAGCATAAAAATCAAATAAAGTATTATATTACAGGAATTCTACGCCTGCTTTAAACTAGTTTAATTATAAAATTATGGCAATATCACGTATGCAAAACCCAAGACAACTCTATAGTAAAGGTGGAATCATGAACGTTTCCCCTAGACAACAATATGGCTTAGGTAGCTTTGTAAAGAAAGCTGTTAAAGGCGTTACAGGTGCTGTTAAAAAAATAGCAAAATCAGATTTAGGTAAAGCTGCATTAATAGGTGGTTTAGGAATGATTCCTTTTGGTGCCGGTGGTAGTATGTTTTCAAGATTAGGTTCAGCAGCTAGTGGTATTTTTTCTGGAGGTTTTCCATCAATTCCAGGTTTTGATACAGCTTCAAAATTTTTAGGTGGTGAAAAAACATTAGGTAAAACTTTAGGAGTTATGGCTGGTGGTTCTTTATTAGGTGGTCTTTTAGCAAAAGCAGAAGCTGGTGATGAAGAAGCGATTGGTGCAACTCAAAATGTAGGTTCATTAAGAACTTATTTAGATAGTGGTTATAGAAATTTAGGATATCCAGAAGATGAGATTCCGGCATTAGTAGAACAAGGTGTGTCTGAATATAGTTCATCTCAAGGAGGTTATGCTAATGGTGGTAGAATTGGTTATTCAGATGGAACTGATTTTGAAAATTGGAAAAAAGGTAAAGGACAGTTTGAAAAAGAACAAGGTGCAGAACAGCTTTACAGAGAATATTTAGAAGATAAACGTAGACAAAAAATAGATGAACAAAGAAGTATGGTTGCTTATGGTGGTAGAATGAAATTAGAAGAGGGTACTTTAGATCCAAGAATACGTGAAATAGTAATGGACCTTATGGATAATGAAGGTTTTGAATTTGGTGAAGCTGTTAAAGAAGCTTACAAAAGAATTGAACAAAAAGCTAACGGTGGCAGAATAGGCTATGCATTTGGCTCCAATGATTTAGTGGAACAGGCTTCAGGGATCATGGATTTACCTATAAATCAAAATAAAGCGGGTGTTAAAGAATTAGATCTTAGAGAAACAGGTGGATTTATTCCTCCAGTTGGTGTAAAAGAAAAAGCAGATGACATTCCAGCAATGTTATCAAACAATGAATTCGTATTCACTGCAGATTCTGTTAGAGAATTTGGTGATGGTGATGTTAATAAAGGTGCACAACGTATGTACGACATGATGAAAAAATTAGAAAAAGGTGGTAGAGTATAATGGCTGAAGTAGTTACACAAATAAATCAACCTGCTCCATTTATAGAAGCTGCAGGTAAAACGTATCTAACAGATTTACAAAAAGCAATTGGTGAATACAAAGGTGCGGATTTATCTAAAATATTTGGAGACCAGTTTGTTGCAGGACAAGATCCTTTATCGCTTCAAGCACAACAATTAGCGACACAAGGTATTGGTGGCTACCAACAATATTTAAATGCGGCCGAAGCTTCAACAGGACCTAATGCTTATCAAGCATATATGTCTCCGTATCAACAAGATGTAATTAATACAACAATGTCTGAATACGATGTTCAAGCACAAAAAAGTGCACAAGGTGTACCAGCTGCAGCAATTGCAGCAGGAGCTTTTGGAGGAGGACGTGAAGGTGTTCAAAGAGCTGAATATCAATCTAATTCAGATAGAAATAGAGCAGGGTTACAAGCTCAATTATTACAACAAGGATTTGGTCAAGCTAATCAATTAGCTCAACAAAATTATATGAATCAATTAAATCTAGGTCAACAGCAGCAACAATTTTTAGGTCAAGATGTTGGAGCATTAGCTAGTTTTGGAGCACAGAATCAAGCTCAAAATCAAGCTCAACTATCCGCTCAACAACAATTAGCAACACAACAAATGATGCAACCTTTAACTGCTGCACAACAATATGGTTCAGGAATTATGGGTTTAATATCTGGATATCCAGGTCAAACAATGCAACAAACTTCTCCTTCACCAACAGGAATGCAAACAGCAATAGGTTTAGGTTCTACGTTAGCAGGTTTGTATAGAGCGTTTCCAGGGTAATTAATTATGAGTAGAATATTTAAAAGACCTATGTTTAGAAAAGGTGGTAATGTCGGTGAAGGTATTATGACTGGTATTGTAGATAGAGAAATGCATGCTGTATCCGATCCCGATGGAGTAGGTGGACAAAACGAATTAAAACAAAAAGTTCAAGATAAAATGGCTTTAATTGAAGCTATATCAGGCGGTAGTGGTAAAGGTTTAGATGATCCATTTACACAATTTTTATTACAATATGGACCATCAATTGCAAATGCAAAACCGACAGGAAGTACAATTGGAACAATTGTTGGAGCTGCGGAAAAACCTATTGCTACGTTATTAGAAACACAAGCTAAAAAGAAAGCAACTAGAACTGCTGTAGGAATGGAAGTATTAAAAGATCTTAGTGATGAAGATACTGCAAGTCTTATGGATGAAGCTAAACAATTAGCTGCTGATGGAGCAATGGGTGGAGATGTACAGAAAATTTTTAAATCTTTAGTTAATAAATATTTTTTTAGAGATCCGAAACAACCAGAAGAACAACAAAAAGAAAAAGATCTGCTTTATATAACTAGTTTAATTGATAAGGATAAATATATGAATGCTTATACAGGTGAAGAAGTTGTTAATGCTATAAATAATGCTAGAGCAGGTAAAGTTCCAGGTTTAGATGCAGGTAATATTTTTTATGAAAAGCCTTACATACCTTCAGATGTAATATATGAAACAGATGCTAGCACAGGTGTTCTAACACTTGATGAAGACGATTCAGATTTATATCCTCAAGGGGTAGCTGTTTATAATTTTAGAACAAAAAAATGGTATAATGTACAAGGGCAAACTCTAGTTCCAATTGGGGGATAGTAAATGGCCGAAGAGAGAAATTTTTTAGAAAAGTTTATATTTCCTACGGAAAAGGAACAAAAAGCTTTTAAAAAAAAACAAGATAAAGCTAAAGTTATAACTGAATCCCTTGAAGAAGAAGGTTTATTTAAAACACTTCAAAGACAGAAAGAAGAAGAAGCATTAGACCAAGGTGTACCTGAATCAGAGGTACGAAAAATGGCATCGGACTTTGATAAAAAAGCTATCATGCCTAAGATAGAAAAATTCATTAAGGATCCCTTTGATACTACAGTAGATACTGTTAAAGAAGTTTTTAGAAAAGAACCTAAAGCTAAAGAAGTACCTAGAGACTTAGGACTACCCCCAGAATCAGAAAACGAGATATCAACTTCAGACTCAATTGGAGCTGCCATTAATAGTGGTTTAATTCAAATACCTGTAGGACTAGTTAACTTTGGAACTCTTATGTATGACGCAATGCAAGAAGAAGGAATTCCTATTGAACAAAGCGCAACTTTTAAATTTAATAATGCTTTCGAACAAAGTTATATAGGAATGATCCAAGGACAATCTTCTGAAGATGCTAGAGAAACAGCTGTAGGTAGAATAACCGAAGCATTAGTATCATTATATGGTGCCGGTAAAATAGCAGGTAAGACAACGGTACCTGTAGTAGCTTGGGCATCTAAAAAAGCTAGACAACTTGCACCTAAATTAGTTCAAGCTATTAAAGGTGGTAAATATGTAAGCACTACTAAGAATACAAAAAATCTTGTTGAAGGTATAAAAAAAACAGATCAACTTAATAAACTTTCTAAGTTAGATAAATTTGTTGGTATTACCGTAGGAGGTGGTGCAGGGGTTGGAATGTTTGTTGCAGATGAAGAAAGTATTGGTACATTTGGAGACTTTATTGGTTGGATACCAACTGGATTAGATAGAGATAAAAAGAAAGATGCTAAAGAGGATGCTGGAAGACAGCTACAAAACAAATTATTATTTGGTGCAGAATATGGTTTTCCAATAATTCCAGCTGTAATAGGTTTAGGAAAAATAGGTAACTTAGTTGCAACTAAAGGTCAATTTAATGCTTTCAGCGATAGTAAAGTAGTAAGATGGATTGATAGATGGATCTCACAACCTTTTAGATCTAGAAGTTTTAAAGCTCAATCTATTTTTGATTCAACTAGAAAATTAGAAGGAGATAAAGCAGCTCTTAAAGTAACTTCGGATGATTTTGTAAGAGATGTAAATGAATCTTTAAAACAAATTTCTAAAAATACACAGAAAGTTGCTACTGCAACAGACGCTACCACAGCATCAAAAATGATTTCAGAGTTTATGTTAAAAACAAAAGATGCAGTTAAAAATGGTGAAATATTTTTTAATGGTTTTAATAAAAAGGTACTTACTGATTTTACAACATCTATGAAAAAATTAGGTATAGATGACACTATTATTAATAGAGTTGTTGGCGACGTTAGTAGATTTAGAGTTACGGTTGCTAATATGAAAAGTGCAATATTAAAAGGCGGTAATATTAATAAAGGTGCAGAAGAGTTTAATACTATTATGACTGATAAAGTAAATAACTTTTTAGGTGTTGATTACAAAATAGTAGATTTTAATAAAGGAAGAATTATTAATGGTTTTAAACCTACAGCTGAAGTAAAAGACGAAGTAGCCGAAGTTATAATGAGATATAATTCATCGGGTGGTAAATCTATGAATTTAGGTGATGCTAGAAGTATTGTAGAAAATATAATTAAAAATGTTAAAATAGATCCCATAACTAAAACACCTTCATTTCCATTAGGGAAAAACGGAATTCTAGACGATAGTGGTGTTACAATAAAAAACATTGGGGAAAATATAACTCATGGTAAATTTAAACCTGATGGTAAAGGTGGTTTAATTCAAAATTTAAATGACTTAGCTGCATTTAGAAAATTATTTGGAGAATACAAAGACGCTAAAAATGTTATTGCTAATGTAATGTCAGATCTATCTGGTATATTAGCTAGAGATAATTTTTATAGCAGAATAATTAAAGATAGTGATGAAGCAATTAAAGCCACTGGAAAAGATGTAGGTATTGGTGTTGTTAGAAATACTTATGATGAAGCAAGAATAGCTTTTCCCAATAAAGAAATTATTACAAATGATAAAGGATTAAAACTTAAATCAGGTTTAAATGAAGAAATATATACTTCACCTTTAGATGGTAAGTTTACAACTAAAGAATGGGCTGAAGCAATTATTAGAGGAGATGAAATAGTTAATAGTGGTTTAACTTCAAGTGCGGCTTGGAGATATTTAAATATGTTACCTAAAGGTTTAGTACAAATTGGTAAAACAGTTTTAGGTCCATTGACTTCTGCTAGAAACATATCTTCTAACGTCGTAACAATTTTACATAATGGAAATGCATTATACTTAGCCGCCAATCCTAAGAAAGCAGCAGAATTTTTTAGAAAATCTATGGCAGCAATTCAACCTCAATTTTTATATAAAGCAACAGGTAACCCTGCATATAGAAATACTGAAGCAGGGCAACAGTTGTATAAATTTTTATTAGAAGAAGGAGTTACTAATCAAAATACAACATTTAGAGAAATACAATCTACTCTTGAGTTAATTAATAAAGTTAAACCCGATGCACCTATAGATAGTAATATAAATAGTATATTAAATTATTTAGCAAAACCCTTTAAATCTGTATTTAATGTAGCACAAGATATTTATATTGGTGGTGATGATGCCTTTAGAGTGTTTAATTTTTTAGGTGAAGCTGCTAAATTAGATGATGCTTTTACAGTTGCAATTAGAAATAAAGTTATAGATCCTAAAACAGGTAAGATAGTTGTTAAACCTACACCATTAGAAATATGGAAAGAAGCGGCTGCAGTAGTTAGAGACACTATTCCAAATTATGCTTATGTATCTGATGTTGTACAGAATGTAAGAAAATCTCCATTGGGAAATTTTGCATCATTCCCATCTGAAATTTATAGAACAGGTGGTAATAATATACAAAGAGCTGTACTTGAATCTAAAGATCCGGTTAGAGCTATTATTGGAAAAACAAGATTAACAGGTGCTGCAATGACTTATATTGCTGTACCTTATGCTGCCTATGAAACTGTTAGAGGAATGTATGGAATTTCAAGAAAAGTAGCAGGAGCCATTAGAGAGTTTGTACCCGGTTGGTCAGCTGATAATACTATATTACCTATTTATGAAAATGGTAAATATAAATACATTGATTTTAGTCATAGTTTTTTTTATGACACGATGACTGCTCCGGTAACAACTATACTATCGACTGTTGATGCAATGGATGAAGCACCTTTAATGGAAAGTTTATTTAAAGGTATGGTAAAATCAGCAGGTAACATGCTAGAACCTTTTATATCTCAATCTATTTGGACAAGTGGAATGATGGATATATATTCAAGAAAAGGTGAAGATGAAAATGGTAATAGAATTTGGAATAAAAGAGATTCAACTGGAAATAAAATTAAAGCAGGTATTGAACATTTAGCATATAAATATTCTCCGGGTAACTACCCTGCGTTAAAAAGATTATATGCTGCAGCTTTAGGAGAAAAAATAAAAGGAAATGAATATGAGCTTCCAGATGAATTAATGGGATTTTTTGGAGCTAGAAAAGTTCCATTAAACGTTGCAAAAAGTATGGAGTTTATGATAGGTGATTTTCAAGAAGCGGCGAATGATGAAAGAAAATTAATTTATAAAGATACTTTGTATGGGGATTCAGTTGAAGATAATAATAAAATTATACAACAATATATTTTTGCTAATCAACAAAGATTAGAAACATTTAATAAAATGAGAAGACAATACGACGCTGCTAAAGTTCTGGGAATGAGAAATAGAGAGATTGAGGAAATATTTGAAAGTAGAAATCAATTACCTTTGTATGAAGCAGTTAAAAAAAATAAGTTTACACCTTTTGAAGTTACAGATGGAATGAAAGACGCTTATGCAGATAAGGCTAAAGAAGATGGTATAAAAAATCCTTTGGATAGAAGTACAATTAGAATTATTGAGAAAATTCAAAGAAAACTTGAGAGACAAAGATTAAATAAAGACTTTATAATTGATCCCGAAAAATACATTAGAGAACCTAAAAAAACTTCAAGCCTTGGACTTGGAGAACTACCTGATACAGTGATGCCTAATGCTCAAGTGATACAAGCAGCAGCGGTTCAGGCTTCAGGGGCCCTAAATCAAGGATTGACTGCAACAGAAAATGCTTTATTATCAGAAGAAGAAAAACAAATTACATTAAGAAACAGAGGATTAGCATAACATGGCTGAGATAAATTATAATAATCTATATAACCAAATGGGATTGTTGGATCAAAAATTTTACGATTCAACTTTTAAAAATACTTATGATCCCGATAAATCACAAACTATGTTAGAAGGTAAATCAGGTTATAATCAAATGAAAGCAGCATATGAAGCTGAACAACAAGTCCCTAAAAAAAGTTTTATATCTTCAGCGATGAGTGCTTTAAATCCTTTTAGTGAACTGAGTGCGGCAGAAATGCCTCAAGTTCCTAATGTTAGTTTAGGTACTCCATTACCTAATTTTAATACTGGAATAACTGGTGCATCTAGTGCTATACCAAATATAAACGGTGTTCCAATGATTAATACTGGTGCAATAAATCAAAAATTACAAAACACTGATCTAGTAAGTCAAATAATTGCAGCTAATGCAAGTCAAGTTCCTCAAATTAATAATCAAATTAATAGTCAAGTTCCTTTTAATGATTACTACGGTCCAAATATAGATACTTCTTTTGGAGTTGCTAATGAAGAAGATGAAGAGCAAGGATCTTCATTTAGAAACTCATTAAGTGGAATGGGAAGAAAATTTGGTTTAAGTTCTCTAATAGGTTTAGTAACAGGTAATCCAATAATTGGTTTATTAAGTAAAGGTATTGGAGCTATAAGAGGAGGATCAAGCTTTGTAGGACCAAAAGGTTCTACGGGATATGGTAATGATTCTGCTATGAGTTTATTTAGAAGATCTAATACAGGAGCTCAATTTTTTCAAGGTTTAAGAGACAAAAGAGCCAGAGAAGATGCTGCTAAAAGAGGAGCTGCAAAACAAAAAGATTTAGCAAGAATAAATGCTATGAGAGCAATAAGCGGAAACTCCAGTAATGGTGGTGGTGGTGGTGGAAATCCCGGAACCACAACAGGTGGATCTTCAAAAGATTCTGGCACTGGTGGTTCATTCGGTACTTCATCTAATAATAATAGTAGCTTTAGCGATTACTCATAATGCCTAAAAACGTTGCTTTACAAAAAATAGAATCCCACGAAAAACTCTGTAGAATAATGCAAAAACAAACTCACGAAAAAATTAATAAATTAGAAATACAAATCGATAGGATTGAAACAATTTTAATCGGTTGCGCTGGCGCTTTACTTATAGGTATGGGTGGAATGATTACAGCATTAGTAATTAAATTATAGTTTTTTTTGGGTGGTTGATAGTTTACTATCGGGATCTTTTATGGTGGGGACTATAAAAAATAAATGTGTGGTAGTAGTTAGTTTAACGGGCTAATAAAACTAGGACTAAGAGTCCCGAACCAACTACGGTATTGCTACCAAGAACCTACCACTATCCTTAATGATCGTCTCATGTCCTATTCTGTAATTCTTTAAATCCATTCTCTAAAATCTTCATCCATAATTGCATTAGAAATATTAACTTTATTACGTAAAGCTTTTACAATTCTTTCATCAATAGTATCTTGAGCCATTATATCAATGTAAGTCATTTTTTTAGTTTGACCTATACGATCTATTCTAGCTTCTGATTGTTGGCGTTTCTCAAGGTCATAACCGTTAGAGAAATAAACCATATTACTTCCCGCAGTTAAAGTAATACCATAACCCCCTGTATGAGTAGTGCCTACAAAGAATCTACACTTATCATCTGTTTGAAATCTTTTAATATTAACAGATCTTGCATCAGTGTCTGTTGCACCATAATAATCAACAACAGATTCTTCACCATATACTTTTTTAATTTCTTTAATAATTCTTCTAACATCATGAGTATAGTGGGACCATATAATTGTTTTACCCTCAATGTTTTCAAGAACACTCATTAGTTCAGTTAATCGACTACAAGGTAAATCTTTTATAGTTCCATCATCAGCAGTGAAATGTCCACAAGTAATTTGATGAAGTCTCATTAACTGAGTCATAACCGTTGCTGAAGATTGCATTTTACCATCTAAGAAAGCTATAGCTTCTTGTTTCATTTGTGAATAAA
>Ga0222634_1000917_pt1 | contig 11317 bp, 22 predicted proteins | sample AntAcemetageno50_FD_179807 | JGI IMG/M metagenome (GOLD analysis project Ga0222634, IMG submission 179807) | Saline water microbial communities from Ace Lake, Antarctica - #50 | ecosystem: Environmental > Aquatic > Non-marine Saline and Alkaline > Saline | place: Antarctica: Ace Lake | collected...
TAGGGAAAGTTCCATCATACTTGCAAATGATCTTAGAAAACTTGCATCCCTAATTGGGAACAATGCGACACGTAACTAAGGAAGATTGGTTGGCTGTAGTAAAGCACATACGTGAAGCTAGCCAAGAAGAACTCGATCATTGGGCATTTAATTGGGAGAATTGACCCGCAGATGTTATGACCGCCCGTGTTGGTGGTGAATCATGTGCTAGTGCAATCGAAGAAGCTCCAGACAATACAGAGAAGATTGATAGGGATGGGACTGAGGATAATGATATTATGTTCGGCCTATTAAATAGAGTTTGGCACGGAAGCCAAAGAAATAGGTGTAAAGATTCCTACAACTTCTATCTATCAACTAGCTCTGAAGAAGTCGCAATGGCATTTGAAGAATATGCAAACAGCATGAGCTAACTATATAGACCTACAAGACCACGTAACCCAATTGGCAGAGGTAAGAGGCTTAAAACCTCTTCAGTGTGGGTTCGACCCCCACCGTGGTTACCACTAACAACAGAACAATATTATGAACATCGAGCTAAAAAATATCACCCCTATCATTACCCGTAAGGATCTAAAGCCTGGGGCAGTGTATTCTATCTTAAAAGGCTCTGATAGTAGATTCATGGTGATTGATATGAATTGCATGAGGATTAACCCAGGAGTGAGCATTGCTACTCACGTTAGTATTGATCTTGCAACTCACAAACTTGTGCATAGCGTTAACCCTGAGATGGAAGTTATCTTTCATGGGAATAGTAAGTTCACATGGTAAACATTAGTGCCGACTTCTGGCCCGGATATAAGCTTACCTAAGATAGTGGTAATGAGAAGGCTATCAAGGTCTTAGAAGCTTTGAAGCATAAGTGGGCATCCACAACAGATACAAACACTCAAACCCTTACCCGAAAGCTGCTACACAAAGACATTGAATTGATTATCAGTGTCCTTAAAGAGAATTAATATGAAGATCTCAATTACTCCACCAAACCTTACTCGTGCTGACCTAAATCCTGGAACACTATTCTCTCACTATAATGGAGGTGAAGTCTGGCTAGCAGTTGAGAAGAACTCCATTCTCTTTGATGGTGAGTTTATGAGTAGTGGAAACAAGTTTGGTTGTGTGTCTCTTTCCACTGGGAAACTATGCCACTCACGGGGAGCTGATAAGGTTATCAACCTAGGGACTATTTCCCTTTCCCAGAAAGTTTAACAATATTCTGCCCTCTAGTGTAATCTGGTTAGCACATCAGACTTTGATTCTGGTAGTCTGAGTTCAAATCTCAGGGGGGCAACCATTTACCGCCAACAGATAGACTAATGCTTACGAAGATTGAAAAAGTAGATATTACCACTCCCCTTCACGAAGTTGAAGCTGGTATAATTGTTACCCTGGCCTCACAAGGGGGGGAATTCCTCACCATTACCCAGGATTGTGACACACAAGCTATGCTCGATGCCTCAGGGACTACAGATACACTTGTTATCCTGAATATTAGGTATAGCGAGATCCAAACTATGCTTAGGGACAGTAAGGCAACTATTATTGGTAAGCTGACCTATGGGGTTCTATAATACTATGCATGTTTTACAAGTAAACAAGTCCGCTGCTCCAAAGCTCCTTACTGCCCAAAGTGTTCCAACAGGAATGTTCTTTCATATTCCGGAGGAATGCCATGGAAATGCCGACCAAGTATACCTGAAGACCGGCACACTTTCCTTTGTGTGCTTTAGTAAGTTCCATGAGCGTCCAAGGGTTGATAGTGGTTACTCCTGTAGGACTGACGAGTGTGTGGTCCTTGTTCCCACTGAAAACGTAAAGATTGAGTTCTCCCTGTAATGGAAACTGAAAATGCTCAAGAGGGTGTTAAGTTTCACCACATCCTTCTATACATCGTAGTTCCCCTAGTTCTTGTGTTAGCTGTTGATGCGGTTGTTAGTTATTACAACTATGTTGGCCAAGGCTTAATCACTTACTAACAATGAAATACCTTCTATCTTTGTCTATCCTCCTAATGGGAGCCTGTGCGCCCTCCAAGGAGTCTCACATCTTACCTACGGTTGTTGAAGATCCTTGGGTCCACATTGCAGGAGTGCCAAAGATGGGCTTGAACACGCTTAAGATTGATGAGGGGACCATATACCTGTTCCAATTTGATTATGGAACTTGCATTACATTTGTTCCAAGTAAGAAGTGATGAAATACATTGAAGCAGAAGTAGAGATCACCTTTCGCAAGAAGGTTTTCATTGCTCGTGCAAATTGGGATAAGCGAGCAGAGGATATGGTTAGAGAGAAGGCATCCCAAATCGTTTTTGATAAGTTTGAATCGGTTAAGATCCTAGGCTACAAAAGAGCCGATTCTTTAGTAGAGCCTGGGTTGACAGGCCATATTAATTCGGTAGAATCCAGAGTATGAACCACCAGCGCATCAAAGACCTCATTACCAAGCTAGAGAGCAGCGGCATCTGCAAGGAAGGTAGAGATACCATTGCCAGCATCCTAGTGGAATAAACATACCTTCGTCCAAGCGAAGTAAAACTAGGTGTTAGGCTTGGAGCGTCCAAAAGGAAATTCTTAACTTTTGGGGTCACATTTGCATCCTTAGCTCAGTTGGATAGAGCAACGGGTTTCTAACCCGTAGGTCGTAGGTTCAAGTCCTACAGGGTGTGCCATTTTTTGCTTGAGATAAGTTATGAAAACAGTTGAAATTAATCGTGCTAAGTGGGCCAGAGGTAAGATCAACGGTGATCCTAGCTTACTGAATGAGGATGGTAACATGTGTTGCCTAGGGTTTGCTTGCAAACAACTACTTGGGTTAACAGACAATCAAATTAGACATATTGGGGAACCTCATGAAGCTATTAATGGGACATTTAATTGTGATTATACAGTGTTCACTAACTTTGAGGAAGAGAGAAGCCAACATTATGATAACGACTTCGCATTAACTGCAATGAAAATCAATGATAGCACCAGTATAGAAGATTCTCTGAGAGAGACAAACCTTATTAAGCTATTCAGCGACAATGGCCTAGAACTTACCTTTGAAGACTAATATGAAAATTAACGTAAAGAACATTACTGGCCCACCGTTGTATCGAGTCGAGCTTGAAATGACGCAAGAGGAGATTAACTTTTTCAAGTGTGTCGTTGGATCAGTCTCCGGGGATCATAGGGGTCCAAGGCAAGTCACTGAGGCTATTTACCGGGCGCTTAGTGAGGCTGGAGCGGAGAGCACAGTGCTGTTTGAAAACAACTTGTCTGCTCCTGATAATTGGGATGCTTTCCATGAAAAGATGAAGGATGCTTAATATGACAATTACAACTAAGACAGTCAAAACTCCGCAACATAGTATTACCATTGAGTTGAGCCAGAGAGAAGCAGACTTCCTAAGGTGTATTGTGGGTAGCATTACAGGTAGCTGCGATGGGCCTAGAGGGTTCTCTGATGAGATATACGTTGCCCTTGGTAATGTCAGTGATACTGCGTGTGTCTTGTTTGATGATACGCTAAAGGCTCCCGATTCATGGGAAGAATTCCAAAGCCGTGTTAAGGCTAGGGTTGTATAATATGTTAATCACAGTAGAAACTACGGAACCAATGTTTGATCTAACTCTCTCCCTTAGTATTGGGGAAGCTGAAGCCCTTCGAACCATGGTTGTCCAGTATAGTGATGGATAGCAGTCTGTTTGGGAAAGTGCTGTTCACAATATTCCTTGTTGTGGTATCAGTGTGGCTCTATTGGGAAATGGAGTTTGATAAGTAGTTTTGTTGGTTGTAGTTTACCTTTTCTGCATAATATTACTCATTTTCCTATATTTCGAGTTGAAAAAGTGGATTACTAAGCTATAATCACTACATAACTGAACAAAGCGAGATGGTGTAGGTTGGCCTAGCACGTCGGTCTCATAAGCCGAAGCCACAGGTTCGAATCCTGTTCACGCTACCATCAGAAATCACAGTTAGTCGTGTGGGCCTTTAAAAGAAGGTATTCGCTGGGATGATGACCCCTTGACAATTCAATTTTTTACAACGCTAACCTATTGGTGCTTTTTCAACATCGCGCTAGTAATAGTGTGTAGAGCCTTGAGGTTGGTTAAACACTTGCCAATATAGACTCCACATCAATAGGTTAGCACATTTTTTTGGAAGTCTAGCATAATTTGGTTAAATGCAGTCGCTAAAACGAGTATGGTAGGTTCGATTCCTACTGCTTCCTGAAGTTTAACAGAACTTCAACTCTGTAAGGTTTAAACGCTGCTTGCTTCCTTTCAAAAAGCTGTGGAAACTTTCAGAAATTAGTGTAGTCTGGTAACATGCAAGCTTTGGGAGTTTGTGTCCTCAGTTCAAATCTGAGATTTCTGACCATAAACCGGGAAAGCCTCCGGTTCAAAATAACATAGGCTTGACGAGGGGGACAGAGTGCTCCCACCATGCATTTCTCGTATATTGGTATTACATTTGGCTTCCAATCAAAGGAACAGTGTTCGATTCACTGGAGATGCTCCAATGTCACCTAGTAACGCGACTATAAACTTAGTTACTACCAGTTTGTAAGGGGGCTTCTGGTATACCAAAAACGCATCCACCATACTCATCTTCTCGTGGCTGAGTGTCCCAAAGCACATGATTGCAAATATGGCCTATGATCTTACTCACAGTAGTTGTCGGTAAGGACCCAGAGATAGGCAATTGACTCGTGTTGTGAGGGACTGCACACATCCTATCATCCCTCAACTTTTCATTCGGGGCCTCTATGGCAATGCGAATAATCCTGCCCCAGATAGGATTAAAGCAGTCCTACAATAACTATGTTTGACAGACCGGAGAGACGGTCATTAGGGGTCGCATGTCCCAAGGCGGCGAGAAACCTTTGCAAGGTATCTGAGAAGAGTTCGATTCTCTTCGACTCCATTACTTTTCGGGCTTATAGCTTAATGGTTAGAGCTAACTTACAGAAATGTAAGGTGCATTAGAGGTAGTTTAGTAACACTGATCGATAAAGATACGGAACGATACCTAATGTTAGGGCTAACAAGGCCCTGATCTGAGTTCGAATCTAAGTGAGTCCACCAACATTCATGAATTAGGCAAGATGGAGTAATTACCTATCTTCGGTGTAGGGAAGTGTAACGGATGCACGGCCTGTCTAGCAGGTAAGAGCGGTTCGACTCCGCACCTACTATCCTTTTAATACATCTCTCTCATGCAACAGAGGTTTAAACATGCATGATGGTTCGGATCCCATGGGTATCAATCTCCAATGTATCGCAGCTTCTTTCATTGGGGAGGGCCAAACGTCCACCATATTTTGTATCCTTAGCTCAGTCTAGCTAGAGCGTTCGGTTGAAGCCCTTAAGGTCGTTGGTGCGAATCCAACAGGATACACCATTATTGAAGTCGTGAATAATCACGTAACAACCTTTGAAATAGTGGTGTAAGCCCACTAACTATTGAGGATTTAACATTCCAATCTTAGCGGATTGGTTAGTTCATAAGATTTTCATTCTGAAGGTTGTCGGTTCGAGTCCGTCACGGAGTATCATTTTTTTAGTTAGTTAATGACAGATAGCAAAACTTACATTGGTGATGGAGCTTACGTTGAGGTTGAACATGGTAGGGTAAAACTTACTACAAACAACGGATACGAAGATACCAACACCATTCTCATGGAGGGGCCAGTAGTGGAATCCTTTATTCGATGGGTCCAGAAGATTAAGAGTAGTATACAATGACGAAATATGTTTTAGGATTCATGCTCCTCCTTATTGTGGGCATCCCAGGTTGCTATGTGTTCAATTGGTCTTCCAAAGCATCAACTGTTGTTACAGAAGAGATGACCGTAGAAGAGAAGTAGTTGGGTCTGGGAGACAGTTCGAAAGAGTATGTCACCCCATTTGGGTTGTTAGTTCAATGGTAGAACGGCAGGTTGTTAACCTGCGAACGAAGGTTCGATTCCTTCACTTCCCTCCACTTTAAGCTCTAAATAGGTCTATAATTCAACGGCTAGAATATGCGACTTTTAATCGCTCAATCTGGGTTCGATTCCCAGTGGACCTACCACTTATACACTGGCTTCTTTAGCTCAATGATAGAGCCTTCCCCTTGTAAGGGAGAGACGAGAGTTTGATTCTCTCAGGAAGCTCCACTATCTGTTCTTTGAATTAAACGTATTTTTTTGTGTGTGGCAGTGTGGCGAAATTGGCTATACGCGCTAGCCTTAGAAGCTAGTGAGGGTAATTCCTCGTGCAGGTTCGAGTCCTGTCACTGCTACCATTTGTTATGCTTAGTAAATTACTAATCGCGCTTCTATTTGTTGGAACACTCGTAGCCCAACAACCACAATCCTTTACTGTAGCATCAGTCCAAGATGCACCTTTTGTTAACTGCACTTTGCTTGGTGATACCACCAGTGAACTTGCTCGTTGCACAGGGTGTGGGGCTGGTACTCCTGAACAAAAGGATGATAGTGGAACTTTTCAAGATATGACTAAGAACTCTGATGGGACTTTCACTGCTGTTGGTATAATTGGATGGGAAAGCACTGCTGGAGGGGGTGCTCATCTTTACCTCAACAGAATCACTATTACCACAAAGGATGGTGCGTGTGAAGTAGAGGATGAAGGCTGTAAAACAAAGACACAATGTGAAGCAGTGCATGAACTTAACTTCATGATGTTTACTTCTACTCAGTTAGAAGCAATGGAATCACTCATTGTTACAATTTCGGGACAAACTGTTGTTGTTGGACTGAATGCCATTCCTACTTGGAATGGTGCATGGTGGGTATCTAACTATGTTATGGGTAGTGCAGTTGGGGGTGATTGTGGAGTTACTTACGCTGCCATTGTGTATGACCCTACCGCAATGGACCCTCATACAGCTAGCCATCAATCAATACCCCCTATAACGGGTGATGTAGCTTTAGAGTTTCAATTTGAGTGTGTAGAATGCACTTATGAAGCTTATGACCAACCTACACACTCTCTACCTCTTGAGATGTGGTATCAAGCTAATTTTCACTAAATCTTCTGCCTAGCTTCGGCTAGGTAGTTCAGGCATCTAGCTTAATTGGATAGAGCGGCAGATTACGGATCCGTCAGATATAGGTTCAACTCCTATGGTGCCTACCACATGTTAAACGAAGATTGGATGATGATTGAAGATATCACAATGATGGAAGTATTGTTCTTCTGTGGTTGTGACATGCCAGAGTAATTATGACAAAGTTAAACGATAACGTAGGGGAAATTACCCTTAAAGAGTTTTATGCCATCACATCAATCATGAACCTAGTGAACTGTCACCCAGAAATTGTGGAAGTTTTTGAGCAAAAGGCCATGAAGACTTTGGTGTGTATGGTAGACAGGATTGACGGAGTATGACTAAGAAAGAAGCTTTAATAATGGTAGAGTATGATGGTTGGACTATCGACTGTGATGGAAAGACTTATCGTTACAACCATAATGATGAAGATTACGGAGGTAAGGTCTTGGCAAAATTGCTTAAAGACCTTGGACTCAAAGTAAAAGTAGAAGAGGCTTACTAACACAAGAAGGATTGCATCTCAGACTTAGTTGGAAAACACTTTTGAGGGGTTGTAATCGCAGACACTACTAATAGAAAGTGTTCCACCTTTGGCTCAGTGTATTGAGGATCTAAAAAGGATAGAAGCAAACAAGGACGATTAGCTCAGTTGGTAGAGCACCTCTTTTACAAGGAGGAAGTCGTAGGTTCGAGTCCTATATCGTCTACCATAACTACATATACATGTGGAGCTTACAAAAGAAGAGAGCCTGCGAATGGCTATTGACATCTTTTACTCAATTGAAAACTTTGAGAGATACGAGAACGACTTCCCAATAATCATACTGTTTCTAGTTGATTATTTGAGTTGGAGTTCTAAAGAACCAGAATAATCCTTGGTAGCTCAGTTGGTTAGAGCACTTGCAGGAATTATACCCTATTGTAACTAGAGGAGAAATTCTTAGCATGATTCAAGCACAAACAAATAAAACCCCCGATCCCACACCTACTATGCCATATTACGAAGTTCACATCACATTCCTAGGACCACTAAAAGGAACTCCACCAAGACCTTGGAAATACTCCCGGATTGACGGTGACCCTGTTCTTGGTAAAGGTATCAAAGATTACCTTACTAGACAGTATAAGGGAGGGACAGAAAAGATGCTCATGATTAACGACATTGAAATAGCTAGTAGGAGGCTTAAGAGTAGAGGCCATACTGTCCTACGAGAGAAGATTGATGATGTTATCTATGATACGAAGATTCTCCCTGAAAGCTTTTTTTAGCTCTAACCCAATATAGTTCTATGAGAAACGGAAACCACAAAGAAGGATGTGATGAGCAAACATTCACTTACTCAGGCTCAGAGTATAACAGAGTAAAAGTGTGTAGATGTGGTGCCGAGGATCATGCTCCCGACTTTACCCCAGAGCTTATTGCTAAGATGGAGAAGTCCAGACAGAATACCCTAAAGATCATCCAAGAGATGGAAGACGAGAAAGTGAAAAATTTCAATAACTCTCACCTGTAAACATATGCTAGTGTATCCAAGTCCGGTTCAAAGGATGGGGATTGTAAATCCTCCGGCTCTGCCTTCGTAGGTTAGAATCCTACCGCTAGCACCAATACTAAACCCTCTGAGAACTAACTCATAGGGTTTTTTTATACCTACATGTTTTGGGTCTCAACAACACACCACCACTCATCTTCCCAGGCGTTGTCAGGATCCTCTCCATTACTGAAGTATCTGGAACAAGCAATAGCTTTTTCCTTCATTGGACCGGCAGGAAGGAACTCAGCAGCAGCCATAACAGCAGCCTTAGTCCAACCATTGACTCCATCTCTCCCATACTCAATGTAAACATTATCCTTATGAAGTCCACCAGGGATAGGTTCACCATCACGATACCATTGGTCTGACACAAACCACCAACCATCAGTAGCTTCAAAACATCCTTGATCCACAATAGTTGTAAACAATGTTAAAAGTGTGCTTTTGGTTAGTGGGGAAGGATTTGCTTTGTGAGCATTGTATAGTCCTACGAGTGCTATACCATGCTCCCATACGCTCCAGGTCGGTAGAAGGTTTCCTTGGGCGTCAAAGATGGGCTTACGACCGTCTGGACTATTGACTCCGATGACCTTAACTGGCCCTGGGTAGTTGAAGGTATTAAGACCATTCATTACTTCCCACTTGAGTTGTAGGTGTGCTTTAATATTTTCCTTGACCTCACCTTCATCAACAAGAGTTAAGAAGTTAGCGAGGCACCCAGCCATTCTTCCTTGTGCTCTAGCTGCACCCGATCCACGATACTTAAATCTATGAGAAGCCATGTCAGTGGTTGTAATATGATTTATAATATCCATGGCTAGTGGATCATCGCTTAGTTGTATGTATGCAGCTAAGTTGTTCTGGCTTCTATGTTGGTCATCGTAACCCAACCATAGATCTCCAAATGGATTCAACTCAGTCTTCCCTAATCTATCGGGACTGACTCCAGTGTGCCAATGTGTTCTACCACTCCATGTAACCCAGTTCGGATGACTCTCAAGTCTTAAGGGAACAGCCTTACCGTCAACAATATCGTAGTGCATGAAACCTCTGTAGACATCATTATACACTGAGTGTTGATAAAGCTGGATATGCCTTGGATCTTTTGTCCTCACAGCATAGATTCCCTTAGTGGCTCCAAAGTCTTCTTGGTCACCTGTTGTTCCAGGGTTGTTCTGAATACCAACCATAGTAAGTGCTCCCCAGCCTTCAGTGGTTGCCATCTTATTCTTGAACCGTTGCCATTCAGTAGCACTATCACTAAACATTTGGGAGGTATCAGACCTACGAGGGATCCACTTGTTTGCTAGCCATTCTCCATTCCAGGCATGGCATACTCCATTCACTGGGCCTTGCAATGCGGCTAGTAGGGAGTTGAAATCCTTGCCATCCTCGTCTTCCTCGGGGTCTACGGGCGTTCCTGCTGGCCCAACAAAAGCTAAGAGTGATCCAGCAAGGGGGATTCCTCCACCGTCTCGCACTTCAATGTTTGAGCCTAAAAGAAGTTCCCACTTGTTACCAACCCTATGGGGTGTGGCAGCACCTACATTCTTAGCAAAGTCTAGAACAGGGAACTCACCACATCTTAGTAGTAAGTGTCCGAATCGCTTAGACTCGTTAGGATCGTTCCTATCAGACCACACAATCTTACCCCAGAATTGGATAACAGGGTCATCATGGTTAATGTCAGCCCACCATTCAAAGACCACACCACCGGGCAGAACCTTGCGTAGGAACCATCTCTGGTGGACAGATGATTCTTCAACCATCTTAATCTCCTCCATATCCGCATTGGAACTCCATAGGATAGAGCTTGCTGGAGCACCATGCTCAACAACGCCAATGTCTGGGATAGTGGCTAAGATATCGTCAGCAACCCACTTATGATACTTGTAGGGGACGTTAGCCGTTACATGAGCTTCAGGGATGAGGCTTCCCTTGAGTCTTTCACTACCTTCCATATTAGTGAATACTCTAAACACATCAGTGTTTACTCCTCGGCTCCCAGTTCGAACAGCGCGAAACTTAAACCCTGCATCAGCCTCGAAGGTTGATTCATTAGGGAAATTCGCTGCTTTGTCCGATGGGAACGTAACAATAGCGGTCTTGTCTCTAGACCCAGGTGATAGATTTGTAATAGTGGCACGCATACAACTATCTATCTATTTCACTACCAGTTGATTGTTAAACAGGCAGGTTAATTTCGGTAGGAGGGTTGATCTTTTACAGAATAACCCTTCCCCACCAAGTAGGATCTGAACAATGAATGGGAACATCCCTTTGGGTATTCAAGGGTAAGTGTCCTCTTACCTTGTGAAGCCGCAACTTTAAGCATTGGAGTAATAATCTTCATTGCATACCCTGTATTATACTCAACTGCGAATACGGTTAAATCCCGTAGCTCTTGAGCGTTCATCGTGTGCCCCTATCAACCAGGAAGCAAATTCCCATTACTAGGATAACACCCCCTGGAATGACAGTTACAATAATTGCTACCCAGATAGGTGCCCAGATCCAAGCAATAGTAAGGCCAACAGCAAGGATAACTCCAATACTAAGAACCAAACAGCCAATTAGGCTAACTACCGCATCTCCAATTTTATTATACATAATGTTACCAACCATTTTCTTCAGAAAGAATATACACTTGTTGCTGATCTACAAACTTACCGTCATTAATAGGCTTGGTCTGCATCCTTAGGGTATTGTTTGTAATGCGAAATCTTATAGCT
>Ga0222634_1000920_pt1 | contig 11280 bp, 18 predicted proteins | sample AntAcemetageno50_FD_179807 | JGI IMG/M metagenome (GOLD analysis project Ga0222634, IMG submission 179807) | Saline water microbial communities from Ace Lake, Antarctica - #50 | ecosystem: Environmental > Aquatic > Non-marine Saline and Alkaline > Saline | place: Antarctica: Ace Lake | collected...
TACTCTCATCCTGAACTTGGGCTTCCTGAGTTCCCTCGCTATCGGGTTCTTCTTGTTCTGCTCCGACATGATTCCTCATAAGCTCTTTAAGCTCTGCCTCTTCTCTTGCGATACGTTCTGCATTACGGTTGTTCTTGATATACGTAGTTTCTTGTGCTTGGGCTTCAGCCATAGTTTGTTTCCTTATTATTATTATTAGGGGCCAGCATCATTACTGGGTGTCCTCGTTTATTTGTTTTTCTTCTTGGAGCGCTTAGAGATAAAGCCGCCTTTGTTTAAACCACTGCCATACTGTTCTTCTAGTTTTTGATCAGTAGAGCTTGCAGCAGATGCTGCAGCTTGTGAACCACCTACCTTATCAGCACTTACTTCCATCTTCGCAGCTTTTTCAGCAGTTTTTTCAGCGGCTCTGTCTTGCATTCGGCTTGCTAGTGACGGGCCATCGTCATTACTATTACTAGGAGTAATATCATTATTTGGATTGTTAGCAGAACCTGAAATGACATTACCTGTTGATGTAGTCCCACCAGGAAGTATAGGATTATTTGTATCATCGTCTACAAGCTGACCATTAACGTATGAAGCACCATCAAAAGGCGTCACTATATTAGCTAAAAATTCTGAAAAGCTATTACCCGAAGTAGTTGCATTGGCATCCGTTGATGAATTTGACGAACCTCCTCCATTTTTAATATCTTTTCTTTTCTTAAGTTCGTCTTTTAAAGAATTAATACTGCGTTCCATAACAGTCTTACCTGTAACACCTTTTATAATCTTACCTGATAATCCCTTATCTAGGAAATTATTAAGAAAAGAATTTAAACCTTTACCAGACTCTAAACTTTCAAGCTGTCCCTGAAGGGCGTCTGTTGTTTGAGTTGAATAGTAATCTTCAGTAGACGGGGGTTCATTACTATCATTTTCATTATCCTGACCCACGCTAGTCTGTGTAGTAACTCCTACCTGTGTAGCACTCCAGCCCTCTGCTATCTTTGCATCATGCTCTACTTGTTGAGCGGGTAGAGTAAATGCCTGTGATGTAAGTCCATCAGGGCTGTATAGCATTACCATACGTACAGCTGCAGTAGTAGCAGGTGCTACACCTCGTGCTCTATCTATTCCAGAGCCACGACCATACTGTGTGGCAACGTTAGCTGCCATAGTGTTTGCATTAGTGCCATCCTCTAAGATACCTGGCATTGAGACTAAGCCAGCCTCATTGTAGCCAACCCTTTGTTGTGGGACCATACCGCCTGCAGCCATGCCCATCTCTTGTAGTACAGCCATCTCTTCTGGTGTAAGGGCGTCCATGTCTTGTTGGCCTTCAGCAGCTACAGGCTCACCACCAATGCGTCCATCTACTTCCATCTTCATCATGCCCTGCTTGGCTTCTGATCGTAGGTCTTCAAAGAACTTTACACCATAGAAACGTAGCACATCAGCGGGCACAACATATTCACCTTCGCTCAACTGAGCAGGTACATCATCCCGTACTTCTGAGGCCATTGAGCCTGGAGGTATCTCGTTACCGCTTACAGGGTCAACTCTCATGCCATCGTCAGCAATACCACCCTCTTCAAAGAGTTCAGCCATCTGAGATTCGTTATTCATTGCTAATCCGCCCTCTGCCATTTTTGGTTTTCTAGTACCTGATCTACTTACAGCATACTGTATTGCATCTTCTCTATACCTAAACTCTGGAAGTTTTTCTCCAGTAAGATAGTCTATAGGTCCATATTTTTTAACATAGTCTTTTATTTGATCGTCAGTGTATTGCCTGCCATCCTCAGATACAGTGGGCATAGTATAGTGCTTGCCTTCAATTTCAAAGGTAGTAGAACGCTCAGAGTAGTCTTCCCCTGTCTCTGGATCATTCCAAATAGTTCTACCAGAAATTGTTTTATTACCTGTATCTATAGGTTCAGCCATTTACCTTATCCCTCAAGTACTTCAAGTTACGATAAGCTGCAATCTTACCTTGAGCACGATAAAACTCAACAGGGTCAGATAATGTCTCAGCACTTTTGTGTTGCTGTGAGATGCACTCATCTAACTCTTGAAGAAGTGCATCCCATTCTACTTTATTGTTTACAAGGCTCTTAAGCGACATTACCGCTGAACCCTTGCTCTCCTGGTACTGGTGCGACACCTGTTCCTATAGTACCACCGCCAGCACCTGTCTGGTCTTGTACCTGAGCGCCAGCAGGAGCGCCCTGTGGAGCAGGAGCACCACCTTCAGGGCCTGGGACACCTTCAGGAGCCATAGGGGGCTGTGGGGGCGCTTGGAAGGCTTTGAGTATCTCTGCCTGTATTGCTGCGTCCTGCATGGAGTTAGTCACTTTGTCTGGATCAAGGTTCATGCTCTTAGCAATCTCACGAATAACGTAATCCATCTTAGCAAATGGTGCAAGTGCTGGGTTAGATGCAACCTGCAAGAACTGCATTAGGCGCTGGGAGCGAACCTCATTAGCCATCAAGCTCTCTGTACCAGATGCCTTAACCTCTAAGTCACCCTTGATACTGCTATCGAAGTCAAACTGCATGTTGAATGCAAAGAAAGCTTTACCCATAGGAGCAATAAGATAGTCATCTACATTCTTAACCACACTACGAATAGAACCGTTAGCAGCAGACATAAGCATACTAATACCTGAAGCAGTACGTCCAACACCACTGACACCCGTCTGACCATGAGCAAAGGAAGGAAATCCAGTAGACTCATCAGCTAAGACTCGTGCTTTATCAAAGAGTTGCATGTTTTCTTGTGCTACGTTGGGGAACTTAGTGCCAAACAAGGCTTGACCAGGTGCACCCCCCTGTCTTCGTAGGACTTTTCCTGGGTACATAGTTAAGTCTTGGCCTGGAACCAAGTTTGTCTCATCTACTTCAATGATAAGATTACCACTTAGAGAAGCATTGTCAATAGCCATACGCATAAAGCCATTCATCAATGTCTGTGTATCGTCCATGTTCTCAGCAATACCTACGCCAAAGAAGGAATAAGGGTTGTGCTCATAGGGTACAGAGTAGTAAGGGATACGTGAAGGCTTGAATGGGTTAAGCACACAACGAAGGACTTCTCCGTTACACACCCAGATATTGCAGTTTACTTCGTTTAAGTCTTTATATTCTTTAGGTATCTTAATACCATTATCTTCTAGTATATCTATATCAACAAAGCCCCAGAACTCAAACACTTCCCAACGCTCTGAGTTACCAATAGTACTATCGTCATCTTCCATCTTCTGTTCCCAATGCTTACGCACATAGTCAGAACCAGAAGCAACGACAGATTCAATAGAATCTTCCATAAAGTAAGGGCGATTAGCTAGAGAACGTATTTGTGTACGAGACATCTTGTGACGCTCAACTACATACTCTGCATCATCCATGCTTGAAGCTTCAGGGTCAGGATAGAAGTTCCATATAGATACATGATCTGTAGAAGGTACAGTCTTTACTATAGGGTCATACTCACCTTCTTCATTCCAGTTAGGATACTCTTTATCTGTAGCGAAGGGGCCTTTCATAACACCTGTACCTAGCAGTGCCATCTCAAAGGCCATACTACGTAAATGCTTAGATGCACCCGACTCGTTTAACTGATCGTGTACTTTCTTTTCCATCTTCTTAGCTGCTACCATAGCAGGATGGAATGTTACAGTAGTAGGAGAAGTACCGTCACCCTCAATGAGTTTATCTGATACTGGAGTTAATTTATTTTCTAAACCACCTAAGCGTTTCTCTAATGAGCTTCTAGTCTCACCTGGTTTTAGTTTAGTGTCTGGGCCAATCAAGTAAGGCTTAGTAGGCTCCTGACCAAAGGCACTCTTTAATTCTTTTACACCTGCTTCTGCATTAGGGTCTAGATTAATGTGTACAGACTCAGCAACGCCATCAGGTAATACAGAGGGATCTATCGAAAGCGGAAACTTATTATTTCCAAATAGAACATCAATAATCTGCCCGTAAGCAGCGAGAGTTTTAGTCTTAGTGACTTTAATAAATACCCTAGATTTTTCACTAGATGTGAATTGCACGTCTGATCCGTAAAGACCACGATAGTTTCTATAAGCACGTAGCCACCTTTCTTCATCCCCTAATCTAGAGTCTTCTGCTCTTTTGAATCGCTCATTAACAAACGCAACAATGCTACTGCTTGACGCAAGGAGTTTATCGTCTTGTGCTTCTGCAGCAACTACGTCATCAGTCTCAAACGAAAGATCATCTATTTCTGCCATAATTTAATATCCGAATGTTGGATCTGACGCTTGAAAGCCAGACCTTTGTGTTGCGGGGTTAAAGTCCCATAGTGAGCTTCTTGGTCTAGTCATAATACCATACCTTAAAGCATCATACAAGTGATCTTCTGAGTTTGTATCAACATCTTCAGAGTTTCTTTTGTCTAAAGGTATTGATGGTATCTGTGCTAGTAGATTGGTGCAGGTAGACATGAATACCAAGCGTGGTTTCTCAGTAAACTCATCTACCTGCAAACGGCGATGTAACTCATTTTTACCAGCCACTCTTGAGCCACGAGAACGGTCAGAAGGTCTCCAACGACAACCCTTCATGTTCATTTGTTCTGCTAATGACGGGCCAGTATCCCCACGTTTGTGCCACAGGGAAGAGTCCAATACGCCGTATCTCATTGTACCATCTTCAGCCTCTGCATCAAGAATCATATCTGCTAGATCAGTGGCTGTTACTTTACTACAATAAAGTTCTCTGTATACGATAAGCTGCTCATCAGGTGCTACAGCTATCCAAACAACACCTGTGTAACTCCCATATCCATAGTCACAAGCTCTAAATCTAGACCATGACTTAGGTATGTTAAAAGGATCTATAACGTGTATAGCTCTGTTAAACTCAGGGAAAGCTGCCCCTTCATTTACATCCCAGTTACCTTCAAGTAGTTGTTTTTTCTGATGCTCAGGTAGTGAGAGTAGCATTGCTTCATACTCACCGCCCTGTGACAAATAAGGGTTATCAAATAGGCTGGCAGGGATAAACCTACGTTTAAATAGAGGTTCACCCTCTCTGCTATGCCCTTTAGGGAACGTAATAGTATCCCCTGTTTCTATACTAGTAGCCCAGAATGCCTCATTGCGAGGTGCTGGGTCAATAAACATCTTTTTAACCCAAGCATGTCCGTTTCCACCTGGGTTTGTTGTGGCTCTCATGTACAAACCTAGCTCATTACTATGTGCAGATCTCAAGCGTGACCTCATATAGTCCCAGGCGTAGTTTGTATTCCACTGAGTTAGTTCATCGAAGCCTATCCAGTTAAACGCCTGTCCTTGGTAGCGGGTAACATCCATGTCTTTGTCCAAGTAAGACATCCAAAGTCTGCCCCCTCTAGGGCTAGTCCACTGTGACTTACGTTCTGACCACTTTATACCTGGAATTGCTTTAGGGTATAGCTCTTGACTCTTTTGTATTAGCTCTCGTAGCTCTTCTGTAGTGTGTCGTACCAGCAAACCACTAAAGTTAGGGTTGCCTAAGCCATGTAGAGGGTCTGCAAGCATGGCGTAGCTTTTACCACCACCCGCACTGCCTCCATATAGTACTTCACGCTCACTAGAACTAAGAAAGTCAGTCTGAGGGCCAGCATTAGGCTTAAAAACTACGTCTTGGGCTACTTCTACGTCATACTGAGGAGGTAGAACTGTCGCTGGTACTGTCTTCTTCGTCTTCTCCGTGGGTACTATAGGCTCCAATGCGGTTTTTTTCAAGGGTTTCGATTTCCTTGAGGATTTTTTGGAGCCGCTGGGCAAGGAACCGTTTAGCTGTAGTTGCTTTTTTACGTTTGAGGTCAATGTCTACTCTTCTTCTTAGCGCTTGCTGCGTAATAGGTCTACCTGTCTGTTTTTCTAACCATATACAGACATCTGCGTAACTATACTGCTTTAAGTGTCTCTTTGCAAGCTCTAATGCCTCTAATTCGTAAGGGATAGGCTCTAAAAGTGCATCATTATCGTAGCAAACCTTATATCCGTAAGGTACACCCTTGTTAGTATTACCTAGTCTTACTACTGTATGCCACTCTTTTTCTTTACCTTTAGGTGGTTTAGGTAGTTCCCAGTAACCTATGTCTTCTGCTATCTTTAATCTCACAATAACACTACTTATTCATTAGAACCTTCTTTGGGTGGAAGGTAGAATACACCGCCACCACTAGAAGATACGTCCAACCTTTCTACTTTACCCAAGCCAGCACGATCAAGTAGGTCTTTAGCGGCAACCATCTTATCACGAATGCCTAGTTCAGTAGGGTCATACAAAGCACCAGCCATAGACATAGCTGCTTTAGGGGCTACTTGTGCAAAGTAAGTACGTGTAGCCTCTCCTATCTCATCTTTAAGAGACTCAACTATAGAACGAGTAGAACTAGTCTCGCCATAACCCGCTAGTTTCTTAGCTTGTACAGCATCACCTTGAGCCTCTTCAAAGAGAACCTCTAGGAAACGCCGTTGATTATCTGTTAAGTTACGTGTCATGGTGTTACTACTTTCTTTGTATAAAGATAATACATTCTATTTTACTTCTTCTGCTATTATAGCTGCACCCCAGAACAAACCAGCAGTACCTAGACCAAATAGTATAACACAAACTAGTATAGTTAAGAAGTAAAATATCTTATCCCGCTTATCTGCTTCAGCCTCTAGGGCCTCTTTTCGCCGTTTACGAGCTTGGGCTTGCTCGTGTACAACGCTTTCCCACATACCTGGAGGTCCAAACAACCTGCAAACAGAGCGAAGCTCATCTGTAACTTCTTTGTGCTTCATCTTAGCTTGTGCTATGGCGAAACCTTCTTCTTCAGTAGAGGTAAGGCGACCCAGTGGGCCTTTGTGCCTGCCCTTCTCAGCAATACCAATCTCGGCTTCAAGGTTAGCTAATTTACCGAAAGCAGGCATAATGCTATTAACATCTTTGCCTGCCTTTATTGCGTTGCTTATACCGCCAGCTATGCTGCTTACTGCACTTGCAAGAGCTAAAACTTCAATCATGCAAATACAGTCCTATATTTAGTTAGCCTATTTAGGTTCTTCGTTTAGAACACGGCTAATGTCACCACGAGTAATTCCAATATCTCTTAAGTCTTTGTCTGTCATTCCGTGAAGCTGCATTGAAGCTATGCGGCGGTCTGCTTCTTTTTGGCGACCCTCAATAAAAGCATTAAAGACTTTTACTAGCCCTGCTTTAAATGATGCACCAAAGCGTTGTGTTTGTGTGATTACTAATTCCATGTCCATTCTCCTTTTTATATAGGGACGAACATAGTTATACTTAAGTTCTAGATATTTAGTAGATACAGTTTCGTCATACCCGTTATCTATTAGGGTTATACCTTTCCCGTACAGATATAGTAGCCTCAATAGTATTAGTAGTCTCAGCATACAAGACAATCTTATCACCAGCGTGTAAGTGCATGACACTACTACCTAGTACATTGTAGGAGCTATTAGAAGCTATGCTGTGATCTTTAACTAGGTAATGATACTCACCATCATCTTGATGATAGAACTGTACAAAGATCTTCTTATTACCTGAGTTATTGTTATTCAGGAATAGAAGATCAATAGTAGCATTATGCGTTGCAGGACATGTATACAGAACGTCAGCCGCTGCATCAGCAGTAGTAGAAGCTATAGTCTTAGCCTCTGTAGCAGTCTTATATGTAGCTAGTTCTACCATTTAGTCTTTCTTAGCTTTCTTCTTGCTAGTAACTCTCTTCTTAATCTTTGTAGTCCAAGCTTCATTAATATCAGGAGTACTAGGGTCATCACCTACAAGTTGACCTTTAGCATTACGAGCACGTACTACTTCTGTCTCTACTATAGTAGTTTCCTCAGCTACAGTAACCATTGCTTGATTAGATGCTGAACCTGCAGTAGTAGTAGTTAGACTAGGCATTACTTCACCAGCCATAATAGCTTCTACATGCTCATCTGCATACCATACGTCACCATAGGCAGCTTCACCAGCTACAGGGCCACCACTAGCGTCTAACACTTGACCATCAACAACAGTGTAACCTGCAGCGTTTAGTTCTTTTTCTTTATTGTTAAACATTTAGTTAAGTCCGTTTCTTTGATGGGGGGTTAGATGCACCACACATTAGGCCACCCTTATTCATGAATCCCATTTTATTACGTACTGCTTTAGGTAAGGATGCTGCTCCTTTGTTAGGAGCTTTAGTTAAGCCACCATCTTTCATAGCACTACCCATCTGCATACTTTGTCGTTGCATATCTGCAGCTACAGGATTGTAATCACCATTAACCTTAGATGGACCTGTGTTAATCACAGAACCACCCATGTTATACATGCTCTTCTTACTACTCTTACTTCCGTAACTCATTGTCTCTCTCGCTCCTACTATTTCTTTATCTTAGCTTTAGCTGTCTTACTCAGGTCTTTAAAATGTACAACCTTCTTAGAAGACTTTGACATAGTAGCACCTGTCATAACTTTACCGTCAGGATGTTTGTGGGTCTTACCCGTCCACTCTTTACCGTCAGTAGTATAGTGTTTTACACCCTTCATTTACTTACCTTCCTGTAGGCTTTGGTTTTGGCTGCAATCTTTTTAGGTTGAGCCACATGCTGCTTACCTGCCTTAGTGCCTTCTCGTTTAGCTCTGGTTGTAGCGGCGTACTCAGAAGGAGTAAGAGACTTAATAGCCTTAGCAGGTAGATAGCGCTCACCAGTTTTAGCGCTGGGCTTTCCACTCTTAGTACCCCACTTTTGATTACCCCAAGCCTTTAAGCTCTTCTGTGACTTAGCTAATGCCATACTAACAGCAATCACATCCTGAGTGACACTTCTTATTCAGTAAGGCACACCATAGTCGTTTAATATACTTTATCATTTGTATCCGCCACCCTTTGCTTTATATTGTTTAGCTACCATCTGAGCCTTACGTGCAGACCACTGACCAGGTTTACCACCCGAAGAGCCAGCCTTTACAGAAGCTACAACTTTCTTACGCATACCGGGTTTGGTATAGTTATTAGCTGCATTTACTGTAGACTTACTCTTTGCCATATTGTATTACTTCTTCCTTAGTATACCAGGAGGACATCTAGATTCATGGTAAATCCAGTGTCTCTCTTTATTAGTCTTATCCGTAGGGTGCTGATACTCACAGACCTTTACAAATACTGCAGGGGGTTGCCCTTGGTAATACACTGTAGCATAAAATACATATACAAGTAACCAAGTAACCACTTAACCTTGGTAGCCCATTAAGCAGGCTCCCCATTATACTTTAACTCAGCACAGTTAGGTTTTATACTTGCATAGCTGAATCTAGCTTTAATCTTAAGAGCTTCATTTATAACGTCTGTATTACATTCTTCTTCCGTACTGAATACGTAGGGACTAGTAACAACATCACAATGCTCAGCCAGAGCACTCATACAGACCATTATTATACCAAAGTATCCCATTACTACCATTTTACTTTATCCGCCCAGTAAGCTGCACTTAGTTTACCCTTAGCTATGTTCTTACCGTGCCTAGCCTTAAAGCTCTTACGCTTAGCCTTCATGCGATCAGATTCACCCTCTTTAGGCTTGCCTGCTGTGGATGCTCCCTGTTCACCAAAGCGGATGAGCTTAATGGTTTCACCTTCTTTGGCAAGTACAGCGTGGGACTTATCTGGGTGCTTAGGGGTACGCTTGGGCTTGTTGTAACCTGCAAATGTCTCACCTCTGTATTCTATAGTCATTTCTTAGTCGCATTCTTTTTACGAGGGAAACTTCTATTTGTGCTTGCAGACTGTACACGTAAGTTAGACTTAGCATTATTACGAGGATTACCGTCCTTGTGGTCTACATCCTTACCGTCACCCTTACTTACCGCTCCGCCCTTCTCCATAGCATAACGTGCCTTCTTACGAGCACGGTTGTCTGCCATACGCTTAGGAGACTTGTCATACTTACCCTCACCACTCATGGTGTAGTTACGCTTGCCAGCTGGCTTTTTCTTGACCTTCTTAGGAGTCAGCATAGGGTCTCTTCCTGTTAGGTTCGAGTACGTCACGCTTGTCTATCATACCCTCTAAGTACATAGCTCTCTCTACGTGATCTAAAGTATACTTAACTCCAGTGTCAGCTAAGATAGCCTCTCTTACATAGAATACATCAGACTTAGGAATGTGTATCTTTAGTAAGGCATTGTTGTTCTTAGATGCCAGAGCATTATAGAAGTCCTCTAATACGGACTCACTTGGGTATAGTTGTATTCGTTTTTTCATTAAAGTCAAGTACTAATGTTAAGGGGTGTGAGAAAAGTAGTATTACTAGGGGTTCTGTTATTACAGAAAGGAGAGAGGAGACAAGGAGTGACACTTATAGTAACTACAGAAGCCCTAGTAATACTTAATAGTAACTACTTCCTTCATTATAACTACAAGGTTAGTAACTACTACAAATATTATAATAGACTATGTTTAACATGATGTCAATAACTATTTCAATGTAATTACATAAATTACTATAACTACATAGTATTACTATATAGTAACTACTTATCTTATTTATAACTTGTATATGTTATTACTATTTAGTAGTTATTACTTTTTTATGTAGTTACTTAATAGTTTAACTACCACTACCACTACAGTAAGTTATACTTATTCCGTAAACCGTGTCAACCCCTAATCGTACATTAGCTAGTTATTGTAACAATTCGTGAACAACTGTAACAATTCGTGAACACAAAACGATTTACCCCGTGTGTGTATTTGTACATATACGTATATCGTATACCCCCACCCTGGCCCCTGCCCGTACCCCTATAAGAGGTGACATATCGTTTTTCTAGGGTTTTGATAGGGCTAAGCCACTGTAAAGTAATGCTTTTAATAGTGTTAGGTGAACCCTCTTTTGGCTAAGTTACTGTAATTGCTAGGTGTTTCCTGACAGTGAACGAAATACTACTCACGATGCATGTATCACACCCATACCCCCCATTTGCGCTGCACACATATACCACCCCCTCTATTTTGTGGTCACATCTCTTATATGCTGCATCTCTTATATGTCCTGGCTCTTATATAAGTAATCGATTATATAAGTAATCCTGGATATGAATAATGTTCAACAATACTTTTCCGTGCCATTATATAGTGCAAGCAATACGGTGACATACATGGTGCTTTATTGTCACACAAATAATAATAATAAAATATTTCACTATTATTCTAGATCAAATTGCTGCTATCTAGGTTTCAGAAGTTAACCACAGCCAAAAAGGAAAAGACAAAATG
>Ga0222634_1000921_pt1 | contig 11277 bp, 26 predicted proteins | sample AntAcemetageno50_FD_179807 | JGI IMG/M metagenome (GOLD analysis project Ga0222634, IMG submission 179807) | Saline water microbial communities from Ace Lake, Antarctica - #50 | ecosystem: Environmental > Aquatic > Non-marine Saline and Alkaline > Saline | place: Antarctica: Ace Lake | collected...
CCTGTCCTCTATACTCGGTACTTGCCAAGCAGGAACTCTAATACCATTTATCTTTATGATAGGTGGGTTAGATATTATGTTCCAGAGTTTAGTTTTCATTTATTGTAATTTTCCATTAACATATCTATTTCCATCTTCAAGAGTAACACAGTGATACCAAGTACCATTTATTTTATACCAATTTCTTTGTATCTTCACTCTTCACCTCCTTTACCTCTACTATTGCTATTGTAGCGTGCTGTGCTCCACTATGACCAAACACACACAACTCCTCTAATTCAAACCCTCTTTTCTTACCCATAAAAGTAGTGTGGTAACCAAAGCTAATAACCCTCTTTGTTATTCTTGGTAGTTCGTCTGCTATTAGTTTAAACTTGCTTGTGTAGTTGCCCTTATAAAACTCTATAGACTTACGATAAGAATATGGGGGGTCTAGTAAAACTGTATCGTATTTATCTACACAGTTTTTAACAAAGTCGTAGGCGTCTAAATATGTATCTGCAAACATATCTTTATCAACATCAATTCTATATTCATCTATACATAGCTTTGTCTTACCAGCAAAGAGATTTAAAGTCCTTCCAACGCATACGCTCTCAACCCACTCTTTAATCTTAGGAGACTCAAAAGTATATTTTTTAAGAGGAGTGTTTATAAGTTGTATCTTCATCTCTCACCTCTCTTTGTTTGGGTTAAAGCAACCTTGTTATTATAGTCAATACAAACATCTAAACAGTTTTTTCTACAGATAGGGTCATTATGGGTGTTATGTTTTTTGAACCATTTTATTCTGTCTTTTCTAAAATCTTCATTTATTTCACCAATAGGCAATCCCTCTTCTCTTAAATAAATTATGCATGGGAAATGCCACTTACCAGCAACCGCAACATCATCTTTTACTAAATAACATTTATTCGTATCAGTTGATTTTATACCTCTAACATTTCTACCTTTTAAAAAGTTGTTCACCCTATACTTCAGAATAGGATGTCTATTTAAAATATCTTCAGGAATATTTTTGATATTGCTTAATGCTTGATTGAATTGGGCTGACGAAATTATTCTAATATCTGAAGGATTTAAACTATCTACATATTTTATTGTTTCAATAGCAGTATTAACATTTAATTCATTAAATACTACACCAACAGTTACATAGTTATACCAAGATAAAAATTTGATATTATTGGACACCTTATCAAAAAAATTTAATCCTCCTGTCATTTTATTGTTGATAGAACAACACCCGCCATCTAAAGAAATTGAAAAATCATTAACCCCTAAGTCTATTAGCTCTTTATAAAAATCTAAATTTTGAGTTCCATTGGTTGAAATAGCTATTCTTTTGACTCCACTATTTTTACACCCCTTGATTAAAGATTTAAGATAAGGATAAAGGGTTGGTTCTCCACCGCTAAACCTTACGTTTTCTAATCCACTATCTATCCATAATTGTAAAATATATTGAGCGTAAGACAAAAACATCTCACCTTGTAATTCTTTTTTCATACCACGACAATAAGGACATTTTAAATTGCATTTATCTGTTAGTAGCAATTCCCCTCTCATAAGAGGGCTTTTAACTGATGTTTCTTTTGCTCTTTTATCCGACAACGTATAAAACCCTATGTCTTCTAATTTCACTCTCCACCCCCAAGCCAATCAGTTAGGGATTTGGCTATATCTCTTGCTAAGACTCCCTCATATTTTATTCCATGTCTTTTACATAAAAACACATTTATTTCTTTACCCATCTTCCCCTCATCTATCTTTTCAAGTATAGTTATTATAGATTGGTAGAGGTCATATTGAGGTAGCTCACTTTCTATTCGTGTATAAATATAGTCTTTAACATCATAAAATTCAGGGTCATTCATATCTTCATTATCTGCAATAACTCTTCCTGCTATCTTCTGACACTCTTCCTCTAACTTATGGATTATTTGGGTTAGGTTATTCATTAGTTCTCTCCTAAATAGTTAGCAAATTCTTCAAGGTTTTTTGTGATATTATCCATTCGTTTTATATTACACTCTTTACACCAATAAGGAGACCATCGAGTTCCAGCAGGGTTATTACAATCCTTCTCTATACATTTTTTGCCTGTGTGATATTTAGAGCCATGTCCTTCATCTTTTGGATTTTTATATCCTTTAATTACTTTCATTTCTTCACCTTTATAACATTACCTTGTGATATTGCTTTGGAGATTGCCTGCGTAACATCTTCAAACCAATCTTTACTTTTAGTGGTCATACTTTCAAGGTAGGTTATAACTATCATATTTTTTATTTCTGAATTATCAACCTCTACCTCTCTATTGCAGAGTTGGTTGTGTCCTTTCTTTTTCCAATCTATACCAGTTCTATGTTCTTCTCCTTTTTTGTTTAATAAACAAATGTGGTTTTTTTCCTCTAATCCACCTATTACATTCAATATCTTCATATCATCTCCTTATATGGATTCTGTAAACAAATCCTTTCCAGTATTAACTCTATTTCTTGCTATATCACAGTATTCTTCTGAAATATCTATACCTATATAGTTCCTATCCAATAGTTTAGCCATTTTAAGAGTAGTACCACTACCACACATAGGGTCTAATACTGTATCTCCTTCATTACTCCAAGACAATATGTGGTCTTTAGCTAATTGCTCTGGGAAAACTGCTGGATGGTTTTGGGCATCTTTTGATTTAGTTGGGCATACTACCCACACATTCTCGGCATCTTTTGTTTCCCTATCACAGTCAATAACCTTTAATATCTGAGAACCATCTTTTTGTCTAAAGTATGATTTCTTGTTTTTATAATTCTTTAATACTTTTTCTTGTTGGATAGGATTAAATGTGCTTGGTTTACCTTTGCTGAATACAAACATATACTCAAAAGTATTAGCATATCTTCTTAATGTTGGATATGCTGGAGCATAGTTACTCTTATGGTATATCATTGTATCTAATAAATTAAAACCACATTCTTCTACAAAATATATTGCTTGCTTAAAAGACGATAAACTCTCACAGAATTTGCTCGTCTGGTCAGCAACCACCCACACAACTACACCACCATCTTTTGTTACCCTAAATAGTTCTTTTGCTATACCTTCAAAGTCAAAAGTATATCCATTGTAGTCTCTTAGATTGTCATAAGGTGGAGAAGTTACTGTTAAGTCTATATTATTATCAGGTATTGTTTTCATTATATCAATACAATCACCTTGAATAATGGTATTTTTCATATCATCTCCTTATATGGATTCATAGTTCCTTCTCCATATCATCATCTTTCTTCTGTTGTTCAAGCCAATTAGGGCAGTTTTCTTTAACCCACTCATTGACATCTATTATTTCCCTTTTGACAATTTCACATTGCCAAACAGAATATAAAGATAACATTTTATTGGCAAAGATTGTTGCAGCTTTCTTCATTTCATCTGTTCTTTCAGTTTCGTCTTCCCCACCATATTCATCATCAAGTCTCTCCAATAAATCATCTAAAACTGAATCACCAAGCGATTCGGCAGATTCAGTCATTATCCTGCGAGCATATCCACATATTTCGTATTTGGCTGGCAACTCATCTAACCCATCAAGAATATACTCAATAGCCTCATCTTTATCTGTATAGTTTAAAATCTCAGTACCCTCATCATCCCAAAACTCTATTTCTTTCTCTTTCATCTCTCCTCCTTAATTATATTATATATTATCCTCCAGTACTTTTATTGCTTTACTTAAATCTTGATAGTATTCATGCTTTATATATATGTTTAAAGGTTTTCCTTGTTTATCTGCTATCTCCATTACTTTCCTACAATACCTTATTAATTCATCTTCTAATAAATCTAATATTAATTTCTTATTTTCCGGATTCATTGCATTTTCTTTATACATTTTTTACATAATGTTGATATCCAGCCTTCTGTTTGAGTTGCTCCATCTGTTGAACCACAATCCTCGCATATTGTATAACTCATACTTTCAGCTAACCATATCATTCCGTCTATTAAATCATCTCCTCCACAATAATAAAATCGTAATCCCCCATATTTCTCTTTTACTTGAGTTGCTTCTACTTGTTCTTTTTTATTAGCATCTATATATCTTTGAATTGTATTGCACAAATTGTCTATTAACCAATACCAACCATCACCAGTTGATACACCCCAACACATAGCTGTTTCTGTCATAGATAAACTTTTCTGTCTAAATATCTTAGGGTATTTTTTAAATAACTTATTTTCTAATTCAACTTTCATTTTCTATTCCTCCCTTTTGAAAGTTTTTGGCTTTTCATTTCTCCCCCTTAAATCACCATCGTATATTAATGGGAATTTCTTTCTGTCCTCATAATCAACTCCACCTATACCACAGCAACCACCTTCATCATTATAAAAGAACTCTAATTCTACTGGTGGGTCTAATTCTTGATTCATTAATAATTCTAATCCTCTTTCATTCTTCTTGAATGCTGACATAAGTTCTTCTCTTTTCTTCCAATAGGGCACTAACTTCTTTACCCATTTATTATAATCTTTATAATCTTTCTTAGTCATTTTTCCTCCTTTTAATCTCATAATTATTTCTTGACAAATAAAATAATAACTGTTTTGCACCCATTAAAATATCATTTAGTAAATTACAATCTTCATATCTCATACCTCCACCTTCTTCTGGAGTATAGGATGTTGTATTATCATTGATACCTACTTTAATTCTTCCGCCTTTAACTATTGATAAATCATTAGCAAATTCATTAAGTATTTTAAATCTTTGTTTTTCAGTCATTTTTCTCCTCCCATCCCTTATTAAAGAGTTCTTCAAATCCTGGTGGTAAATCCATCTTTTTATCTTGACAATTAGAACAATATCCGTTTTTTAATGCAGCTTCTGTATCACAGTTCTTACATTTTCCAAATTCGTATTTATCTTTCATTTCTTGTAAACTTTATAACATTACCTTGTGATATTGCTTTGGCGAGTTCTTGAGCATCTTCCCATAAATCTGGATAATCTTCTTTTAAATCTTCAAGGTCTCCTGTAATATCTACTTCATCATAATCTTTTATTAGAGTTAAAAATATTTTATCTACATCAACCTCTACCTCTCTATTGCAGAGTTGGTTGTGTCCTGTTTCTTTTAAACAGTTTATCGCCAACATAAATGCTTTTCCAACTGCACTATCCTTAAAATTCTTATTCATACCGAGTGACAATTTTATTTTCCACTCATTATCCCATATTCCCTTTTCTTCAACATATTGCCTTTCTAAAACAGCTGTTGCGTCTATTACATCTGCCGTTCTTTCCTTCTTCTCTAACCCACCTATTACATTAACTAATCTCATTTTCTGCCTCCTTCTCCATATCATCATCTTTCTTCTGGTGATACTTCTCGCAACCTCTGTCATCAGCATCTGGCGGTGTTTCATCATAATAACCTAAGTCTATATCCCAAGCTAAAACTTCTATTTGCTCTATAATCTCATCTATCTTATCCACTATCTCATTTTCATCTACATTGTGGTTCTCTGCTTCATCTACATACTGCATTACTATTGCGAGTATTTCCTTCTGGTCTTTGTTCATTTCTTTTCTCCTTGTTAGCAAATTATTATCTAATATCTCTTTGAATATTGGGTTTAAATGTTCGTTCATCTCTCCTCCTCTGTTAAGAAACTTGCAATTGTTTCAAGCCACCATTCTTCTTTCCACCTGCTACCATAAACATTGACATAAACTTCTTTGGTATTCTTTTGTGCTTGTATTAACTTATCACAACAACCATGTTTCCTATGTAGTTCTAAGAACCCAGTAGCTCTGTCAGTATCAGGATACCACCAACGTTCACACCTATCACAATATACAGGTGTTGTATTCATCTTATCTCCCATCCATATAGTATGCAGTTACCATAACTTTCCTTGCCTTGCTTCAAGGCTTATTCTCTTAGCAGATATCTCACAATACTTCTCCGATATTTCTATGCCTATCCATTGACGGTTTAGCTTTTCACAGGCAATAGCTGTTGTGCCTGAGCCTATAAAGGGGTCTAATACTAAATCATTATCTTTAGAGTATTTTCTAATTATCCACATTAACAATGAAACTGGTTTTTGGGTAGGGTGTACTCTTATTTCTTTGTGTTTACCCATATTCTCTTGTAACATACCAGACCATTTCCATCTGAATTTACGGACAGAAGTTTTAAAAGAAGTCCATATAAGTTCACAATCAGCGAAATCTGTGTTACCATTATCTTTATCCCACACTAACCAACAAGGAGATGGTGGAAGTTTAAAATAATTACCACCGAAAAATATCTGGTTACTTGATATTCTAAAACACTCGTTTTGCTGGTCATTCTGCATCGGCTTCTTATCCCAATTATTAGAACCATAATCAATTTTCACAGCTACCCCCCCACCTTTACCCATAGTTTGATTACCAACATCTATCCCGTAAGGAGAGTCTGCAAGCACTAAATCCACACTCTTATCTTCTATATCTTTCATAAACTCTAAGCAATCACAGTTATACAGCTTACCTAATTTTGTTTCAAAGTATGGTTTAATCATAATAATATGCAGTTACCACCTTTTCATTCCCTACCACCACTCTTAAATTATCTTTCTCGAATATCCATCTTTTATTAGATTTATACACTACCATCGGATGTTCTAATGCTTTTCTAATAGCTTCTGTAGTTACAAAAGGATGTTTTACTTGTATGTGCGTTTCGTATCTATAGTCTGTAAGGATTACTTTGCCTACTTTAGTGTTGAATTGCCAGCAGTCTATGTCTTTGATGCGTCTTGTAATCTGTTTAGGATACAGTTGTAACCTATTTATAGAACGGAGAGAGACAGGATTAGAAGCATCTGACACGCTACCTGCCAACATCGAGGTTAATCCGCTTATTGGGTTGCTTACCTTTCTCCAATAAGCTTTGTCAGTCTGTTCTTGTGTAAGTAAGCCACTCTCTCCGCATAATAATAAAATCAAAATTAAGGCACTAAAAGACCTTGAGATATACCTACCTATGCGTACGATGATAAAAACGAGGAATTTAAGGGCGGAAATCGTCAGAAACAGTAATAGGGCTAATGGTCTCATAGTGTTTTACCTATCTTTGGAAGCTGCTTGCTTAGAAAACTGTTATATGCCTTACTCATCTTTTCTCTTTCTTCTGTGGACATCTGTGTATCAGGTTCGGATTTTAACTCTGGCGGAATAGGTCTAATGTTGTCTTTGTTAATCCATGCAAGTATGGTGAAATAATGTGATTTGTATTTCTTGCCTTTAGAACCGATGTAATTGTTTAACTTGTCGATATATTGGGTGATGATTGATTTACCATATTTTTCTGTTAGCGTAGAATATTCATCAGGTGAGAGCAAGACGTAGTCTTGATGCTTTGTTTTTGTTACGGTACTCTTCTCTTTCTCTTCTTCTTTATCTTCTTCTTCTTCTTTATCTACGCCACAGGTTTTTAAATCTTCCGTAACAATAGATACAAAGTTGTGTAACATCTGTACTGTCTTATCAATAGAGCATTTTTTGAGGTCAAAACCCTTTCTTTTTAAATAGTCTTTAGAAAGTGGCACTGGTTTCTTGATTTGGAGTTCCAACATTACCAATGCTATATATCTCCATTTGTTAATTTCATCGACCATTTCAAAGTCCGGGTCTGCATTAATCATTGTGAAATACGACTTGCACCAGGATAAATTTCTGTCTCTATATCCTGGGTGATATTTGTCTATGTTTTTTACGTGGACGTATTTCATTGAGAAATCTCCTTTATATGAAGGACGGTGGTCATGCGAATGAGAAACTCGGTAGGGATTTGAAGAGAGTTTTTTTCCACCGTCCTGTTCATTCGCAACATGATTAATGTTATCAAACTTTCCATAATTTGTCAAATAGATTTTCTTTTATCCTCATTTTGTAAACAGCAAATCGCTTTCCTTCTATAGGAAATGTCGTATCTATTAACATACCTTCTTTTTTTAAATTGAAAATAATCGCTGATAATCTCAGGCTTCCATATTCTCTTAACGCTTCTAATGGTGTTATTGTTTTACCTCTTTGTAGATGGTCTCTTACTAAATTTATTTGGCTATTCATTTAATAACTCCTTATTCTCATATATGTTGCCGATTACTTCAAAAATATTACTGTCTATTTTTCTATCTTCCCATATTTCTTCAAGGTCGTTTATATAACAATATATTTGTCTTAAAGATTTGATTTCGAAAACTTCTTCTCTTGGGTATGTTTTCCATTTTCCATGAGGTATTTCTTCATCTTCATTTTGTATTGATACCATATCCATACAGAGGTTTGACATTAAACTTGGTTCTTCAATTTTACTAACATAGTATTTAACCCGGACTATATCCCCCTCATATATCTCAACTCCATTCTTGTCTTTTAAGCCTGTGTATTGCATAGGTATATAATCGTTTTCATTAAGCCATTTTGATTCAAAATTCAATAGTTTAAAAGGATATGGGGAAAAAGCATCATCACCCCACCCTATCATCCTCTTTTTTTCCTTATCCCAAGCTCTAAACTTTATTATTCTTTTTTGAATATCCATAGTTATCTGTCCTCCTATGACATTTCTTACAAAGAGTTAAACCGTTATTAACATCAAAACGCAACTTGGGGTATAATGCAAAATCTTTTATATGATGAGCTTCTAAATTACCACCCCTTGAATCACCACAATGCTGACAGGTATAATTGTCTTTTTGAAACACAGCTTTTCTCCACCTTTTAAATGGCAACCTTGCTCTTATTAACAACCTCTCCCCACACCTACCATCTTTGTAAGATGGAGCTTTTTCTCCGACCAAGTTATCACTTCTCCAAAGACCATAGCAAGTATGGTCACAAAATCTTCCTACCTCACTTGGTTTTGTTCTTCTTATTGGTCTTCCGCAATATTCACACTTTTTATTATTAGAGTAATCTCGTGTACTTTTACATCCATATCTAATATGATTTGAAAAAGATTTTTTGTTTTTAGTTTCATATCCACAATCACAACATTTCATAACATCATCCTTTATTTTCCCCATTATACCATATGAATGTAGTTTTGTCAAACTTTATCTCTCTCATATCATCACCTCATTGGGTAAAGGAATAAATATTCCCAGGGTTAGACTACCGAATTGCCTGCATTTAGACAAATAATCTTCCATCTCAACTGTTGACAAAGATGTTGTTGATTTAACATAGTCTGCTCCTATACCCATAATCTCTGTGTGTTGTGTCAAGAACATACTTTTTAGAATCTCATGTATCTCATCTGGCTCATGTCCTGTCTCTTCGCTAATCATACTAACTATTATCCCGAAATAATAAGAATTTTGTCTTATGCTTCTGCCTTTCTTTGGTTTCCTAACGATTACTTCTACCGCCCCCTCCAGAGAGAGCAGGTACTTATAATACCTGCCCTCAACTGAAAGGTTTCCTTTTGTTACACTACCGTTAAATACTGGAACGTGTTTCATTTTATTTTATCAATGAGTTGTGATGCCTGTGATTTAGATATTTGGATTAACCCAAGTTCAAAGTTGTCTATAACAAAATCATCAAGAGCCTCTGGTTTGTTTCCTTTCTCTGCCCATAGCTTTGTTATGTACTTCATTTGTGCCTCTGTGATATTAACCGGAACAACTTTTGTTGTAGGTTCTTCAAATGTAGGTTCTGGATGTGGTAGATTATCTACTACTCTGGATGGTTGTTTTGGTTCTGGTTCCGGTTTAACTTCTTTCTTCTCTGGTTTCATTGTATCTGCATCTTTGGTATCATCTATTAACAGCAAACCATTTAAAGAATATTTGCGAGCATAGCTTGATGTAGCTCCTGTTATCTGGGCTTCATCCATTCCTTTTTTGGATAATGGTTCTCTTGCAAACGCATTTACAGGGATAGATTCACCACTATGTGAAATAGTCGCTGTTGCCTTTACATAATACCTATCACCAATTAAGATAATCTCATCACTAATAGTGATAATACAACCGTTTAACAAGGGTTTCACTGCTTTTAATATATCTTCACAAGACCTGTAATCGTAGTTACCAAAATCATTATGTTGAGATTTGTTAGCTTTTAACTCTTGTTGTATTTTACTAAGTTTTGACTGTAGTTCCATTATTTACCCCCTTTTAATTTTTTGTTAATCTCGTAAATCTGCCGACACAATTCAAACTTCTGAATGTTAAGAATTAGGTTAGGGCAAGATATAAAATCAAACCCCTCTGTTTCGTCTCTGCCTATTCTTAATATGCTGGCTTCTTTGACATCATACCCTGCTTCTATTGCTAATGGTAAATAACCACCTGCAACCTGCAAATGATGGTCAGGGAATACACCCTTGCTTGATTTGAAATCAATTAGAACAAGTTTCCCATTAATCTCCATGATAGAATCTATCGTTCCGCCATACTTCTTTGTCTCAGATACTAATTGCAATTCACTTGCTATGACCTTTGGTTTGTTGCGTTTCTCCCATTCCAAATACTTTAAGAACCCATTCTCTGCTGTGTCTATCTGGTTTGGAGTATAATCACCTAATTCTGGGTCTTGTTTTTTGATGTGACACTCTACCAAATAATGAATCAGTGTACCTATACTTGCTAATTCATCAACATACTTACCTACTTCTATCCCCTGAAGACCAATTTTGTTAGCCCAGGGAACTAATGCTGGTTTGTTTAGAACACCTGTTATTGTTGTTGTTCCAGGCACTCTTTTACCATCTGCTAACCTATAGACGGTATGTGTTCTGGCTTTCTTCATAGCTTTATCCATCAATCACCCCCATATCTTCCAAGATGTCCATATCTACTCTACCAATAACCTCGACCAATCCTGTTTCTCTGCAATAATCACAAGATGTATTGTCATCACGAATGTTCTCTACAGTCAATTCATGTCCGCAATACTCACAGTTTGGCATTTTTTGTCCTCCTTATACCTTCGTTAAGGTGTTCTTCTAAATAGGCTTCCTTTGAAATAGGCATTATAGATTGAATCTTTGATGATACACCACTTGCCTGTAATACTTTGACTCTCTTGTTGGCTTCTTCAATGTTATCAGCCCATATATGCCATTCTCTAAATCTTACCTTGTGTAGCCTCATGTTTTCTCCTTCCGAGATTCTGTATCTCGTTGTTTGGTAAGTTACGTACTACATCACCTTCTTCCTTTTTGAAACATTTACTACATATTGACAAGAACTCCCTGCGTGTTT
>Ga0222634_1000923_pt1 | contig 11275 bp, 14 predicted proteins | sample AntAcemetageno50_FD_179807 | JGI IMG/M metagenome (GOLD analysis project Ga0222634, IMG submission 179807) | Saline water microbial communities from Ace Lake, Antarctica - #50 | ecosystem: Environmental > Aquatic > Non-marine Saline and Alkaline > Saline | place: Antarctica: Ace Lake | collected...
AAACGCACGTGAACGAACTTGTGTTTGACCAACAAAATTAAAGGTCATTGCACCACTCACTACTGTAGCCGCTCCTGTAATTACACGCCATTGATTAGGTACTTTGAAGTTATCGCCAATAAACCCGAATTGGGAACACTCGCAAGGGTCGTAAACACCTAAACTATAACATCCATCTGCAAGGGATAAAGAACCCCAATTGCTAAAATTAGCAGTTAAAAACCCTTCGTTAAACGTAAACCATGAATCTGGAATAGTAGCAACACTCGTATTTGCAGCGTTAAACACGTCTAATCGAACTCTAGTGTTTATAGGCTTGATTATGATGTTGGATATTTGACCGCCTAACTCCGCGCTGAATAAGAAAAAGAACTCAGCAGACGTACCGCTAACTGGAACGATAAGCGTTTTAGTACCACTAAAATCTATCTGCTCAACGTAGCTACCATCAGCAAGTAAGAAGAACACACCGTTGTTTAGAGTGAGGTTAAACGATACCTCAACGTAATCAACACCTTCCATAGCTACCACTTGGCTAATGTTACCACTCGTTCCTGAAACAGGAGACGAAGCAATACCACCGCTAAAAGTCCATGTGCCTACCTGAGTCCAATTAGAACCACCACCTGAGAAGTCACCACCATCAATGATAGTCGCAGCCGTGGGACAAGCACCAAAGCCAAATTGAATAGATGTTTGGTCTGTTCGTTCAATCTTCTGCACCCAATTAGCACACGGAAGCGTGCAATTTGGCTCTAAGCTGAATGGTAACGGCTGGTATGGTATAATTGATATGCTCATATTTAGCTATTTCCAAAGGTACTAAACATCATTCGATAATATTGATAGTTCAGTTTCTCCCGTAATAAAATTGTGTGTTATTTCATTGTTCCATCCAACTCTATCAATTCTTTGATTAGACAAACGAATCCTTTGTGTCGTGTCGTTCAGGTAGTCTTTCATTTCAGACCAAGGCACGTGACAACCTTCAGTTGTGGTTCGTCTTATTCGTCTTTCTGCACCTGAAGTTGCAATTTCGTTTTTCATCACAACTTTGCTTTCATCACATCTTAGATAGTGTGTTTGTCCAAGTGTTTCAACGAACCTAATAACCGATTGTGCGACATTAGGACTGAAGTTTTGCCAGTACTCAACGGAGAAAACGAGGTAGTCCATTGCTGCCATATTAATCCAAGGAAAAGTTCTTTCGTCAAACTTTTCACCTGGGCCTGTAAACATTGGAAACAACAAACCAAAGGTGCTATTATAAGTTGCAAGAAATGTACCTGATTCATTGTAATGGTCAAGTTTGAAGTAACCTTCAACTTGTAATCCTGTGCTTGTTGATGAACTTGCATCGCGTTCCCATCCAACACCTGCATCCATTTTGTATAATCCTTCATCGCGTGGCTGAAATTTATTGTCAGGACTAAGCTGAAAAACATCATCTACATCATAAATTATGTTGGTAAAGTCAGGAGCCCAATTTTCTTGAGCAGGGAATTGTAGTGGATTCAACAGGCTTGAAAATGATGCGCTGCCAACCTCCATCAAATGAATATCAATTAGTAATCCATAGAGTAAGATATTACCAAACAAGTACTCTTGGTAACGAGCGATTACCTCCTTATTTGTGAAGTATTCATTGTACCAATATCGACCTACACCAATCACATCAGTCATGGTTGAATAAGCGTACCCAAATGGAGGCTTTTCAAACCATCGGACAATGAAGTTATTATCATCAAAAGCCTCATTATTGTACATGATAACGTCCTCAATTGTAGATGTGTCAACTACATAATTATCAGGTATCGTAAGGTCTAAGGCTATGTCTTTATTGCATTCGCCAGTGAAACCAAACTCTTCATTTTCAAACCCAAAGTAAATCAGGTTATTCGCGGCTGTGCATCTAGTGTTTCCATTATCGCATTCCCAAGGAAAAATGATTGAGCCTCCAACTATGATTCGAGCGAAAAGAAGTTCCTCTAAGAAGTCCAACTCTGTCTTGTTGACATTGTTCAGGTCAAGAACAACATTAGAACCTCTAAAGAAGCCGATATCCTCTATGACCATGATTGGCTTTCCAGTTGCATCACGCTTATATCCAATCCCGATGTTTTCCAACTTTCGGAACACTTCAAACAGTTCAGCAAATTTGAACTTTGGAAATTGCTGTACAACTGAAGGATTAAAGTCACCTGTTCTAACGTCTTTACCTGATAGAATGAATGATTTTGAACCGTTTCCAGTTTGGAAATAGTCGCTTTCAAATCCAACCTTATTATCTGTCATCCAAGAAACCATATACTTGAAACACTCGTATGGAGTAAAGCCCTGACGTAAGAAGAAAGGCGTTCCCGTGGCAGGTTCGTACATGTAGAAAACTTCATGTGCTGCGGCTACAATTGGAAGACCGTTTTTCGTTACCTCAGATGACAAGTCTGACTGAATGTTTTTGTTGTTCTGAACCCTAGTAGAATGACCGTCATCCTGAATGATGGTTTTAGCCTCACAATTTAACTCGTCAAATAAGCATTCAGTGACAAATATCGACCCTCTGATTATAGTCTCGTAAACTCCCTCAACTTCCATTTCAACCATGGCTTCAATAACCTCACAATCATCATCGACCAAGGCATAAAGGAACTCAAAACCATCATTGATAAAGGTTAGCGTTTCATGATACTCAATTAGAGTGGTTTGCATCAGGTGGTCCGTTTTGATGGTCACACTCAACTCCCTCCATTCTTTTGGATTCTCAACAAGTACACCATCAAAGAAAACTCTTACCATCCTAATCTACTATTTTGTCGCTTATTGTGGGTTAATTCCTTCGCTAAGTACTTAAAACCATTAGTCTGTGATTGCCTTGACCTGTCAAGTGCCGCGATAATGTTGTGGTCTTTAAGTGTAGCCATTAGTCCGTTCATCTCAGCAGATTTACCCATATCACCCCACCCACTAAACAAGGATGCGTCAATCTTAGGTACTGAGTATTTCTCCTTCATTAACTTGTCAAATGTCCCATTACGCATAGCCCAAAGTTCTGCGTTATATTTCCTTGTTTCTGCTGCTGTCATAACCGACTCATTAAGGGATAGCATTGCTGGTATTTCGTCACTTGTTTCTGTTCCTTTTCCTTTCAATCCGATAACCCCTTCTGCGAACTGAGGTAATGGAGCTGAGGCAATAGCGGCTATTTGCGCTGCGCCTATTGCACCAGCTAAAACAGATAATGGAATGTTTGGCAATGCTTCCGCAATACTAGAAGCTGTTGATATAATAGCCTGAAATAAAGCGGCATCTTTTGATGACTGCGCTTGTTTTCTTTTGATTTCGGTCGTTTTATTGTCGAACTCTTCGCGAGTAATTAAACCTTGGTCTAATTGTTTTGTTAATTCATCTTGCTCTGCTGCAAATGCGTTCTGCTGCATCTGCGCGATAGAACTGACAAGACTAGATAGTGTGTTAACTCCAGCAAATGCAAGTTCTATACGACCTTCTTGTTGCTCCTTATTAGCCGCTTCTTCTTCGTCTCCCAAATCTTGTAAATCATCAGCCGCCTTTTTGTTAATGGCAAAAATAGCATCTTGGTAATCCTGTTCAGCCTTTAACATCTCCGCATCACGTGATGACTTGGCATCCATTAAATCAACATCAAATTCATCTTGACTTAACAACTGCTCAGAAAGTGAGGTCGCCAATATCCTTACCCTATCGTTATAAGTCCGTTGAATATTAGCAGTTTGTAAGTCCCTTTGTTGGTCAAGCGTTACTGCTAACTCTCCTTCTAAGTCAGATTCTAAAGCTCTCAACTCTTTAAGCATTGTTGCCAGCAATGACTTACGCGCGTTATCCTCTTTTTCAATAGCCTTTATAGACTCCTCACGCTCCTCACGCGCTTCCTTCATCGCCTCGGTTTCCTTACCAAGTAGTATTGCTAACTGTTCCTTTAATGGGATTAGTTCGTCTGTTATTTGTTTGACTCGCTCAACGCTTGTGCCTTGCTCTTTTTGAGTATCTGTTAATTCCTTTATGGCTTTTTGAAGGAAGAACACGTTATTGATTTGAGACTGAGTTTCAGCATTAGCATCCTGAGCATCTGTTAATTCCTTCCACACAGGCACTAATAGACCTACCTTTTTTCTAAGGTCTTCAATAAACTCGATTTGCATCTTTATCTGTCCCTCAGTAGCTCCGTTTTCTTTTAGATTGATTAGACTTAACCCCTCTTTATTTAGTTGTGCTGTTATGGACTGTATATTTTGCAGTAGAAATTTAGCTTTACTTTCAGACGTTCCGAAAGCTAAATCCATATTTTTCAATATACTTCTTCCTGCGGCTGCACCAACCTCCTCAGTACCTTTAACTACCTCAACAAACGTCCCATTTGCTTTTTTAATTCCCTTTGATATGTCTCGTAATAGTAATGCCCATAATTGAGACGAGGTTCTAAACGAGTCAGTATTCCCGATGGTTAACATGAGGTTTTCCCAAGCGGAAGTAACTGCGTCCAAATCACCTTCAAGCGTGTCACGCATAATGTCCGCCATTGCCTTAGCTGAACCAGTTGCATTATCTAGCTCATCTGCTAACTGCTTAACTCCATCAGCTCCATTAATAAGCGTAATAAAAGCGGCTTTACTTCGTTCGTCTGTTAGCTCAGTTGCCTCTGTCAAGTCTATGTTCTTATCTCTAAGCACAGAAAAAGCGCGAATTAAATCATCTGAATTTCTAACAGTAAACCCTATCTCCTTTGATAGTTTACTATTTTCATCAGAAAGTTTACTCATTATGTTTTTTAAGCCAGTACCAGCACGGCTACCACTTAGACCTGTATCTGCCAACTTTCCAAGTAGTGCTGTTGTAGTTTCCAAATCAATATTTGCCGCCCTTGCAATTGGAGCTACATACTTCATTGCTTCAGCGAATGTCGACATATTCAAACCAGAACTGCTAAATGACTTAGCCATTACATCAGTAACTCTAGCTGTTTCTCCTGCATCTATTCCGAAACCACGTAACACATTACCAGCAACTTGTGCGGCATCACCAAGGTCTGAACTTGTTGCTTGTGCTAAGTTTAAGGTTGCTTCTGTTGCATTTAAAATCTCCTTAGTCGTAAAGCCTAGTTTGGCAAACTCCTCTTGAAGCGATGCCACTTGGGTAGCTGTATATTTTGTAGTTGCTCCTAAGTCAATAGCATTTTGAGTTAACTTTTGGAACTCATCATTGGAAGCTCCCGTTATAGCTTTTACTTTCGCCATTTGAAACTCAAAATCCTTATTAATTGAAACAAGACTTTTAACCGCGTTTATAATAGCGAATATCACACCTATAAAACCTAGTGCAGCAAGTATTTGCCGCCCCATTGAAACAAACGAAGACCCGACACCTTTAGCCGTTCCTTTCATTGTTGTTAAGCCACCATTTGCTTTGGTTATAGCCGCTTGTGTTTTATTTATCTCGGCAGTTACTTTTCTAAAACCATCTGTGCCTATCTTGGTATCATCACGAAGCAACGCCTTTAGGTTAGATAGTTTTAGCTCTAATCCTTGGATAGTTGTTGTTGACCTGTTTAACTCACGCTCGAAACGTTTAGCACCATCAGATCCTTTTAAAAACCCATCACTAGCCACTTGCGTGGCTTTCTTTGTTGCTGCCTCTGTTTTTTTAGTCGCTTCGGCAACTTTATTTAAACTCTTAACGGCATCGTCTACCTCAATCTTATACTTAGCGACAATCTCAGCCATTCTTAATACGAATTAGTTCTTCGTTTACAAAGGTAACCAATTTAGTAAGAAATGTTTGACGTGAATAAGCGTAGCACACATCAGCTCCTCCCATGTGCTTCTCAAGAAATAGCGTTAAGTCTATTCTGTCTTTGTTGATTTGCTGGATTCGTTCATCGAGCGTAGTATGTCCCACCTCTGCCTTTGGCTTTTTAGAACCTTTAGGCATGCGGCTAAGTTGCTTTCCAACTGTTGACCAGAAAGATTGAACGGATTTAAAGACTTTATCAAACTCGGATGAGACAAAAAAAAAGAACCGTTCTCGATTTGTTCGAGCATCCAGTTACATTTCTGTTGGTGGATTGATTCGTTTACCTCGTTTGGCTCTTCATCACTTCGCACGTAGTTAACTGCAATAATGTTAATCAATGAGTGGAGGTTTAGAATCTTCTTAGGCGTTTCCTTTAGGTCGTGAATAACCACTCCAGCGTTGACTATTTCGTTCTTTGCAAGGCATTCCGTTAGTAGTTCCATTGCAGCGTTAAAGGTTTGACCCGTTAGTCCACTTGCTAGGTACTGCATGTGTGTTTGAATAGCCGCCAACCTAATCAATGGCATATCCTGTTCATCGCTGAAGGTAGACCACCACCGCCCGTTTTCGTCTGTAAATTCTGCTTTCAGTTTCCCTTTTGAGTTCTTAGCGTTGCGCAGGTTTATTAACCTTTGCATCGGTAGTAATTTGAGTAGGGTTGTGTGGAATAGGTTCATTTATTTTGTTCTTCTTTACTAACCCCCAATGCTTTCAAAGCATCGCGTTCTTTACTCAATTCAATCTCGTACATATCGTAATAGTTACTATTTAACCCGATAGTGTACGTAATAGTACCCCCGACAAACTCTCGCTTACCAACTACAATAGCGTCCATTTGTTCGGGGTCTGTCTTAATATATACAGTATCACCTAGCTTGAAACCCATTTGTTAAGTAAAGTATTCGTAAACGCAACCGCCAACACTACTGGAATCCAGTATGCAGCATCGCCACCTAATGCAAAGTGTAGTGTAGTACCCCAAACCGAAGCCATGCAAGTAGGACAAAGGAACAACGGCTTAGACCATCGTTCAAGGAACTTATCACGGTTGGATTGAAACATTACGTCTTTGCCATCCTTAGAATAAAACAGATAGTCAGGGTCGCAAATGAACGTTGCTATCAACTCCATAGCCGCAAGGTGCGCTCCTACGCTAACCATTGATATTAGAATGATGTGAGGTATTAAGTGCATCGTTTTAGTTACTCAAATGTAGTAATTAATCACACACCGTAACTACCTCGTTAGTACCTGAGATAAAAGCACCATCCTTATCTCGTTTCAATGTGAACATAATCGACACGCACGATTTAACGGTTGAGTCTAGTGTCCAATCAACATCAGAAGCGACCTTATAAGCCACTCCGTTAACGAATGAAGGTAGGTTGTCTTCTGTAATAGTTAGGTCTGTTACTGATACCGTACCCGTAGCGAACGACTTAGAGCCGTCAACGGTTGAGGTGAAGGTTAGATTGACCGTTCCAACTGGAAACTGTCCAAACGTAACATCTGCAAAGCATGACGTTAGGTCTGTTGTGGCTGTGCAGCCCGTGCAAGTGTAGCAACTCATTTATCCATTCGTTTAACCGTAACCGTCAATTCGTTATTGGTTACGTTCTGATTAATCTCTTGTTTCGCTTTACCCTCCAATCTATCTAGTAACGCCTCATAAGCCCGCGTGTCTCCCTTTAATGATTTAGCTATCTGAGCCATGTCCATCAATTCAATGGTAGTAAAGTCCTCCAGTTCGCCCGTGACTGGGTTCTTCTTTCGCTGCACTAACTCCAATAATCGTGTTAATCGCTTGGAACTATTGGGTATTCCTTTCGGTCTGCCTTTCTCGTTTCCGCTTTCGCCTTTCTTGAATTGGGTATCTTTGTTTGGAAATGCCATGCTACCTGTTATTCACCTGTTTCGACTTGTCATCTTTGATTAATCTAGGGTTGTCAGGGTTTGACTTTACCGTGTTTATTTTTACTGTCTGCATTCTCCAAAGTTAGTTTAAGTTACAACTAACTCTTTTTTATCTTTTAGAAATTCTCGAATGTCAATCATCCATTTTGTCGTGAACTCATAAAGACCTTTATCATTGTCCATGCAGTAATTTTCAACCCTTGAATTGTAACTCATGTTTCCGCTACCTTCAATCGAATAATAGTTTCCGTTACTGGTTTTCATTGATGTTATTTTAGCGTGTGAAGAGCAAAAGAACAAATCAATGTTATCGTTGTCAACAAACATGTCACGCGTTATCTGTTCCTTTTGCCTATGCGCCTTGTTGCGCAAGTTAGACATTAAAACAGTCGCTTTCAAAATTCGCCGAGTAGTAATCATTTCGTTTAGAAGTTTTGAAGCCTCGTGATTTATCGAATAAACGACCATATTCAGGTGTTCTATTACCTCCCTATCTGCGATGTATTTAATGAAGTGTATTTGGTTGAACGACCTAAAGGTGATTAGTTTTATTTGCTCGTTTGGTTTTGGAAGCCCGATTTCGTCAACATTTTTAATTACCTGATATGTGCTTTCAATAAACTTTCGATACTTCCTGTCTTCAAGTTCTTCGAGACCTGATACTTCCGTGTCTTTTTTTACGTTGATGAGTTCTTCATCATCTCCCCATGTGCTTGTTACTTCCCAATCAGACATTTTCAAAACTTCAACGTGTTAAGGCATTCTTTGTATTCGCCTGTTGTCATGTGTTTAGCTGCAATTGGAGCAACTGAAACTTCGTGGTCGATGTGTAATCTTCTCATATCGTATTCAGTCGATGCAACTTTGCTGAAATTTCTATTCTGACAATGCTGAACCAAAGTAAAGCATTTCATGTCAAACATCAATTGAGCAGTTATTCCTGTTGTTTCGGCTGCCTTGAAAATTTCAGCGTAAAACGGGTGAGCTGCTGCGTTTATGTGGTCGTTTCCGTCTTCATCGGTTGTGAATAGTTCTTGTCCTTTCACGTTTACCAAGTAGTCTAAATCATTAGTGCTTCTATCGCTTCCCAACTCAACCATTCTTTGTCCTCCTATTAAATATCTCATCGTTTCCTTTCTTATTGATATTCAAATATACACCAATAATCCATACGAATTACATTATATCGAAACTATTTTCAAGTTTAGATAGGTCACTTTTCATCTCAATCAACACCAATTTCAGCTTCTCGATTTCCTGCGGACTAAATTTTGTTGGGTGGTTTTCACTTAACTTGTTGTTAAACGTACCTTTTAGCATTCCCAGGTTTGAGGCTAGTAGTGTGTGGTTTAGCTTCCAACGGTCTATGATGGTATTTATGGTCATGCGCTAAGTCTTTTTACACGGTCATAAAGTTCGCTGATTCTAGGATTATTTGGGTTTGACTTTACCGTGTTTATTTTTACTGTCTTCATCGTCTATTTTGTTTTCGCCCTTTCCACTCTTGTACTATCCTTGAATTAACCAAGTACCTGAAGTCATCCAAATGGTCGGCTTGTTGTTCTGCTTTATTCCTGTTTGATTTGATAATCTTCTCATCGGGGTCAACCTCAACAGTTCTGAGGTCACGCTCCAAATTTACGCAATTTAACCCGATACGAATATCTTCAGCATAAGCAAATAGGAAATTGCAATCGCTACGGCTGTTCTTATGCCTTGGGTTTGGCTTAACTTCTAGTTGTCGCTCCGATATACCCAACAGGCGCAATAGCATCTTATAGTTACTCTCATTGCTTGGCGATTGCATGCTTCGAGCCGTTCCATTGTAATCGCCTGTAATGTGAAAGTTATGTAGTAAGTGACCGTACTTGGCTCTTATCTGATTAGCGGCTTCAGGTAGGCTGCCGCTATCAATAGACATTTCATCAAATGCGTGTAAGTGAAACCCTTCAACGTCCTCCCAAATATGGTACAGATTAAAGGCGAACGGGTCAAGGTTGAAGTCAAGTGAAAGGTATATGGTTCTGTTAGGTTGTAACTGGCATTCTTTACGGTGTTTCTTAGGGTCGTATTGCGTGGCGAATGGTCGTATAACTTTCTTTTTGCCCCAACCACCAAGAACCTCAACCGAATATAGTTCGGGGTCAATTACTTTCAAATACTCATATTCAGCAACCGCCCCAGCGTTTAGGTTAGCGATATTGTCTAGGTATGTAGAATGGAGGTAGAATGTATCTGTACGTTCTTCTGAGTAGAAGTGTTTTCGTACCCAATGATTTTCATCTATGTCTGTGTTATGGCAGCAAATGATTTGACAATCAGCACCAATTTTTCTAACAGACATTGATAGCTTACGAAAGTGGTCGTATTCCATGTCAGGAAGTTCATCTACCCAAATTAATGTGGGGTCTTTTATTCCTTTGGTTTTTGACTTCGCTGTCTTACGTGATGCCGTGGTAGCCTTTGCAATAATATTGAAACCAGTATCAGGACAATAGAAACTAAAAGGAGACTTTCCCACCTGTATTCTGTCCTCTAATTCGTAAAGTTTGATTAGGTCTACAATTTCAGCGTATTGACCGTCGCGAATGTTTTCGTGTGTATCCCGAGACATTACGCCCCTAAATGGTTTAGTGGTTTTTTTCCATGTTTCGGGGTCTATTCCGAGTATTCCGAAAATCATCTTTAGTCCTGCATGGTGTGATTTAGACGAACCCCTTCCGCCTTTAAGCATCTGGAACCTCGCCTTGGAGCACATAAACGGAAGAAACTTACTGTTTATCGAAATATCTGACATTACGCCTTACTAAGTTCTTCAGTCATCGTCTTATTTTTTGACGAATATAAAACTTATCTAGTTTAATTCGTTACGGGTTGAGCATTCCAATCGTTCCACTTAATCAAGTCTTTAAACCCACAGTCACAAATGTACTCAACTTGATTTTGAGGTGTCAAAGAATCATTGACGGTTGGTGTAGTCTCATAATTAATAAACGGTAAGCAAATCCAAAGTATAACTATTGCGTTTAGTTTCATTTATCAGACTGTCCGTTATCTTCAATCACCAAGGTAGCTTTTCTCACTGACTTCGGGGGCATGTTTAAAACGATGTCTTCATCTACCGGCGCATCCTTCACCACATCAACAATTTTATCCTCAGTAAATTCTTGGTACGCTGCTCTTATTCCCTTTTCAAAGGCCTCTAAAAAGTCTTCCCTTCCGTTCAAATTCTGTTCGTGTAGAAATTGGGTTTCTTTTACAAATTCATCTTCAGTCATATCGTAGTTATCTAATCGGTTAAAATTCTTGTAGTAGGCAATAGCACGTTGTATGCAGTTGCTCTGTTGGCGTAACTCGAAGTACTGTGCATTCTAATCCTTTTCTTTTTCTTTTTGCCCGCGCTCCACGATGGAGAAAAACCATTCCAGTCCACGTTCCAAACGCACCTTTCCGTTTTTGCCGTTATTATATCCGCTTTCGTTGGCGTAACCGAAAGCATCAGCAATATCTCTATTGCCGATGCCTAAGTGCTTTT
>Ga0222634_1000924_pt1 | contig 11265 bp, 13 predicted proteins | sample AntAcemetageno50_FD_179807 | JGI IMG/M metagenome (GOLD analysis project Ga0222634, IMG submission 179807) | Saline water microbial communities from Ace Lake, Antarctica - #50 | ecosystem: Environmental > Aquatic > Non-marine Saline and Alkaline > Saline | place: Antarctica: Ace Lake | collected...
CAATTTCAATACGCAAGCGCTCGATATACCTACGTCATCGATACGCTGCTCCTGAAACAATCTGTTGGCACCCTCAATCCAGAGGACCTTTACGAACTGAGTCGTTTTCTCGATAGCGAGAAAACAATATCCCGAAACACACCAACGACTCGATAGATTCATTAGCCATGCGTATTTTGGGAGTCACTTTAGCCACAGCCGCCATCGCCGCCGGGATTTACGTATTCGCTACCAGTGAGGAAAACCCAACGGCTATCATCACTGACGCAGACATCGCATCGGCATTTCTGACAAACGATGAAATAAACAACATCTCTGTTTACGAAAGCGCCAGCCCAAGTGTTGTGTTCGTCACCAACACTCAACTTCGAAGGCAACGTTTTTCACTCAACGTAATGGAGATACCCCGTGGCAGCGGCACCGGGTTTATCTGGGACGACACGGGGCTAATTGTGACGAATTTTCATGTTGTGTACGGCGCCAATAAAATCACCATCGAGCTACAGTCCAACAAGAGCTATCAGGCAACGGTTGTGGGTAGCGCACCAGAAAAAGATATTGCGCTACTGAAAATCGACGCACCAAACGAAGATCTGCGACCGTTGCCACTAGGTGACTCGGCATCCCTGGCCGTTGGCAGAAAAGTACTCGCCATAGGTAACCCTTTCGCACTGGATACGACACTGACCGTTGGCGTCGTCAGCGCATTGGGTCGGGAAATCAAATCAATCACCAATCGAACAATCAAAAACGTCATCCAGACAGATGCGGCTATTAACCCTGGAAACTCCGGAGGGCCATTGCTGAATTCAAACGGCGAACTGGTGGGTGTCAATACGGCTATCTATTCGCCGTCAGGCGCGAGCGCAGGTATCGGGTTTGCCATCCCCGTCAATGCAGTCAAGGTCATCATTCCACAGCTGATCGAACACGGTAAGTTGATCCGCCCTGTCATGGGAATAGAGTCCCTAACCGACTACTGGACCCGGCGCCTAAGAGTGAAAGGCATTGCGATACTGTCCGTTAGAAAAGGCTTCCCCGCAGACAACGCAGGTATGGTGGGTGTAAGAGAAGACCAGCGTGGCAATATCCACCTTGGCGATGTGATCATCGCAATCAACGGGGAAAACGTGACGAATGAGGATTCCTTACTCAGCCTGCTGGAACAATTTAAACCCGGTGATACCGTCGAGGTCACCACGCTCAAAGACGAAGAAATTCACAACTACAGCGTACAACTCGTAGCGCCGGAGGAATAAATGTTTCTGCATGAATTAGACGACAAGCAAAAAGAAGCCTTTATATGCCTGGCGCACGACGTGGTCGTTTCCGATGGTGAGTTGAGTGCGGGTGAGCGCTGGATGATGGACGATCTGAAAAGGGAGATTGGCCTCTCTTCCGAGTTTGAACCTCACTACATGCCGATCGATGGTATCGGGGAAATTTTCGATACAAAAAGAGCCAGGGTTGCAACAATTATTGCCTTGATCCGACTAGGTTATGCAGACGGCGCATTTGAGATAGAAGAACAGTTACTGCTGAAGGAAATCTGTTCGACTTTCGATATCACAGAATCAGATTTTTCCATTATAGAAAACTGGGTTCGCCGCCTGATCGCGCTTGAAAATGAAGCTCGAGCCTTTATGTGAATAAAACCTGCTCGCCTGTCATTTTTCTGGCTATCCTGGCTTTTCTGAGCAGCTGCGCCAGCCAACCCAACGGTGTTCCCGAAACACTGACCGTTGAAAAGGAGACCGTTGAAAAAGAGACCGTTGCAAAAGAGACAGGTGAAAGGCTGCTTGCCGGTCCACCAAAAGGCTGGATAAGTGTTTTCCAGCTCAAAAATGACAACACCCGGCTGAGCGATTTTATACCCCCGGACCAAAACAAGAGTAGCTGGTCAACGAAGCTGTCTTTTGAGGCTCAGACCACAGATGAGCTGGCACTCGATCCAATTGAACTTTTGTTCTCTGAAGCAGAGACAGATCAGTCTAGATGTAACTTTGTTCGCCACTACAACATCTTCTCTGGCTTTGAAAATAACTATCAAACATCGGTAAGGCTGTTTCTTTGTGGCGAGAATGCCTTTACGAACCGTGGTGAGATTAAGCTGATAAAAGCCGTCCGTGGAAACGACTACCTTTATTCTGTAAGAATAGTAAGACGCACACCCCCTTTTGACGTTAACGAAGAAGAAGTCAGCAAAGAAGAAGTCGCGCTCTGGTCTTCTTACCTGAGTAGGATTTCGGTCTGCGATGGGTCGGCTGAACACCCCTGTCCAGATCCTGAAAACCCACCTGAAAACCGGTCAAAAGCTCAGGGTAAACCGGGCCGATAGAGCAGCCTTGCCTCAGCACCAGGCCCGTTGTCGGCCAGGCACACTATGCAACACTGGTTTGGTGAACTTACGCGCAAAACTCCATCAATTGACCTATCGCCTCTTCCCTGGTCAGTGCATCCTGTGCAGAAGCCTGACCTGCCGCCAACTGGACATCTGTCGCGCCTGCGAGTCAGACTTGCCCTGGTTGCGTGCCTGCTGTCCCTATTGCGCAGAACCTTCCATAGACCTGCTTCCCTGTGCCAGGTGCCTGCAAAAGCCGCCGGTTTTTAGCGCAACTCTCTGCGGGTTCGAATATCGATATCCGATAGATGTGCTGATACATGCCTTCAAAGACGGCCAACATCTCTCCTGTGGATACGTACTAACCCATCTGGCATACGGCCACCATCGAAAAACGTTAAACAATATTTCAGACGAGGATCTTTTGGTTGTACCAGTACCGCTACACCCTAGAAAACATCGAGCACGAGGTTTCAATCAATCACAACTGATCGCAAAGCAACTGGCAGACCTGATACCAGCGAAGGTGGATGAGACACTGGTGCGCAGGGTGGTTGATACACCGGATCAGAAAAACCTTCCTGTGACAGCAAGGAAACACAACCTGAAGAACAGCTTCGACGTAAAACGGAAGCTGAAAGGCGAACGGATTTTTCTGGTCGACGATGTCGTAACAACAGGAGCAACCATTACAGAGCTATCACATAGTCTCATTCAGTCAGGTGCTTCTGATGTCATCGTTTTTGCCCTTGCAAGAACGCCGTCACCGGCACCGACCCTAACGGCTCACCTGCAGTGAAACAGGCGGTATGTTAAAGTTCGTCTTTTTTCAGTATTGAGAGCCATGGACTGGGAACACGCGAACATCCACGAAGACTTCAATCCGGGTTTGATCGAGCCTGAAGCACCTGAGCAAAGTTATCACATCGTGATTTCGGATGGAGAAGTGCTTTGCATTGACGGCCAGCATCCGTGGCGCCCCCTGACCGGCGATGAATTTCGCTGGTGCGGCCTGGACGCGATCTCATCACACTATCTCGGTGATCTTGGCGGTACTCCGATGTATGCGGTCGAAGTCGACCCTGATGCGGACGAACCCGAGGGGTATGGTTTTGAATCCTTGTGGTCTTTCCTGACGATTGTTGAACAACCTGTGTTTTACCTGATCGGCAGAGCCAAACAGGTTATCGATTGGCACCAGCACCATCACTTTTGTGGTGCCTGCGGCCAGGTAACATCAACAACACCCAAAGATCGCTCAAGGAAATGTGAATCCTGCAACATCCCCTTCTACCCCAGATTGTCACCGTCTATTATTGTCCTCATCAGTAAAGGAGATAAGATTCTTCTTGCCAAAAATGCACATGCACGCGGTAACTTCTACAGCACCCTGGCGGGTTTTGTAGAACCGGGAGAATCGATTGAAGAAACGGTCCATCGGGAGGTGTTTGAGGAAGTCGGGCTCAAGGTAAAAAACCTCAGCTACTACAGCAGTCAATCCTGGCCTTTCCCTAATTCCCTGATGCTTGGTTTCCACGCTGAATACGACAGTGGTGAACTGGTACTCCAGGAAGAAGAAATTGCGGATGCCCAGTGGTTCCACTATAACGACCTTCCGCACAAACCAGCGATGATGTCCATCTCTGGATGGTTAATCGATGACTTCATCAAACGGATGGATTAGGCACAGGCTTTTACTCGCAGGTGTTCTGATACACCTGTTTGTTCATCCATCCTGTTATGCGGACAATCTCAGGATAGGGGTCGCCGCTAATTTCAGGTCAACGCTAGAACAAATCATAACCGGTTTTGAGCGCGAGCATCACATAAGGGTGGATGTCAGCACCGCATCGACAGGCGCACTGTTTGCGCAAGTAAAAAGTGGCGCGCCTTTTGACATCATCTTTGCTGCAGATCGCCTGCGCCCTGCGCTTCTGGAATCTCAGGGGTATACAAGATTGAGACGAACCTACGCCTACGGCCAACTGGTATTCTGGACCCCCGGTCAGCCTGCTGATGAACGTGCCCTGAAACAGTACAAAGGAACGCTCGCAATCGCTAACCCCCGGCATGCGCCCTACGGCAAAGCAGCGCTGGATACCCTGAAACTCATGCAGGTCAAACCAGACAGGCTGGTTTACGGCACGAACATCGCCCAGGCTTTCAATTTTGTCAGGACAGGTAATGCCAGAGCCGGATTAGTCGCCCTTTCACAAGTCAGATATTTGAATCTACCAGCATCCGAGTTCTGGCTTATTCCACCTGAGTCTCACGAACCGATTGAGCAACAATTGATTGTGCTTGAAGGCGCATCCACGAAAGCGGAGCTGTTCGTGGCTTACACGTTCGATCCTGGCACGACCCGACTCATCGAACAATCCGGATACCTGACGGCGAAAACGATTAGTCTGGCCCCTCTTGAAACTGGTGCCGACGGATGATGGACTCGGACCTGATTTCTTTATGGCTCACGCTTAAGCTCGCTGGCGTAACAACCCTTGTGCTCATTGTCCTGGGTACGCCATTAGCATGGTGGTTATCCCAGAACTCCCTTTCCAGGGAAAGAGGATTGTTACGTAAGATCCTACAAAACATCATTGAACCGCTCGTGGCCCTGCCCATTGTACTTCCACCAACCGTGGTCGGGTTTTACCTTCTACTGGCATTCTCTCCTGACAGTCTGCCTGGAGAACTCTGGCAATCGGCGACGGGGACAACCCTGGCATTTTCATTTTATGGGCTGGTTCTTGGCTCGGTGATCTACTCGCTACCCTTTTATGTACAACCACTACAGGTTGCTTTCAGCTCGCTGCAGAGGGAGCTGATTGAAGCCGCTGCAACACTTGGCGCATCACCGCTGGATCGATTCTTCAGTTTGATCGTTCCACTTTGCCGTCGAGGTTTCATCATCGCAATATGCCTGTCATTCGCGCATACCGTCGGCGAGTTTGGCATTGTGCTGATGATCGGCGGCAATCTGCCTGGCGAAACCCGGGTACTGTCCATTGCGCTCTTTGATCACGTTGAAGCCCTCGACTATGGAAAAGCACATGTTCTCGCAGGAGGTTTACTGGTTTTTTCTTTTGTGACGCTGCTGCTCCTGTACGCCGTCGACCGGCGTTGGCAAAACGGCACACGGACAACCTAGGGCGCACTATGTCATTGTCAATTCAAGCCAGGGTAAAAAGGGAAGGCGGCTTCGAGCTCAATATCGACATCGCCTTTCCTGACAGGGAAGTGTCAGCACTCTTTGGTGCGTCGGGCTCGGGAAAATCCACCATCCTGCGATTGCTGGCAGGACTGGACCATATCCCCGGTATTCGGGTGAGCTTTAACGATACGGTATGGCAGGACGAAACGACCTTCGTGCCACCTAATCGACGTCATATCGGCTACGTATTCCAGCATCTGAATCTTTTCCCACACCTCAGCGTATCCGGGAACCTGGATTATGCTGAAGCTCGCCGCCAAAGCGATGGAGGTCTAGGCAGACAGGACGTTCTGGATATCCTGAACCTTTCCAGTCTTCTGGAAAAACGGCCACAGCAGTTGTCAGGAGGAGAACAACAACGGGTCGCTATTGCTCGCGCACTGCTATCCAACCCCGACCTGATCGTTATGGATGAACCACTAGGATCCCTGGACCAGGCGGCTAAGGACAGAATCCTCCCTTACCTGCAACGGCTACACAAGAGCCTGGAAGTCCCCGTTATTTATGTCAGCCATGCCCTGGATGAGATCCTTTACCTTGCCGACACGGTTTTTGAAATTGCCGACGGGAAAGTTACAGGAGAGAGCTCTGTTATCGATTTCTCAGTCTCCGGCACTCACATCAATCAACCGGAAGCGGCAGCAATCGTATCCTGTCGCGTCAAGTCAGAAAATGCACAGTTCTCCCTGACGGAGCTGCAGTTCGAAGAGACGCTGCTCCTGGTTTCTGCCGGCCATCTCGTTGCCGGAGAATCAGTTCGAGTAAAAATCCCGGCACGGGACGTCAGCCTCTCAAGGCAGCGAAATGAATCGAGTATCATTAACGTTATTGCGACTACAATAGAGGATATCCATGACCCTGGAACCGGAGCCTCTGCAGTCGTTAAACTAAAATGCGGAAACCAGTTTCTGTTAGCACTAATTACAAGAAAGTCACTCCAGGAACTGCGTTTCGAGATTGGTGAGTCCATCTTCGCGCAAATTAAAGGCGTAGCATTGATGACCCAGCATGACGGATAACGAACATCCTTTTTCGAAACTGAATCCCGACTTCATCATGGATGCGATTGAATCACTCGGTTACCAGTGTGACGCCAGGAACCTGGAACTCAACAGCTACGAGAACAGGGTCTACCAGATTGGTATTGAAGACAGCGAACCTGTGATCGCCAAATTTTACCGCCCGGACCGCTGGTCTCTCGAACAAATAAAAGAAGAACACGATTTCACGATCGAGCTCAAAGATCATGGTCTTTCGGTCGTCGCGCCGTTAACCATAAACGACAAGACCTGCTTTCAATATGAAGGCTTCAACATCGCCATCTTTCCGCGACGGGGCGGCAGAGCGCCGGCGGTTGACGATCTTGAATGCCTTGAAGTACTTGGGCGGTTCATCGGGCGGTTGCACGCCGTCGGCGCCAGTGGTCGTTTTTTATATCGCCCCACCATCAGCATCGAAGAGTATGGGGTTTCCTCCCGAAGTTTCTTACTCGATCACAATTTCATTCCGGACGAACTTCGAGAGTCCTACTCGACCGTCACTGAGCCCCTGCTTAAGTTAATTCAGGACAGGTTCGATCTAGCCGCGCCAGCTTTGATTCGACTTCATGCAGACTGCCATATGGGCAACGTACTGTGGAGAGAAGACCAACCTCATTTTGTAGATTTTGATGACGCGAGAATGGGGCCAGCTGTTCAGGATCTGTGGATGCTCCTGTCAGGGGATGAGGATTCCCAGTCAATACAGATGAACAGGATACTGAAGGGGTATCGTGACTTCCGGGATTTCAACACCAGCGAGCTATTGTTAATTGAACCGCTGCGAACCCTGCGAATGATGTATCACGCCGCCTGGCTGGCCAGGCGATGGGACGACCCGGCGTTCCCGAGAGCATTCCCGTTTTTCAACACCCAAAGATACTGGTCGGAACATATTCTCGAACTGAGGGAACAATGGGCTGCCATCGAGGCGCCCGCTATCTCTTTGTATTACTGAAAAAGGTATTACTGACAAAGGTATTACTGATAAAGGTATTACTGATAAAGGTATAAGTGGTCTTCGGGAAATGTTTACTCAACTACTTTCTGGTGTAACCAAACCTGAATTCAAAACACGCTCACGATTGAGAACAGGGTTCGCATACATCTTCAACCAGTAGGATCGGTACGCAGGCGGACAAGTTTTTAGCCGCTGGGTGAGCGTGAGCAGATCTTTTTTCTTCAGCGTCGGCACCCGGTGAGACAGGGATTGGTACTCAGGACCCTCCAGTTTTGACACGGCCCAATAGTTAACAGGAAAAAGTTGCAGGTTCGATATGATCTGGCGATCGATTTCCGCCGCGACCTCATCAACGTTCTCAAACTCTCCATCCAGTTGCTTGCCAAGCCTCAGTATCACCCTGCCCTTCTGGCCGTTCAGCCCCCTCACGAGTGATAAAAGATCTTCACCAGGTGGTTTCTCGTAGGCACCCTCTCTCTCAATCCTGCCGAGTTCGGTCGCCTTCAATGTGTCGCATGGATCGAATTCGTAGGAAATCGAAAGCGGAACAATATTGAGCGATCGAATGACTTCAGATAGCGGTTTCTTTCGATCTGCCAGGACAAACATTTTGATAATAGCAGGGTCAGTAAGGTCAAGGCCGTTCTTGCTCCGGCCCTCACTCTGCGCAATCCAGATAGAATGACCCGACTGAATAGAGTGCTTGATGTATTCAGAAGCCTGGATCAACGCCGCATAAGCTCTCTTCGCACCCTCGACCGAACGCTTTATGAAGAAACCCTTGTTCAGTCTCATCAGTGAGGTGGCGAAGTCACGCTGGACCAGATTATCCCCGATCGCAATCCGAACTGTTTCCAGATTATTCAGGTAAAGCGCATAGTCGAGCAACATCGAATCACCCGCGATGTCACGGTGATTGCTGATAAAAAGGTAAGCCTTTCCAGACTCCAGCGAGTCAAACCCTTCGTAAGAAAACTCGGTGGAACCTTCTCGGACAAGCTTCTCGGCATAATCCGCAACGATTTTCTGGAAACCTGCAATATCATCGACTCCCCTGATGGCGCGTTTGAGATACAGGGTTATTGCAGCTGATACCATGCCAGGGAAAAACCGATTGAGACGCGGGGCCAGCCAACCAGCCAGAAATCCAGTGAGTTCCGGGTCAACTACCAACTTTGCTAGAGCGTCAGCGACTTCTTCGTCGTGATAAGGTCTTATATCTTCAAATTCACTCATACAACGATGAATTAATGGGCACGCGCACAATTATCCAATGTTTCATTTCGAAACGCATGTAGTAATAATTGAAATTCACCACCGGACAACTTACGTTTAAAAACACCCGTGATAAACCTGACTATTAGAGAAGCCGTGCCGGATGATATCCAGGCACTTGTAAACATATACAACCATTATGTGCTGGAAACCCATGTCACATTCGACCTGGACCCGGTAGACGTCGAGGCGCGTCTTTCCTGGCTCCACCAGTACAACCAGAACCCCAGGCACCGATTGTTCGTCGGCATCAGCAACGACGAGGTCATCGGCTACGCAAGCAGTAGCGAATTCCGGGTTAAACCTGCATTCAACCAATCCGTAGAAACGACAATTTATCTCTCACCAGCGGCGCAGGGCAACGGTTTCGGCGCGCAACTTTATGGCCATTTACTCAGATCGCTTGATAAAACAGACGTACACCGGTGCTATGGAATCATCGCGCTGCCCAACGACGCCAGCGTTGCCCTGCACACCGGTTTGGGATTTATTGAGGCCGGTAAACTCAGCGAAGTCGGGTACAAGTTTAAACAATACTGGGACACGCTGTGGATGGAGCGAACATCCCCGTAACATTTTTGGATTCTGGCAGCAGACTTGCTGTGATAAGAAAGGTACCGGCGATTATCAATACAACGAAGACCAACCTTCGCACCAGGTGATCTGGCACCAACTGGACATAGCGGCTTGCAACCAGAGTCACAACAATCACCAGAGGGATAGCAAGCGCACTCATCTGCATGATTGCCATACTGAGTTGACCCGATACCCCAATCATTGCGGCCCGAATCGCAGTTGATACACCAAACACTGCCAACAGGCTGAACCGGATGGTGTTGATTGATAGCGGTTGCCGATACGCAAAGTACGCGAGCGGGGCACCGCTGGCGCTGTAAAGGCCCGCCAATAGTCCGCCAAACGCGCCAAATAAGGTAAACATCGAACGGCTCGATCTGGAGCCAAAAGGTGCCGGGGCAATCATCAGGCTGGTTCCAGCAAGAATAATAACGAAGCCGAGCAGGAGTTTCAGCAGCGCGTAATAGTGTTCGCTCAGGTAGGTGAGGAGAGCAATCCCGAGCGCCATTGCCGGTATCATCCCCAGCAGAATCCTTCTCACGAACAGCCAGTCAACATGTCGATGCCCATACCTGAGGGCGACGCCGGCATTGGTCAGGCTGATAAAGCTCACGACGGCGGCAGCAAAAGCAATGTCCGTGATATTGAACAGCGCAACACCCGCCATAATAATCAGACCCATTGCGAATCCAGTCACCGTCTGAACCAATGCACCCAGGGCGACAACGACCAGAAACAAAATTGTGTTAATCTCGGGCACCAAAATCTCGTGAATAACTACAACCCGGCAGTATAGGTGAATTTTTGGACCTTAAGCTTTTAAACAAAAACGTTCTGATTACCGGCAGTAATCGGGGTACCGGTAATGACATCGCCAAAGCCTTTCTCATCGAGGGCGCCAATGTTTTTGTCCACTCACTGTCAGAAGGTGACAGTGAATCCGCCTGCATAGAACTAAAGAAAGAACTAAAGAAAGAACGAGTCCAGCCAATCTGGGGTGATATAACAACGGATGAAGGCGCCAATCAGGTTCTTGGCCAGTATCTTGCCCATGAACAGCAGCTGGATGTACTGGTCAATAACTACGGTGAAGCCAGGCGTGGCAAATGGAGCACTGCTTCAACCGCAGACTGGATGAAGCTCTACGATATCAATACCCTGTCAATTGTTCGCATGGTGCAACGGTTTCTGCCGCACCTGCCAGACAACGGACGGATTATCAATCTGGGTACTATCGGATCTACCAGACCTAACAGTGTTATGCCGCACTACTACGCCGCCAAGGGTGCACTTGCCACACTGACCGTCAGCTTATCCAAGGAGGTCGGGCCCAGGGGCATCACTGTCAATCTGGTATCGCCAGGCCTGATCCGGACGCCCGAGGTTGAGTCTTCCTACCTCGAGCGGGCCAAACAAGAAGGATGGGGTAACTCTTTCGACGAAGCGGAAGCAAAGATCACGGAGAACTACTTTCCAAACCCACTTGGTAGAATTGCGACACGCCGTGAGGTATCCAACGTTGTGCTGTTTCTCTCAAGCGAATTGGCGTCATTTGTAAACGGACAGAACATCCGCGTCGATGGCGGCGCTGTGGACTACGTCTGATGCTCTGGGTTAAGACATTCCACATACTGTTCGTCATGGCATGGATGGCAGGCGTGTTTTATCTGCCACGCATACTGGTTCACTACGTCGAAGGCAAGGCCGAAGGTGAAGACACTCGGAGACTCGTCACCATGGCCGAAAAACTTCTAAAGTTCTCCACCATGATGGCTTTGCTGGCCATTACGCTGGGCACCATTCTCTGGCTGTATTACGGTATCACCGGCGGCTGGATGCACGCGAAACTCCTCCTGGTGGGGCT
>Ga0222634_1000925_pt1 | contig 11265 bp, 7 predicted proteins | sample AntAcemetageno50_FD_179807 | JGI IMG/M metagenome (GOLD analysis project Ga0222634, IMG submission 179807) | Saline water microbial communities from Ace Lake, Antarctica - #50 | ecosystem: Environmental > Aquatic > Non-marine Saline and Alkaline > Saline | place: Antarctica: Ace Lake | collected...
GGTCGGGTGATCGGGCGCCTGACCGGCGGTATCATTAGCTTATCTGCACTGCTGCTGGGAAGTTCTGTCGCATTCTCCTTGCCAGCTGCCGATACAGAAGACGCTTCTTCCCGCGAAGAATTTCTCGATACCTATTGCTCCCGCTGCCACAACGACGAAAGGCTATCCGGCAACTGGTCCCTGTCGATGGTGAACCCTTCGGATATCGCAAAAGGCAGGGACCTGGAGGCCTGGGAGAAGATTTTTCGCATGACGAGTGAGCGAGGCATGCCGCCGCCCAAGCGACCTCAACCCTCGGAAGCGGAGCTTGCCGAATTTACGGGATGGCTACAATCGTCACTTGATGGATACAGTGCGAGCTATCCCAATCCTGGCAGAGCAACACTGCGCCGACTAAATCGTGCCGAGTACAGCAATGCCGTGCGTGACCTGCTGGCACTTGATTTTGAATTCTCCGGCCAATTGCCTGCCGATGATTCCGGTTATGGTTTTGACAATATCGCCGATCTGCTGAGTGTGTCTTCAACCCTTATGGACCGCTATTTTTCAGTGGCAGGCAAGGTGAGTCGACTGGCGGTCGGACTGGGTCCGGTGCAGCCTGTCCTGACAGTTTTCCAGGTACCCAAAGGCGGCTCCATTCTCAATCAGGGTGTCCCTTCCTACAACGAACGAATGAGCCCGGACCTCCCCCTTGGCTCTCGCGGTGGCGGTGCTTTCAGGTTCTACGCACCACATGATGGTGACTATGAAATAAGCGGGTATTTAAATGCTAATACCAACAACGAAGTCGATCGTCTTGAAGAAAATCTCGTCAAAATGCGAGTAAAGCTGACCGCAGGAGCACATAGCATCGGCATGAGTTTCCGTAAACAACTCGTTCTGGATGAAAGTGTGCAAACCCTTCGCAACGACACCGATATTTTGCCTCTGCCAACACAGCCTCCGAGGTCCATGACGCTTGATTTTGTCGTCGATGGTAGGCCAGTCGGCAGCGCGGAAGTACCGTCCTACCATATGTCAGAGCGCTTCGCTCAGGTGAACTTCCTGAGAGACGTACTGCAAATCAATGTAGAGGGACCTTTCAGTGTGACGGGCGCTGGCGATACTCCCAGCCGGCGTAAAATTTTCATCTGTCAACCAACGACAATCCGGACCGAGCCAGCCTGTGCCAGCAAGATACTCTATAAACTTGCCCGGCATGCCTATCGCCGTCCTGTAACATCTCAGGATATAGGACCGTTGTTAGACGTCTATGGCGCTGTCCGCGAAGATGCAGATTTTGAAACAGCCATCGCTACGGTGATTCAGGCGATACTCGTTTCGCCAGGGTTCCTGTTCCTGGCAGAACAGGATCCGCCTGACAGCCTGCCAGGGTCGCGACATCGCATCAATGACCTTGAGTTTGCCGCGAGAATGTCCTTGTTTCTCTGGAGCAGCCTCCCCGACGAGGAATTACTGACGCTGGCCGAGAAAAACAAACTTCGACGACCCAAGGTTCTGAAGCGTCAGCTAAAGCGTATGTTGCTCGATTCGAAATCCGATGCACTGACCCACAACTTTGCAGGTCAATGGTTGTATCTGCGCAACCTTGAATTTCACCAGCCTGACGTTATGGCCTTTCCAGACTTTGACGTTCGTTTGCGACAGTCGATGCGCCGCGAAAGTGAATTGTTTTTCTCGGGGATCGTGCGGCGCGACGCCAGCGTGCTGGAATTCATTGATGCCAATTACAGTTTTCTCAACGAGCGTCTCGCTACACACTATGGCCTTGACGATATACAGGGTACGGAGTTCAGGCGAGTAGAATTTCAACCAGACGCAAACCGTGGCGGGCTGCTTGGGCACGCTAGCCTCTTGACGGTCACGTCCTACGGTAACCACACATCAGTCGTCAAACGTGGTCAATGGATACTCGATCATTTGCTGGCAGCTCCGCCACCACCAGCGCCACCTGATGTACCTGCACTGGTTTCCAGGCAGGGTGGCAAGGCTCTGAATGCACGTGAACAGATGGCGCTTCACAGGGAAGATCCTGCCTGTGCCTCCTGCCACGTGAAGATGGATCCGTTGGGACTCTCTCTGGAAAAGTATGACGCGATCGGCGCTTACCGTTTGGTGGATGCGGGTCGCCCAATTGATGTCGCGTCGATTTTGCCAGATGGCACCAGGTTTGAGGGCCTCGATGGTCTGCAGCAGGTCCTGCTTGAACAGAAAGACCAGTTCACGCGAGCGTTGACAGAACAATTGCTTACCTACGCCCTTGGCCGTGGTCTCAAGGCCTATGATCGGCCTACTGTCAGAGCGATAGCTCGTTCTACCGCTGAAGATGATTACCGTATACAGGGAATGTTCCTGGGAATACTAACAAGCGAACCCTTTAACTTTAGAAGGACAATGGAAGAGTGAAACATCCCTTATCGCTTAGCCGACGCACGGTGCTGCGTGGCCTGGGCACCGCTATGGCACTGCCCTTGATGGAGGCGATGGTTCCCTCTGCTGCTTTTGGTGCTACTTTTGATTCAGTGTCGAAACCATCACGTTTAAGCGTTTTCTATATGCCAAACGGGATGCGTATGGACAATTTTACGCCTGCGCGAAGTGGCAGGGACTACCCGCTCAGCCCCACCCTTGAACCGCTGGCAGCGATGAAAGACAAGTTCAGTGTGATTACGGGGCTTTCGCATAACAATGCCAATGCGCTCGGCGATCCGGGCGGTGCTCATGGGCGGAGTTGTGCCGCTTTCCTGACCGGTGCGCACGCGAAACCAACAGAAGGTTCCGATCTTTACTGTGGCATTTCCATGGATCAGGTCATAGCCAATCAGTTAGGAAAGGAAACACTTTTCCCTTCTCTGGAATTAGGACTTGAGCCTTCCAGCCTGCTGGGCAGTTGTGATATCGGTTTCAGCTGCACGTATACCAACACCATCTCATGGAAGAGTCCTACACAGGCATTGCCTGTCATGGTGAACCCGCGTGATGTGTTTGAACGTCTGTTTGGTGACAGTGCCGGACTGGATGAAAATTCACGCCAGCTTCAAATGCGGCGGAAGACCAGTATTCTCGATTTCGTCCGGCAGGATGCGATAAGAATGGCGCGGCAGCTGGGCGCAAATGACCAGCGTAAAATGGACGAGTATCTTCAGTCGGTTCGAGAGGTCGAGCGTCGCATACAAAAGCTGGCTAATCAGGAGACCAACCTTGATACAGGAAATCTGATTTTACCCTCAGGGATTCCCGATACCTTTGAAGATCACCTGCAGCTTATGGTAGACCTGCAGGTGCTGGCGATGCAAACCGACACGACGCGAGTCTGCACTTTCATGCTGGGTCGTGAACTGAGCAATCGCGCTTACACAGAGATTGGCGTACCCGATTCGCATCATAGCCTCAGTCATCATGGTGGTAATGCCGAGAAGATTGAGAAGCTGCACAAGATAAACCGATACCATCTAAAACAGTTTGCTTACTTGCTTGAGCGAATGGATGCGACCCGCGATGGTGAAGGTACTTTGCTCGATAACACGCTGGTCTTTGCAGGCGCCAGCCTTGGGGAGCCGAATAAACACGATTGTATGGACTTGCCGGCAATCGTTGCGGGTGGTGGACTTCTAGGTAATCGCCATATTGCCCTTCCGCAGCACACGCCCATGAGTAATCTGATGTTGTCGATGATTCAGGCCATGGGTGTCGAGTCAGAGCAATTTGGCGACAGTACGGGCACTGTGCCTGAGCTGTCCAGCTAGACCTGTCAGGTGATGAGACAAACACTAAAAATCTGCTTCTGCCTTGCCGCTGCGCTAAACAGCGTATCGCTACGTGCTGATTTGGACCCTGCAGAAGAATTGAGGCAACTCATCAGAACGGCGAATTACTCGCAGCTTGAGTATCGCCTCAAGGCGGGTCTCGATCCTCAAAGCAGATTGCCGGATGGTTCGCTTCCTCTGGCCTGGGCCGCAGAGATGCAGGATGCACAAGCCATGGGGCTCTTGTTGGCGCATGGCGCAAGCCCGGATGATGCAGGTCCCAGGGCCAACCCCTTCCGCCCGATCATCGTCGCCTGCCAATACGGAGAAGAACAGGTGCTTGATCTGCTGCTTGATGCTAACGCCGATGTAGCGGTGACGGGACCCGATAATATCCCCGCGCTATCCCTGTGCGCGGGGCACGCCTCTTCAAAAATAGTAGCCCGAATGATTAATGCAGGTGCGCTACCTGATGAAACAGATGCGAAGGGTCAAACTCCCTTAATGTGGGCTGCCATCAATGGACGCGTGGACAACGTTGAACTCCTCCTGCGATTAGGGGCTGATGCCAACAGGCAAACAACCGGCGGATTCACGCCGTTATTCTTCGCCGTTAAAAGCGGTCGACTGGATGTGGCAGAGGCCATTATTGCAGGCGGTGGAGATCCCACGTACCAAACACCGGATAGCACTTCGGTAATGCAGTTGGCCATGTATCAACACAACTATGCATTTGCAGGAGCAATGGCTAAGCGTGCCATTGACCTGAGCCGGTATGATCGTAATGGTAGGCAGTTGTTACATGCCGCTGTGATTGCCAATCAACCGGAACTCGTCGACTTACTTCTGGCTCAGGGCGCAGATGTTAATGCTGTGACGAAACCCTCACTGGTTAAATGGCGCTATGAAAGTAATTTCAGGGCAGGCGCTTATGAGTTCCCCATTATCCCCTCCTTAATGCTGGCGGCCCTGCAAGGACATAGCGAGATACTGAGCCGGCTGGCCGATGCAGGCGCTGACACAAAATTTCTAACGCCAGAAGGAGACGACGTTTTATTAATGGCCGCGTCCAGCGGCGATCCTGAAACGCTTCATGTTGCGCTCGGACTAAACACTGACGTGAACGCGATTAACAAACGTGGCGACACCGCTTTACACAAAGTATTGGCTAATGGCACTGGGGAAGCGTTAGTGGAGATGTTGAAAATGCTTGCGCAACACGGTGCTCGCGCGGATATAGAGAACAGCAAAGGTATGACGGCAAAAGCAATTGCCGAAGACGAACATTTCAAAAACAAAGACACCTTTGCCGCGCTGTTTAATCATACAAAGGAGCAGGGTTTATGAAAGAAAAACAACTGGCAGCTGGTCTTGTATTGTTTGGAAGTTTGATCAGCATACTGGCCGGCGGGACGCCTATGCACGCTGACGAAAGCGCCTGGGATAAAGATATTGCAGCAGTCATAGAGGCTCGACAGCAAGGCTTTGAGGAAATGGGCGCTGCCATGAAAGTATTCCGGAATGAATTGCGAAATGATGCGCCGGACAACGAGGCAATGAAATCTGCGGCTGATGTTGTCTCGAGCTACGCAGATCAAATCTCAGGATGGTTTCCCGCAGGCAGTGGCCCGGATTCAGGGTTGGAGACTGATGCCTTGTCTTATATTTGGAAAAACACAGAAAAGTTCTCGAGACTCAGTGCTGACATCGTCCCTGCATCAATCGCACTGGTCACAGCGGTTTCCAGCAAGGATCAGTCAATGATCATTTCGCAGGTAGGCGCAACGGGCAAAGCGTGCAAAAGTTGTCACGACAGCTTCAGGGCCGATTGAGACCGACGGTTTATCACCCCTGCATATGACAAATACGAAACTATCGAGCCTATTTCTCAGGAATCCTGCATTTTCTTTGAAGACCATGCACTTTGGGATGACGAAGAAGTGCAGGTTCAAAGTGTTGCTGCGGGACGTCGAATTGCTGAGGCCATGGGTCAAAACAGAGCGATTATTCTCAGAAATCACGGTTTGTTAACCGGTGGGGATAGTGTCGCCGAAGCGGTAGGTAGCTTCGTCTATATGGAGCGTGTTGCAGAGGTTCACATGAAAGCGCGGAATCCAAAACCAATCTCTGCAGAAGCGGCGCGCTTCGCCAAAGAAGATTTGACCCGAATCGGTATTGGACGATCCGGCTTTGCCAGCATGCTGACGCGTCATATTCCTGATCCTGAAATCGTTAATCAGTAACGATCCAGTTGGAGCGAATGGTGTGCGCTATTTTGAATAGCCAGGGAATCTCTGATTAATGTCTATTTTCGCCATAACGGCGTTGGAGCGCGCTCTGGAAACCTCGAGAATTTAAACATATTCTCGATTTTCCTCCGCGCACTCCGCCTTGCCCTGACAAAAATATCCAATTAATCAGAGCTTTCCTGGCTATTGCGTTTGAGGATCGACATTAGTTTTTCAGGGTCTGCGGTTGGAAACTGATCCCGCCAAAACAGTTCTTTAGTACCCGTGTTGGGCGCGCGAGCGCGCCAGGTGACAAGTAAACCTGGACCCCGATATCCGAAGACGTCTCTGCGTCCCACCGGAATGGTTGAATGCTCATCACGCATATGCAGAAACGTTTGCCACCCGTCAGGTTTTTCTGCGGTAGCCGGCATCACCAGGTCTGGTGGCGCACCGGATACTGTGCTTTTCCACCAGGGGCCCTCGAAGGTCACCTCCGTCACGTCTTCAATCATCGCTAACGGGATATAGCTCTTGCTGCTACGAGTATTGCCTCGAACAACGAGCGTCGGGCCGCGCTCGCCGGACCATTGCAGCATATTTTCAACACTGACCCTGACGCTTTTGGTAAGCCAAAGCATCGCAAACACCGCGCACCAAGAGATGGTGAATAACATCGCCAGAAACCGGACATCGATTCTGTCACCCTGCGGATCAGGGTTCATTGTGCCTGCCAATACAGTGATGAAAACGGCTGCAATCGTTGAGATTGTCTGGAGCCAGCGCGTCGGTATCGGGATCGTTTCCAAATAGTGTTTGTACAAGTCAGGCCTCCTGATTGAAGATTCTCGTGTCAGCGCGCTGGTGGCGTGTAGTTAATATGATCGCGATAATTGTTTTCATATTTGTCCCTGCCCATCAGTTCAATTTGCTGATTGATGAAGCCTCGGAATAGCGCCTGCAGGGCCGTATCGTTCTGGATAATCGCGAAGGCTTCAACCGTGGAAAGCGCAGTAGCGCTGGGCACTTTGCGCAACAGGTAGTCTGATATCGCGCTGGGTTCGATACCCATACGCGGTAGCGCAGCCAGCCAGGCATTTTCATGTAGCATTCGTTTCGCTTTGCGCCAGGTTGCATCCAACAACACGAACGTTTGTTGCTCTGCCTCACCATCGAGGCGACCAGCAGCATTTCCCGGACCAGTATATCCAGGACCATTATATTCAGGACCATTATATTCAGGACCATTATATCCAGGACCATTATATTCAGGACCAAGGCGCTTTAACGAGTTCACTTCAGTGTCGGTATCAGGAAACAACAGGACCATGTTTTTGTTTCTTATCGGACTAAAAATTTCACCTTCCCTGACCAGAACTTCAGGATAACGCTGCTTGATGAGAGAAACCGTTGAAAGGGTTTTCTTACGCTCATCTGGATGACGCAGGATAATAATAGAGGGCTCAAGTCGGTTCACTTCAACCTGATGACACAGGCACAGTTTTTTAGGTACGCCGCAACCAAAACAATAGCGTTTATTTAGCAAGGGGGCGTGGTAGACAGGGGTTCGTTTGACCTTGGTATCAGTTAGATGCAATTGCACACCAATCACGCGGCCACTCGCGTTGGTATGCAGGCAGATCTCTCGGCGGGCAAGGCCATCCTGGACCCTGGTTGCATCCATGACCTCCAGGCGATAAACATTTTCCTGCGCGCGTTCCGGCTCCCCTGAAACCAACAGGACATGGCCGCTATCACCTGATTTTGGGACATGATCCTTGCGCCAGGCCATCAGGTTTCCTGATTTTACCTGACTTATATGGCTGGAGCCTGTTTCCTGCAGGATCGCGAAATAATGAACGGCTCTTGGCTGCTTTAAGGCATAGGGCTTTGGTAGAGACAAATGGTCGCACAGCAAGCTAATCAGACCAGAACAGTCACAGTGGATACCGGTGCTGGTGACTGTTGGGTTCCTCGAAAAGCCTTTGTCAGGCAATTCAAGCCAGGCGTTGATCAGTGCTGAAAATTCACTCAAAACTTCCTCCCACAGTTCACCCCGTTAACGCACACAGATCGAGTAACGATAGTACGAATTAGTCATAGTTCTTCAAGTCTGTGAGGTATTATGGTTTATTCTTTCTGTTCCATTTCCATTGCAATCTTCAGGTGGTTAATTGTGACAATACCGGAAAACAACGAAATAGAGACATGGCTGACACGGGAAGAACCCGAAGCCGTTTTGGAACCAGACCTTCCGATCATTGATCCACATCACCATCTGTGGGACATGCGCCGGGCGCCACTCGAACCGCAAAGTTTCAGGCAAAGACTCTATCTTTGCGATGAAATCTCTGCGGATATTACACAGTCTGGGCACAACGTAGTGCAAACTGTCTTTGCCCAATGTGGCACATTTTACCGTGCTGATGGTCCTGCTGAAATGCGCTGTATTGGCGAAACGGAGTTTGTTAACGGTGTGGCTGCGATGAGCCGTTCTGGCATATATGGTGACACCAGACTCTGTACCGGTATTTTCAGTACTGCAGATCTTCGGCTTGGTAGTGCGGCAGAACCCGTGTTGGAAGCACACCTTGGCGCATCGAAGTATTTTCGAGGCATCCGCAGCGCTTTCCCGAGCGATCTGAACGATACGTTTTTGGATGGATTCGCGCTACTGGGCAAACATAACCTGAGCTACGACAATTGGTCACCCGATTACCTTCGGCTGCCTCGACTCGCAGACCTTGCGAATAAGTTTCCGGAAACCACCATTATCGTTAATCACCTGGGCGGACGTATTGATCCTGCAGCAGGTGAGAGTGACATTTCGGATTGGCGTCGTTGTATTGATGCAGTGGCGGCGTGCCCCAACGCGGTAATGAAGTTGGGTGGCGCCCAGATGAGAATTGATGACTGGGAACCACCGTACCATATGCAACAAACAGAGCGGCCAATGAACTCCGAGTTCTTCTGCGAAACGCTGCTGCCCTGGTACCAGTATGCGATCGAAGCCTTCGGCCCTGAACGTTGTATGTTTGAAAGTAATTTTCCAGTAGACCGTGAATGTCTTTCCTACAGGGCATGCTGGAACCTGTTCAAACGGATTGCCGCGACGCTGGGACTTAGTGAAGCAGAAAAAACCGCCGTGTTTAGTGGCACTGCAGCGCGGGCCTATCGCCTCACACCGCCATAGGTGAGTTGCTCCGGGCGCCGATTGTTTTCCTGTCTAATCGTTTTTCATATTGTCGATCTTTAGCGCTGGCAGATCATCTGCCACCGGCATGTTGAGCACCCTGGAATAGAAATAGAGCTCTGCCTGAATCGCGTGAACAATGTTCTCGGCCTTCCTGAACCCATGACCTTCACCTTCAAAGCTGACGTAGGCTGTGGGTACGCCTCTTGTTTTCAGCGCCTCGTAAATCATTTCTGACTGATTTGGTGGTACCACCTTGTCGTCAAGACCCTGCAGCATAATGAGCGGTGCGTTGAAATTGTCCAGGTGATTGATGGGCGATCGTTCCTGGTAAACGTGCTTAAACTCAGGATACGGGCCGATGACCTGATCGATATACCTGGATTCAAATTTGTGGGTTTCTTTTGCCAGTATTGTCAGATCGCTGATGCCGTAGTGGCTCGCGCCGGCAGAAAACGTATTGTGAAAAGCGTGAGCCGCGAGAACCGTAAAGCCGCCAGCACTGCCTCCTCTAATAATCAGTCGAGCCGGGTCTGCGAGTTTTTGATCAGACAACCATTTGGCGCCTGCTACTGCGTCTTCCACATCTGCGACCCCCCAATTGCCATAAAGCGCTCGTCGATACTCACGACCAAAACCAGTACTACCTCGATAATTCAGGTCCAGAATAGCGAAGCCCCTTGACGTCCAGAACTGCTGAGACAATGAGTATCCAGGTGAAGAAACACCCGTTGGACCTCCGTGAACGGTGACGATCAGTGGCGGGGTTTGACCAGCCGGTGCGCTGACGCCGGGGTTTTGGGGTGGCAGATAAATGCCGTGTGCGACAGCGTTCCCGTCACCTGTTGGAAAGGTCACCAATTGGTAGGGTGATGACCAGGCAGGGTCAGCGCTCTTGCTTGTTGTGCGGATGACCGAGATGTCGGTTCCATCAGTTGTAAACGAAACAAGCTCTGACGGCTTGTTGGCATAGGTAAGCACCGCCATCACTCGATCATCTGCGAGTATCATGCTGCCGATACCCGTTACGCCCTGGATCGGTATTGTGGTTGAACCATTCCCCCGAAGGTCCAGTATGGCCAGGTGTTCGACGCCGCCCCGATTCATGACCGAAACAGCCCTGTTCCCGGTGCTGAAAGCATAATAGCTTGCACCCAGAGTCCACATGGGGCCGCCAATTTCTACTTCATCTTCGTCGTGAGCTATCGCTTCAAATGTATCCCTGGAGATTCGATTCAACGACCACCAGTTACTTCGATCAGTGAGCGCGTACAGTTCTCCGGAATCTGACCATTTAGGGTCTATTATAGATTCCTGTGTATCCGAATTGTGTTTCGTTAGGTCCGAAAGAGAGCCGTCCTGTTTGAAGTTAGCCGACCAAAGGGTTGTGTTGTCCCACGGCATATTCGGATGCATCCAGCTCACAAACGTGATCGATGATCCATCCGGTGACAGTTGAGGCGCAGAGACAAAGTCACTTTGCGCGAATAGGATTTCGCCCTCCTGATCTCTGCCATCCATCGATACCGCAACCAATTCGTTACGCGGTTCACCCTTGGCCCTGTGATCCTCGCGGACACAAATCAGTCGGTTGCGAGATATGTCAGGTTTACAGGCAGCAAATCGGATCGCGCCGTTAATTGAACTCTCTGCTGTAATGGGTTCCGGGGTGCCTCCCGGTATCATGCGATAAAGACGCTGGTCGTCGAACTGGCTAAACCAGATGACATTCCCATGAACGGCGTAGCTTGTACCGCCGTATTCATGAACCCGTGATCGCGCATTGAAAGGCGCCGGGAGTATTTCTTCCGCGCCTGATTCGTGATGCCATCGCATAATGGTTTGCCGTCCGGCTTCCTCCGGCCGGGATTCAAGCCAGTAAACAAACCCACTGTCATATTGAAGACTGCCAATGCCTCGCACACCTTCTACCAGGCTGCCGGGTGTGATGGGAGAAGGCCAGTTCCCGTAGTCTGCGATCACCTGGTCTTTCATGGTTTGCCCCTTGCCTGTCTCGTCGTTCACTGAAGGTTCGCACGCCGCGAGCACCGTGCAAATCCAGAAGATGATCACCTGTGCAGGCTTGACTCGAGTTAAA
>Ga0222634_1000938_pt1 | contig 11134 bp, 15 predicted proteins | sample AntAcemetageno50_FD_179807 | JGI IMG/M metagenome (GOLD analysis project Ga0222634, IMG submission 179807) | Saline water microbial communities from Ace Lake, Antarctica - #50 | ecosystem: Environmental > Aquatic > Non-marine Saline and Alkaline > Saline | place: Antarctica: Ace Lake | collected...
TTATTTTTGCGGTGCTTAACCGCCCTTTATCGTAGGTGACAACTATATCTCCGGGTCGCACATCCCTAAGAGGTTTTTCTACGCCGTCGGCCATAAGCACAGGGGTGTCCCCTGTCATACACATGACAACGATGATGGCGCCGCCGGGCTGCAAACGCTGGCGAGGACCAGAGGTGTACCACTCGTAGGCGTGGTCAAACGCGGTGTCGCTCAGCGCATCCTGCTCCGAGTGAGGGTCGTCAATGATAAACAGGTCAGCGCCACGGCCGGTCACAGCAGCGCCCACACCAGCAGCAAAGTATTCGCCGCCCTTGTCCGTGCCCCACTTGCCCGCGCCCTTGTTGTCTTCCTTCAAAACCGTGTTCGGGAAGATGTCTTTGTACGCCGGGTCGTCAATCAAATCTCGGACCTTGCGGCCGAACCGTACAGCCAGCTCGGTGTTGTGCGTAGCCTGAATAATCTTGAGCTTCGGGTTTCGGCCCAAGAACCACGCAGGCATCAGGAACGAGGCAAACTCGGACTTCGAGTGACGCGGAGGCATGTTGATGATCAGCCGCTTCAGCTCGCCCCTCGCAACTCGCTCAAGCTTTTCCGCGATGATCCGGTGGTGCCGGCCCTCGATGAAGTTCTCGTACACATGGTGCGCAAAAGGCATGAAGCGGTGCTGGGCCTGCTCACGCAAGTCCAGCCGCTTCTTTGCTTCCGTGAGCGCCAAGATCTCCTTGAGCGCCTCTTCAGGCAGTGCCTGCAGGTTCATTAAGGTCTCCTAGCGCTAGGACGGAACACAGTTCTGCCCTCTAGAGGACTAACGTCCACTGTACCGGTGAACGGGCCGACGCGCGGGCGCACCATCTCCGGAACACAAGTAAAGCCTCCGTTGGCCATCTGCACCTTGCGGAAGCCTTCGGGGCACTCAAACGCCGGCTCCTCTTCTTCGAGCAGAAGTTCTTCTTCGTCCTCGTCCTCGTCAACTTCAACGGCCTCAGGCTCATCCTCATCAGCGGGAAGCACTTCGGGCGCATCGACCTCAGTTTCAACTTCTGGCTCTGGCTCGACTTCTGGCTCGACTTCTGGCTCAGGTTCTGGCTCTACCTCAACCTCGACCTCAGTTTCAACTTCTGGCTCTGGCTCGACTTCTGGCTCAGGTTCTGGCTCTACCTCAACCTCGACCTCAGTTTCAACTTCTGGCTCTGGCTCGACTTCTGGCTCAGGTTCTGGCTCTACCTCAACCTCGACCTCAGTTTCGGTAGACACAGGAGCGGGGCGCGCTGTCGGACGCACGGTGGGCGTGGCAGATTCCTCATCGACTTCGATATCAGCCGTCACCGGGGTTTGGGTAGTAGGAGCGGCAGGTGCCAGCGCCTGGATCCCCGTAGGCTGCGATTGGCTCAGGCCCAGAATATCAGAACGGTTGGTCGTGTCTGGACGAGGAGGGGGAGCCGCCATCCGTTCTTCCGCAACCGCCTGCACGTCAGCCATGTTGAGTCGGCCGCCAGTGGCCTCGTCTACGGCGCGGAACGTCTCCGAACCAAAGCCGCCGTCGCGAGCGAGGCCTGCATCGATTAGATCCGCTGCAGTCTGTAGATCCGCGGTGGCCTGCTGTCGACCGGCCTCGGCCCGAGCGCTGCGGAATGCTGGGACCTGCTCTTCGTACGCAGACTGAACAGTGGTCTGCGCAGGCTGACCTGCGGTCGGGGATGTGGGAACAAAGGTCGGTTGTGTGCCCCTTGTCCCGTCGTCAGGGCCTGCGGTCGGAGTGGCCGGGGATAGCGCGTTCCGTACGGCGCCTACCGTATTCCGTCCTGCCGCAACACCCGAGCCCGTCGCGCCGCCCGTTAAAGTACCCAATGCAACGGCACCTGCTAGGTTTTCGGAGAGATCACGCGGAACCCCAACAGATTGAAGAGCCGCGTTGATTGCGGTCTGCTGGACACCCTCTTGAGTGCCTTCGATACCGCCGCGACGCACGCCGCTTGCAGCGATACCAGAAGTGCTGCCGGGGATAAAGGCGTCGGTGGCCGCAGTAGCGCCGACCAAAGGAGCGGCCTTACGCGACGCTTCGTTGGCAACAAAGGAAAGAGCGCGATCAACATCCCCGTTATAGGTAGTAAGCGCGCGGTTAAAGACGTCGCTGTTTGCCAACGCACCTGAATTATACGCCTGACGTACTGCGTTATCGATCTCATAACGCGCTGCGCCAACTGCCTCGCCCGCATCTAGTGCGCCCGCAGCAACCCGACCCGGCACCCCAAAACGCGAAAGGGCGAGGTCTTGCGCCACACCGCCAGCCTCAGTGCCAACAACCTCGGACAAGCCCGCCACAGACCCAAGCGTTGGATCCGCGAAGCCCAACTCGCCGATCGTCGAGCCAGTCGGCACAGACGCTTGCTGCGCGGCCAAATCTTCATCCGTAAAGAACCGATCTTCAAGAAACTGAGAGCCCGACTGGAAAATATTGGCCAACGGATCTGTAATACGCTGCACTGCAGAGGGGTCGCCCGTAAAGCGCGACATACGCGCCGCTTCTCGCTGCTCGGGTGTCCCAAGAAACGGCTGCACTAGGTTTACTATCGGGTTGGTGGTCTGGCCAAAATCCGAGCCGTAGATGCTGGCGATGTCTCCAAGACCGCCGATGGCCTCGCCAAGCTCCCGTGGAACCCCTACAGCCAAAGACTTCGCAATGTCTCCAAGCTGGTCGGCAGCCGCTCCGCTTCGGACGTCCCCACGAAGGCCCTCGGGGTCAAACGTGTAATCCGCTACATTTCGAACGCCTTGGCCCAGGCGCTCGCCAAGTGTGTCGGCAGGCCCTTCGCCGATGATGTTTTGGTAAGCAAGGTCTCCAATGGTGTCGTAGTCGCCGAAAATGTTGCGCCCAGCTTGACCAATAGCTTGGCCAATGCGCTCGCCCGGAGTGTCAACCTCCCCGCGGCCAATGACGTTTTCGTACGCGCGGTCCGCGACTCCATAAACGCGGTCCATGAAACCCGGAGGCACTATTGACGCCTGATTCGGTTGCCCGATTTGACGAGCACTGAACGGATCGATCTGTGTTACGTCAACAAAAGGCGCCAGGGGATCGTTTCGGTTGATGATGTCCGGGCGCGGTGGCGGGGCCGCTGGAGGCGGGGGAGCAACAGGCGCCGGAGCAACAGGCGCGGGAGCGCTACCACCGCCGCCGCTGTCGCTGGCTCTATCTGACGCACTCTCTCGCGCAGCGTCAAGGTCGGCCTGGACCGCGGCTTGGTCTGCAAACGTTTCATCCGGAGGCAGCAAACTCTGGCCGTCGTTGAAAATGGAAAAGATGCCCGAACTGCTGATGGGATTATTGACCGGCTCGACCCTGGAGCCCCGGTCGTTGTCGTTGTCGTTGCTGATGGGGTCCGGAGCCCGTGCCCTGCTCCCGTCATCTGGGCCGCGCGTTGGGGCAGGCGCTGGAGCTGGAGCCGCAATGTCGTCCCGATTTACAACGTCAGGGCGAGCTGGAGCTGGAGCTGGAGCTGGAGCCCGTGCCGGTGCCCTGCTCCCGCGGCTCCCGTCATCTGGGCCGCGCGTTGGGGCAGGCGCTGGAGCTGGAGCTGGAGCCCTGCTCCCGTCATCTGGGCCGCGCGTTGGGGCAGGCGCTGGGGCAGGCGCAGGCGCAGGCGCAGGCGCAGGCGCAGGCGCAGGCGCAGGAGCTGGAGCTGGAGCTGGAGCTGGCGCTGGAGCTGGCGCTGGAGCTGGCGCTGGAGCTGGAGCTGGAGCTGGCGGCAGCAGTTTGAGGCTGTTGTCGTAACGCTGCCCGTCGGTGGTGCTTGTTACGCTGCCGTCTGAGTTTCTTACAAAAAGGCCTTGGTTGACGAGACTGTTGACGATGCTCGCATCAACCCCCGCGGTGTTGAAAACGTCCGGAGGAGGGGGCGCCGCGGGGGCTGAGGGGGCTGAGGGGGCCGCGCTCTGCCGGTCTCTGGCACGGTCGCGCTCACTGTCGAGCCGCTCTTGAACCGTCTGGCCGTTCACAACCCTGTTGAGATCGCTGAAAGTCGAGTCCGGAGGCAGCAAGCTCTGGCCATCTGTGAGGAGATTGGATCCACTGCCGGTGGTCATGCCAGTGTTGCTTTGCGTCTGGGGCGACGGCGTGCTGCTCGAGTCGCTACCGCCGCCGCCACCGCCGTCGCTACCGCCACCGCCATACGCAATCTGCGCGAAACCAAGCTTCATAAATTCCAGCATCTAGCCACCTATGTTCGGGAAGATCCCGTTTCTACGACCCCGGTGGGCCAAAGCACGTCGTATTTCCGGGAAATCCTTGAACAAGCGGCGCATGTCCCGGCAAATGAATAGTACATCATTTGCCCCATGCGGCGCAATCATGTCCACAAAAACCAGATGCTCGCCGCTCTTGCGGAGAAAAATCTCCGCGCCGCTGTAGTCGCGCGCGTCAAACTCCGCCCTGGTCATAAACGCCCAGCTGATGAACCCGCGCGGCCGGCCGTCGTCGTGCCGATAAACGCGGTACTGACCGCTCTCAAGCGCCGGCATCAACCGCCACGCAATGGTCTGGGCCGGAAAGGTGCTGTACGGCTCCGTCGTCGTCCAGAGATCTAGTGCGTCAACCAGATCTTCCATCTCACTGCATCAATCCCGCGATGCCCTCGGGCCGCGCTCCTGCCGCCTCCATCAAAGCCTGCCGGATGGCCTGATTACGCTGCTCGGCCGCCGGCCCCACAAACTCAGGCCGCGCTTTGGGCCGCATAAGCGGAGGTTCCTGCGCGGGAGGTCCAAGGTCCGAGGGCCGCGCTCGGGGACGCATGGGCCCCGCCATAATCTCCGCCACGTAATCCTGCGTTTCCGCGTATTCCGGAATACCGCCCGCCGCGTCAACCTTGCCCGGGCCCGCATTGTAAGCAGCCAAGGCCTGAGGGTAGTCGCCCTCGTACCGGTCAAGCATAGCCCGCATGTACTCAGCGCTGAACCGCAGATTCTCCACCGGATCGAGCCGATCACGCAAAGGCGAGACCCCAAAGCCCGGATCCTGCGCCGTGGCCGCCATAACCTGGCCCAAACCCGTAGCACCCGTCCGCTCGTTCCGCGCAGCAGGGTTAAAACGGCTCTCCTTGTTGATCTGACGCACAAAAACGTCCGGATCCAAGCCGTAACGCTCAGCCATCTGCCGTGCCAAGTCCTGAAGCTCTCTTTGCCGCATCGATCATGTCCTCAATGGTCCGGCGCTGGTCGGCCTCGTTGAACTCCGAAGGCGAAATGCGCGTTGTCGCCGCCACAATACCCTGAGATGGCCGCATGAGCAACAATTCACGGTCCAAAGCCACAAAACAGTGCCAGTCCGCAGCCGAATTTTTGGTGTGGTAGCTGTAATGCACGACAGAACTGGTCTTACGACCTGGTCGCGGCGCCGTGCAAGCCTTGACCTGCACCGCAACGATCGATCCGTGGACCTTGCACCACAAATCCGCACCAGAACGGTCCACGTGATGGACCTCGATGTCATGCGTCTCAAGAATATAAGCGGCCAAAAACTCGCCAGCCCGCCCAATGTCGGTATTCGCTCGACGCATGATGGAGGCCTTCGCCCGTTACTCTCGCCGAAACCCTACCACAACACACGTCACAGGAGCAAATCTCGATACATCGCCATCGCATCTTGCTCCTCGCGCAAATCAGCCGCGCCACGCCGGCGCTCAGCAACAAGCTTACGCAAAGCCTTCACGTTCCAGCCCTTCGACTTGGCAACCGTGTAAATGTCAGCCTTCTCACGGCTCAAATCAGCCTGCTGCTCAGCAACACCCTCAAGCGCACTCACAAACTCCCGCAAACCAACCGCCGCAACCTCAGTCGCCTTGGAGTTGTGCTGGAGGAAGTCGCCATCTTCTTTGAATGGTAGTACAGACATTCTACGTTCTTTTTCTAGAGAAACTGCGGTTCTTGCTCTTCGGCTGAAGACTCAAGTTCTTCGGGCTGTTGTCCAACGGATCGTTGTTGCGATGCGAAACATCCTTCCCATCACCCTTCTTCGCACGACCAGACTTCACCATAGCAGCACGGGCCGCGTTCCGCGAAGCTCGGTTCTTCTTCTGCTCCGGACGAGAGTGGTAATTGTCATACTCAGATCGGTAGTTTCGGGCCATGGATCAAGAACCTCGGCCCCAGTTGTAGCAGTCATAAGCCATAATCGCCACGCCGTCAGGCAGCTCAAGCGTCCCAACCGTAAACTCAAGCGCAGACCAACAGCTCTCCTCGCTAAAATACGAGGGAGCACTCGGAATCGCACAGTCAGTGCTGTCGACGTAGCATATCAGAAGCAAAGGGGTCCACATGGGGCGAAGTATGGCACAGACGTCGCGTCTAATCGACAGGAAAATTTAGAAGGGCTCGGTCTCCGTACAGCTCCTGGGCTTTTGCGTCCCGCGCCTTGGCGGCCTCTTCCAGATCCGTGAATGTTCCAAGGTGGTAGATCTCCCGGTCTTTCACGATTCGAGCGACCCAAGTGCTGGTGGGCTTAAACCACGTGACCCCCACATACGGCGATTTCGCGCGGGCCACTACCTTGTTGTGGTTGTTCTGTGTTTTTGTGGCGAGACGCAGGTTTTCAGCTCGGTTGTCTTGCCTGTCGCGGTTGATGTGGTCGATCTCAACTCCATCGGGAACCCAAGAACCGTGGTGCAAGGCCCAAGCCACTCGATGCGCGGAGTAAACTTTTCCCAAAATCCCGCCTGCGTGGTAGCCACCGCCTGTTACAGCTGTCAGAGCGCGCTTGCCCGCATGCTTTTGGTTGAAGGTCTTGCAACACCACTCTGCTGTGTATCTGCCTCCGTGGTCTTTGAACATGGAGACAGGCCGTTCTTCCCAGAAGAAGTATCCGGTTTCCGGCTCGTAACGTAGCAGTTTCTGTAGAAGCTCTACGGGAAGTTTCTGGTACTTGGCTCTCAGGGCTCTCTCCGATGTTTTTACTTTGCTAACCTCGTTCGAATGAAATTACAACCCCAAAAACTTTTTGGCGCTTTTAGTGTCAAGGCTTGTTGGGGGAAAGACCCCTCCCCGGGGTCCTCGGTTCTTGGACCTCGAATGAAAAAATCATGAAATGAAACTGAGCTTCAAACAATATACAGCGCTCCCCAGCGAGGGAGGGGGCCAAAAGGGGGGCTCCCCCCCTCTTCGATTGCGTGGATTTCGAGGACCTTTGTCCACAGTTACCCCCGAGGCATTGTGTCCCATGACGAGGCGATGCTGCTGTGTCTTGGCTCATAGGTGCGCGAGCATGTGTGCGTGCTGCTTGGCCCTTGGTCCTTGGAATAAGTTAGGTCGAGGCTCTTTGTTTTTTCTGGGCTGGACTGATGGAATGTTATGGGCGTCCGGGCGGGCTACTCATGAACAGAGCCTGCGCGTTGCTTGTCTCTGCCCTTCGGGTGAGTATCCCTGACGCGGCGCTTGGTGATGGGTAGCGGCTCGCATAGACGGGACGATCCGCGTTGCGTCTCGTGCCGTTGTCGAACGGCGGTCGACCAAGGGCCACTGGCGCTGGGCCCTTGGATCCCAGCGCGCAGCAGTACACCGGCTGTCTGGTCCGACCGTCGTCGGCCCAGCCCGACCTGCCGTCACCGATGGTTGATGGACGGCGCGCCACGATCCTTGAACCTTCCCACATGAGTCGCCGTGTCCCGTCGCAGGGGCCGGTCGCCTTTGGCTCCCGTTCTCCTGCTAGGTCCACAACGATCATGCGGGGCCCTGAGATTCAAGAACCGCGTCGGTCGCCTCAGCTACACACACACACGAACAGCCGTACGGATTGTCCCCCCGGGAGGCCACAAATCCCCTGCATCGTCAAGCATCACCCGTATGACGCTACGTCAGACGAGCTGACGTTGCATCATACGGGCGCCCAGCGGAGCTGGCCGCTTCGCGGTCCTTGACCATTCCCTTCGCTTCGCTCCGGTGCGAGGTGATTGGTTAAGAGAGGTGGACATACCGCACAGCAGTTGTGTGTGTTTTCAACCAAGGAGAAAGACATGAAGACCTTTACATTTTACGCAGACGCAGGTCACGGATGGCTGGCAGTCAAGATCGCGGACATCGAGACCATCGGCTTGGCGGTTCAGGAGTTCTCGCCGTACAGCTACCGCAATGGCAAGACACTGTACCTCGAGGAGGACATGGACGCTGGGGTATTCATCCGACAGTGGGAGGCCGTCAAGGGCGCCTTCGCACACAAGTTCGTGGACCACGGCAACCGCAGCAGGATCCGGAGCTACGACCGGCTGCCAGCCGACACCTCGCGCGACATCTGGTTCTAATCATCAACCAACTTCAAACCAAGGAGCACTATCATGGACTACCGCTACACAAACGAAGACCACTTCACCGCAGCCATCAACATCACTCTTCAGGAGCTCAACACGGTACTGCGCATCCTCGGCCCAATCTCAAAGGATACCGCCGACGACAACTACCTTGGGGCCAGAAACCTGCACTCTAAGTTCGAGGCCATCCGGAAGGAGGCGCTCGAGTGCGCAGTGCAGGGCCTGACCTACCAGCTCGAGACTCTCAACAAGTAACCAACCACGGAGTGGCTACGGTCACCCCGTTTCAACCAGAAGGAGCAACCATGCCCAAACCACTCGAGTTCTCGTCCACACCAACAGACTGGCAGGAGATCTCTCTCTTCATCATGCGACACGCCCACGACAACCGACCAGCCTTACTCAAGGCTGCAGCTCTGGGCTACAATCTAGCAATCTATCTCAACCAACAGGAGCAAGACACATGAAGTCTGGCGTCATATATCGAGGGCCAAGCCTGCTCGACGGCAAGCCCATCATCGTCATCGCAACACTCACCAAGGCCAACCCCAAGACCGGACCCGCACTGCAGACCTACATCATCCGCGAGGACATCAACCCTCTCGAGGCCAGCAAGACAGGCGAGGACTACAGCATCTGCGGTGACTGCAACCTACGCGGCACACCGACAGACGATCCCAAGCGCAAGCAGGCAGCCGACCGTCCGTGCTACGTGAACCTCGGGCAGGGTCCGACGGTCGGCTGGAAGGCATACCATCGCGGCACGTATCCGATGGCCGACACATGGTACGACCGCACGTCACTCGGCCAAGGTCGCTACATCCGCGTCGGGACCTACGGAGACCCCAGTGCCGCACCAGACGTCGTATGGGAGCGGCTCTTGCAGGAGTGCTCGCACTACACAGCCTACTCGCACTTCTCTGGATGGCGACCAGACATCGCGATGCAGTCAGTCGACAACTACCACCAAGCATGGGGCCACTGGCGCTTCGGTCGTCGCACCTTCCGCATCATCACAGGCATCGAGCAGATCGATAAGGCACACGAAGTCCTCTGCCCAGCGTCCAAGGAGGCCGGACATCGCACCACATGCGAGGCCTGCAAACTCTGCAACGGCAGCACCAAGGCCAAGTCGATCGCGATTGTCGAGCACTGACCCCTGACTACTATCACACCCCAGCCACGCACCCCGTGGCTGGGGCAAACGACACCAAGAGCGGCCCTCGGCCCTTCGGGCCTCGGTCCACGAACCGGGAAAATAGCGCGCCTAAGGCCGCAAGACCCAACAAAGCGCGCCTAAGGCCGCAAGACCCGAGCATAGTGCGCCTCAACCTCAACACGCAAACCCTCAACCAACGCACCCATGCTCTCGAACCGCGCACCTCGGGCCGCGGAACACCCGCCAGACGCCAACTCCGGACCCTGATCCGCCCTGAATAACCATAAAACACCGGTCGAGAGGACCTTTACCAAGAAGAACGAGAGGCCGCCGCGAGCGTAATGGGCCATATTCCACGCGATTTGATGAGGACGAACATTGCAGCTATTTATTTTAGCAACCTTGAGTTCTATCCAAAAGGGCATGCTATCCCATAGGATGTAAACGTCGGGAACGCCGCCACCATGAGTGTTCTCAATCCGAGTGGGAAAAGCTGTCGTCGGCAGATTCTGCCTCAAGGACGCCCACAAATTCGCCTCCGGTCCTCGACTCATCGGGGGTGATATCCTTCATGTTATCAATGGCAAACGCCTGCGGGTACTGCTTGCGAAGCGCTTCCAGCCGCCCGAGAATCTCGTTCCTCGACATCTGGTCAATGGTGTTGATGTTCTCTCTGCGGTCGATCGTCAACCCACCCAGTGCAGATCGGATCTTCTCCGCGTTGATCGCGGCGCTGAACTGGCCCGCATCTTCCGCACCCTTGGACAGCTTCAGAAGGCGCTCGAGCTGCCCGATCGTGGTCACCCCGTAGCGGCGCTCTCGCTCCTCGCGCAGCTCGTCTATATGTTCCAGCACGTGCGGGTAGTCGCGACCGTTCAAGAGCTTTGAGGCGTACACAGCGGCCGTCTCAACGGCATAGCCAGCGCGACGGGCGCACTCAGCGTTCGAGTACACGCCCTCGACGATGAACTTGGCAAAAGACTTCTGGCGACCCGTCAGGGCGCCCTTGCGGGGATCCGGCTTGCCGTCCGACCGGATCCACACGCCTTCCTCGTTTAGAGTGGACATGAACACCTCCAAATTGACATGACCAGACATTACACCAAACAGGGGCAGGCCCGCAACTCTCTCCCCCTATAGGGGGTTTCCACAGGGGCAACGGAACAACCCAAAACTGATTTCATGGAGCAGGGCAGTTGGAAGTTCAGAAGAAAACAGGGACTGCATACGTTTTAGTGTATGCAGCATACACTTTAAAATCGTGTTTTGTATGCAGCACTTGTCTATATAAAACAAGTACTTAACCTCTGTTTTAGGGTACTGCATACACTGCATACACCAAATCTCAAAAATATTCACGTGAATTCGTTTTCCACGGTGAAACTCCCTATAGTGTATGCAGGGCCCAAGGACCGAGGACCAAGCCCCCCCCCGGACCGCCCCACTCCACCCCCTGGACCAAGGACCGCGCCCCTCTATCGAAAGATCCAAGGTCCGAGAACCGAGCCCCCTTGATCTGCTTAACTTTATCTCTATATTCAATTTCATCGACCAACCAACCAAGGAGAGAGAACCGTGGACTTTTATACAAAATACTACAGCCAGCTGATCGACTACGTCGTAACGGGTGTCGAGTTTGACACGGACGAGTTCGAGGGCACTGTCTTCCCTGTACTTCTGATGA
>Ga0222634_1000942_pt1 | contig 11120 bp, 17 predicted proteins | sample AntAcemetageno50_FD_179807 | JGI IMG/M metagenome (GOLD analysis project Ga0222634, IMG submission 179807) | Saline water microbial communities from Ace Lake, Antarctica - #50 | ecosystem: Environmental > Aquatic > Non-marine Saline and Alkaline > Saline | place: Antarctica: Ace Lake | collected...
CGGATGGGACAGCCCAGATTGGAAAGACGAAACGCACACGGCAGATTATATCAATGTATTGCGCCGCGCCCTGAACACCCCCGAAACCCGCGCCGCGATACTGGCGGACGCTATTAAAAGCAGCATATTGAAAGGACAGACCGATGACACCTAATCAGATTAAAGAAGCCCTTAAAAAACATGCCGATTGGCTGCATGGTAAGGAAGGTGGAGGGAGAGCCAACCTTGAGGGAGCCAACCTTGAGGGAGCCAACCTTCGGGGAGCCAACCTTCGGGGAGCCAACCTTGAGGAAGCCAACCTTCGGAGAGCCAACCTTGAGGGAGCCAACCTTCGGGGAGCCAACCTTCGGGGAGCCAACCTTGAGGGAGCCTACCTTGAGGAAGCCAACCTTCGGAGAGCCAACCTTCGGGGAGCCAACCTTTGGGGAGCCAACCTTGAGGGAGCCTACCTTGAGGAAGCCAACCTTGAGGGAGCCTACCTTTGGGGAGCCAACCTTGAGGAAGCCAACCTTCGGGGAGCCAACCTTGAGGAAGCCAACCTTACTTGCTTTGGAAACATGAAAGAAATCCGAACCATGCAGGTAGACACATGGGAAATTGGCTACACGGCAGACACACTACAGGTCGGCTGCCAGCGTCACCCTATTGACAAGTGGCGCAAGTGGGACACCGTAGCTGGTCGCAAGTGGATTGAACAGATGGACAGCAAAGCACTGGAATGGGCAGATCGCAACTTGGGTTTGGTCTTGCAGATCATCGACGCCAACCCTGCCACACCGACAGGACATGAGAAGGAAGGGGAGACAACATGACATCACTATACATAATCATCTTCGCAATCGGCAGCATGGAAGTCGGTCACATCACAGGCAAAACGTCAGCAGTCTGCGACGAGATGCCCGCGATGGTCGAAGCATTGGAGGCGCTTTGGGGCCAACAGGTGGACGCATACTGCCGCGATACTGGCATCCCGTTCCTGCGTCCGGTGGCACGGCCATGACTGAAAAAGAAATCAACATCGTCGCAGAAATGCACAGGGCAGGCCACAGCCACGCTGCCATCCAACTGGCCACGGGCCTCGGATACAGCAGAGTCGTCCGCGGCGTCGTCGAGGCCCGCAAGGCGGGCATGATCCCGCCGCGCAAGGTCAAAGCATCACCGCGACAGCAGGTGAAATACTTGTTCGCTAACCGCCGCATCAAGCTCGGTTTTATGAGCGACATCCTGCTGGCGATGACACCAGCCCAACTGGACTGGATGGCCAAGGAAACAGACAAAATGGGCTGCGAATCCGTGGCCGAATACATCACCGAAATAATGCGCGACGCGCACGCAGAAAGCACAAACCAATGACCCCCGAAGAAAAGATAGAAATGCTCGAAAAAGCCATCAAACAAGCGGCAGACCTGCTCATCCAGTCCAGCAAGACAGACGACCCCGCCGTGGATTGGGCCGCAAAAACTGCCGCCCTCGGCGTTCTGCTCAGAGCGACAGGCCAATGATACCGGGAAAAACCATCATCGGCGGATCGTCGGCGGAACACGCCAGGCATGCGTCTGACTTTTATGAGACGCCGGACGAATATGAGCGTCTGCGCTTTGCCGACAGGCTGGACGCCTATATGTGGGCCAAGCATCACGCGCAGCATGTGCTGGACCCGGACTCAACTGTCAAGGAATACTTGACAGTTCAAACCGACGACCCCTCATCATGTTGTCAAAGTGATCCATTGTTGCATTTCCTCCCATTATTATACTGACGGGTTGTATTGATGGGGAAAATGTCAAGAACGCGATAGGGGTCGCGGACCGCGGAACAAGGGTCAGGACCGGGTTTCAAAACGCGCACGCAGAAAGCACAAACCAATGACCAAGTGGAAACTGCCTGAGGGCACGCCCATCGACTACAAAGAGCGCTACGAAGCCGCTGTGCGGGACGCCAAGGAGGCGGAGGCCTACGCCGAGGACCTAGAAGCGAGGGCCGAGGCCCAAGCACCAGTAATCCACCGCCTGCGCCGCAAGCTGGAGATCCTCAAGCTTGACGCAGCCAAGAACCGTGGCCAACTATACCATGACCTACAGGAGTGCCTCGCACTTCTCGATATTATCCAACCTCAACAATAGGAACTGCAACATGCAATCTGAAAACGTATCCATCTTCTGTACCAACATGCTGGACACCGGCACTGCCTTTGGGCTGCGCAGCGATAACGGGGAGCAGGTGTTTATCCCTGCGACCGTAACCAAGCGCGCGAACATGAGCATTGGTGACAGCTCCATCGCCACCCTCATCCCCAACCACCAGCACGGCGACAGGACACCGTGGTTCGCGATCCACATTGCTCCCGTGGGCGAGCCGGAAGAAGAGCCAGTGCCGGCGTTGATCGACGATCGCATCGCTGCTGCCATAGGCAAGGACGCAGGTGCATACCACACCACCTCTGAGATCGCTGACATGGTATCCGTGGACAGCACGACGGCAGGCAACGCGCTGAACCGCCTGCTCAAGCAGGAGCGAGTTGCGCGGGCCGATGTCTACGCTCGGGCGGACCAGCAGCGTCCATCCTTCTGCCTCTGGGCAAAAGACATCAGCCGCTTTGTCGAGGTGGAATCATGACCGAGGAGCAGATGAGAATCTTAGAGGCGCTGAACAACCTGCCGAAGCAGATGGAGGAGGAAGAGTTCGAGGCCGTGATCTTTTTCCTGATCGGGACTTACGTCGGATTGGAGAATGTGGAGGGCTATCTCGAGCACCTGTCCAACAAGGCCGGGCGCGTTCAACGCAGTCTGATGGAGAAAAGAAAACAGGTGACGACCACGCACTAGCACTATCATAAGTGTTCCCATGCGTATCGTTCCGTGATACAAGGGCGGTGCTACAAAGCACCGCCTGCTTTGTTTGCCTACCTCCCTAACTGGGCGACCTTCGGGTCGCCTTTTTTCTTTTGCCTTCAACCAGTTGCGCGGGCATCTTCGAGTAGCCTCGGATCTGGGGGACGGTCAGGCTCTTGTTCATTTCGAACAGCACCCTGCAGATGTCGGGCTCGAGCCCAGTCAACTGCTGCAGGTCTCGGATGCCGTTGGTCATATTGCGCCAGCCTGTCCTGACCTCGATCATCAGCTCGATCACCTCTGGGCTGTATGGATCTACTGGCGGCTCGGCTTTAGGTTTAGCCATTCCTGCGCCTTTTCTCCAAGGACCTGTGCTCCGATGTCGATCTTATTGCGAAGTGCCTCCACGATTCTTTCATCGATAGAGTTCTCAGTGATCAGGTCGATATACGTCACAGGGTTACGTTGCCCAATCCTGTGTACACGATCCTGTGACTGAAGTCTATGCTCTAGGTCAAACGAGTTACTGTAGTACACCACAAGGTCGGCCTCGGTCAGCGTCAAGCCGTACCCTGCGGTCGCCGGATTGCCGACGAAGTAACGCAATCGTGATCCCGGCTTCTGAAACTCTCCGACGATCCAGTTGCGCTGGTCGTCTGACGTGTCGCCGTAGTACGCAGCAGCGCTGCCTTCGCCGTATCTTTTGTTCAGCATCTCTACGATATTGACGATGTCGTATCGAAAGCGTGACCAGATTATCGATTTCCCGTCATGCTCGTCTAAGATGTCTGCAAGCGCATCCATTCGCGTGGAAGGAAAGGTCTTGATGTCCCCGTCGTCTGTCTTCAGATGCCCTGACATCACCTGCTGCAGCCGGAGGAGCTGCGTGATCACAGCCGGTGCGGTGACCATCTGGCCGTCCTCAAACATGTGCAGGGCTTGGTTCTGGATCGACTCGTACATCTTCGCCTGCTCGGGCGTCAGCGTGACGTAGCGCGCCGTGTAGGTCCTCTCGGGCAGGTCAAGGCAGTCCTTCTTTAACACGCGGAAGGAGAACTGATCCACGCGCCAAGTCAACTCCTCGAGGTTGCGGTAGCCCACGATCTGTTGGAAGGTCTTGGCACCCATCTTGCGGTTGTTCAACACAGCGTAGCGCCCTTGGAAGGCGTAGAAGCTGTCGAAACCCAAGAGCCCAGGGCGGAGGAACTCGGTCTGACCGTACAGATCCAGCGGTGATTTGGTCACGGGCGACCCTGTCAGCAGGCGCCGGAAGGCGAAGCCTGCGGCTATCTTCATCAGCGCCTTTGTGCGCTTGGCTTTGTGGTTCTTGATCGTGGTCGATTCGTCGATGCCGATCAGGCCGTGCGCACCGAATTTAGTTGCAAGCCATTTGCCTGCCTGCTGGCCCTTGAGCGAGGAGAAAGCTTCGACGTTCATGACAAAGATGGTCAGGCCGTCGAACTGGTCGGCCACTGACTTGAGCTCTTTTGTCTGCGCCTTATTGGCATTTGCCACCCAGCGTATAACCCGATGGGGTACATCGTCGGACATGTGCTCGGGGATTTCCTTTGTGACCCAGTTGCGGTACACGCCTTTGGGTGCAATGATCAGGGCGAAGTTCACCAGCCCCTCTAGGTACAGCTGCCCGATATTATCTAATAGTACTTTTGATTTGCCTGTACCCATCTCCATGAAGAACCCAAACTCCGGCCGACTACCCGCGGCAGTGAGTGCTTGTTTCTGGTGCTCAAATGGTTCGAGCTTAAATTTGTAGTTGACAGTCATTACATACCTCCAATAGAGTCCACTGTATGGATGACACATCGTGTGTCACCGATCAACCCCTGAAGAGGACAAACTTATGGACGACATATTCGAGGACATGTTCGACACCGCCGGTGCGTTGAACAGCGTCGACACAGCGACCGGCAAAAACCTCAGCGATCTTGTACGAGCATTGAAGCGCGTCGAGCAGCAGATCCAGGACGCAGAGCTCCACGTCAAAAGCCTGAAGGCAGAGAAGCAGAAGCTTTCTGTCGAACTCATCCCCGGTCTCATGGACGAGATGGGTGTCGAGCGTTTGGATGTCGACGGCGTTACCGTTTCCAGAAAGATGATGATCCACGCGTCGATCCCTGTCGACCGTCGTGAGGATGTCTATGCTTGGCTGCGTGCCAACAACCTTGATGACATCATCAAGAACGACGTGGTGGTAAGCTTTGGAAAAGGTGAAGACAATCGTGCTGGCCACGCTGTCGGCCTGTTGAAAGACCAAGGCTTCGACCCTGAGACCAAGACCCACATTCACCCTGCTACGCTCAAGGCCTTCGTCAAAGAGCGTATCGAAAACGGTAAGCCAATCGACCTCGACATGTTCGGGGCGTTCGTTGCCAATGCCGCAGAAATCAAAAGGAAAGCGAAATGAAGATTACGATTGAAACAGACGACCTGCTCGATCTCCTTTATTGCTTGGGCGCAAAACTGGGCACACTAACCGCTTCTGATATCGTCGCGCTTGATGAGATCGGCCCGTTTAGTAAAAAGTTCCTACTCGAAGCAGTAGGACAAGAGCCTGTTCATAATAAGACAGAGGACAGCATAGCCCAGATCGAGACCTCCGCAGGTACTCCGATTCATATGATCAGCGAAGAAACATGGAAGGAGCTTTTGCAATGAGCACCGCAGTCACAACCGCAAAAGAGACCGCAGTATCGGCGGACGTATTGGACGACATCTTTGACATGGCTGGAGAGGGCGCTGCCTTCGACAGCTCGGAGATGCAGATCCCGTTCATCCGCGTGCTGCAGGCTCTGTCTCCCCAGCTCAACAAGAAGAAGCCGGAGTACATCGAGGGTGCGGCACAGGGCGACCTGTTCAACACCGTGACAGGCGAGCACTGGTCCGGCGAGGAGGGTGTCACCTTGATCCCCTGCTTCCAGACCACCAAGTATCTGGAGTTCGTGCCTCGGGACATGGGCGGCGGGTTCAAGGGCGAGATCCATGCCAACGATCCTGTCCTCCAGCAGGCCATGCGCAACGGCTCCAAGGAAATGCTGCCCAGCGGTAACGAGCTTGTGAAGAGCGACCAGCACTTCTGCCTCATCTTGGGGGACGAGGGCACCTACCAGCCTGCGGTGGTTGACATGAAGTCCACGCAGCTCAAGGTGAGCCGGCGCTGGAAGACGCAGATCGCGATGCAGAAGGTGCGGCACCCCGCGTCTGGGACGTCGATCACCCCTGCTGTGTTCGCAACCAAGTGGAAGCTGACCACGACCGAGGAGTCCAATGACCAAGGTTCGTGGAACAACTACCAAGTGGAGAAGGTCGGGCTTGTTGAAAGCCGTGACTTGCTCCTCGAAGCCAAAGCCTTCCGTGACTCGATCATGGCGGGTGAAGTGAAAGCTGCTCCGGAAGCCCCGTTTGATAAGGGCGGCGCGTCCAAGAACGACGACTCTGACATCCCGTTCTAGGGCACCGTTTTGAGCAGCCTCGGGGCGCCTATGTTCCTCCCAACATAGGCGTCCCACCTTTCACTTGGAGTAAACAATGTCAGACGCAGCAAGAGTGCTGGCGGCCTTCGAAGGTTCGAGGGCGGCCCACGGCACGACGAAAGTCGGAAGAACCGGGCGCACAGGGAAGGCAGAAGCGGACAGCCGTATTGTACGGGAGCCGCTGAATTTAGCTAAAATCGAGGCTCACCTTAGCGGTGGCCTTGGCGTAGGCGCCATCCCTATCAACGCCGAGAACCAGTGCAAGTGGGGCGCGCTGGACATCGATGTCTATGACCTCGACCACAAGGCCCTGCAAGATAAGATCCAGAAGCTCAAGCTTCCCTTCGTGCATTGCCGGACCAAGTCTGGCGGCGCGCATCTCTACCTGTTCCTTGATCAGTTCTACGACGCCAAGGATGTGCGCGAGTTTCTGACAGAGTTCTCGATCGCGCTGGGCCATAGTGGGTGCGAGGTGTTCCCCAAGCAAGACACAATCTTGTCTGACCGAGGGGATGTGGGCAACTTTATTAACATGCCCTACCAGAACGCCGAAATGACTATGCGCTACGCCTTCAACGAGAAGGGCGAAGCGATGGAGCTGGCCGAGTTCTTGGACGCCGTCGAGGCCAAGCGAGCGACCTTGGCGCAGCTCGAGAGCCTGCAGCTCTCCGGCAAGCGCAAGTACTTTACCGACGGGCCACCCTGCCTGGAGCACCTGTTTGCCGACGGCCCAGTCTCGAGCGACCGCAACAAAACCTTGTTTTTCTGCGGGGTCTACTGCCGGATGAAGACTCCTGACGACTGGGTCAAGGAGATGGAGGACATGAACCGCCGCCTGTTCACGGATCCGCTGCAGGCGAGTGAGGTCAACGGCGTCCAGAAGTCATTGAACAGGAAGGAATACAGCTACACCTGCAAGGACGAGCCGTTCCGGAGCCACTGCGATGTGCAGCTCTGCCGAACCCGGCCGCATGGGATCGGCAGCAGCGTGCCCAACATGCCCAACTTGGGTGGCCTAACCATCCTGATGTCGGAGCCGCGTCTCTATTTCATGGATGTCGACGGCCACCGCATCCAGCTGAGCACCGAGGAGCTCCAGAGCCAGCACCTTTGGCAGCGTGTCGTGATGGAGCAGTCCACGGTCATGCCGCCCAAGATCAAGGAGCAGGACTACCAAGGCAAGATCGCGCAGATGCTGCGGGATGCGACGCGGCTCGAGGCCCCCGAAGAGCTGACTGTTCGTGGCCAGTTCAAGGAGGTGCTGCGCCAGTTCTGCACCAGCCGGATCAGGGCCATGGAGCCTGCCGAGCTCAAGATGGGCAAGCCGTGGACCGAGAACGGACGCACGATGTTCACGATGGGCGGGCTCGAGGAGTTTCTGCGGCAGCGGCATTTCAACTATCGCAGCAGGGGCGAGATCCAAGAGCATCTGAAAGCGATCAACGGGACGGAAGACTGCAACGGCATGAAAAATTACTACCGCGACGGAAATCAGAGGACCAGCATGCGCGTTTGGTGGGTACCAGAGTTTGAAGACGAGGATGTAGACCTCGATGTGAAGGAGATTGAAAATGACATTCCATTCTAAGCTTTTGCGAATCAAAGAGGTGGCGGAATGGATCGGCGTTTCTCAGTCTGCCATCTACAAGTGGTCGGCCGAGGGCAGGTTCCCCGCGCCGATCAAGCTCGGTGGCGGCGACCAAAAGCGCTCGGCCGCAAGATGGACTGAAGAAGACATTCAACAATGGATCGAGGAGAAGAGAAATGCATCCCATACCGAATAGCCGACTCATCCTCGGCCCTCCTGGTTGTGGCAAGACCCACACCCTGATCGAGATCGTCAGAGAAGCGCTGGCAAGGGGCGTACACCCGTCCCGCATAGCCTTCGTGTCGTTCACCACCAAGGCCATCCAAGAGGCTCTGGACAGGGCCTGTGCTGAGTTCAACCTCGAGCCCAAGCAGCTGCCCAACTTCCGGACCCTGCACGCCACTGGCTACCATGCGCTCGGGCTCCAGCGGACCGACGTCATGGGCCGCGACGACTACAAGGCGCTGGGCGACATGCTCGGGATGGAGTTCAAAGGCGCTGACCGCACCTCAGTCCACGACGGCATCGTGCTGCCCACGATCGGTGGCAGCGGCGCCAAGTATATGCAGAGCGTGATGCGTGCTCGCTACCGTCAGGTTTCGCTTGAGCGGGAGTACAACGAGCTGGAGGACTACTCGCTCAGCTACCCAAAGCTGGTGCAGGTCCATGAGCAGAACGAGGAGTACAAGGCCAAGACAGGCCGGCACGACTTCGCGGACATGATCGCGCTCTACCCGACCGTGGCTGACCCCCTCTATCTCGACCTGCTGATCGTTGATGAGGCGCAGGATCTGACAGCGCTGCAGTGGACCATGGTCCGGCACATGGCGGCCAACGCCAAAGAGGTCGTGATCGCAGGGGACGACGATCAGGCCGTGCACCGATGGGCTGGCGTGGAGGTGAGCAACTTTCTGCAGTGCTCCAAGAACATAGAGGTACTATCACAATCCTATCGACTGCCTCGTTCAGTGTGGCGCCTTGCTCAGAAGATATCCTCAAGGATCAAGAACCGGATTCCAAAAGACTTTCATCCTCGGGATGCGGAAGGCTCTGTTCAAAGCCTCATGCGTATCGGTGACGTGTCCATGGACCGAGGATCGTGGACCATCATGACGCGCACTAACGCCTTCTGCTACGACTTTGCGGACAAGCTGGAGCAGATGGGCTACTACTACAGCGTCAAGGGCAAGGCCTCGGTAAACGAGAAGATGCTGCAGAACATGAGCACGTGGAAGACCCTGTCATCAGGCGGCACAGTGGCGCTCAGGTTTGTACGGGATTTGTACGGCGCAGTCCCCAAGATGGGCGACGGTGCGCTCGTCCGCCGCGGAGCTACCAAGCTTCTCGATGCGGCCGACCCCGAGACGGAGCTTAGCTACGACGACTTGATTACGCATTACGGCTGGCTGGGCAACCAAGACATGCATGTCTATGAAGTGCTGCGTGTCAGCAAGGACGAGGCGCGCTACATCCGCGCGCTGGTTTCCCGAGGCGAAGATCTGAGCCGAGCGCCGAGGATCAAGGTCAGCACATTCCATGCCATGAAGGGCGGGGAGGACGACAACTGCGTCGTGTACCTTGGGTCCACGTGGTCGTGCGTTGAGACGAAGCACCCCGATGACGAGTGGCGCGCGCTTTATGTCGCTGTCACTCGGACCAAGGAAAATCTATACTTACTCGAGTCGGACAAGAAATACAGGTATTCGCTATGAAAAAAGAAGACATTCTCGACACTGCCAAGGAGCTGATCGCAGGCCAGCGGGCCATCGACTACGGTGATGCGCAGGACAACTTCGAGCGCATCGCGGCGGGGTGGAATCTTATACTCGAGGCAACCGACGGGCCAATTACGGCAAGGCATGTGGCCCTGATGATGGACTGGCTCAAGACGGCGCGGTTGGCGCAGAGCCCAGACCACATGGACTCGTGGATCGACAAGTGCGGATACAGCGCGCTCGGGGGATCTTTTGACAATGCAGGGTAATGCACTGGACAAGGACCAGGTCATCGCGGCTCAGATGAACGAGCCGCCTGAACTGGCGTGGAACATCCCAACCGAGTACCCAGACCTTCGGCAGTACAAGCAGATTGCGGTTGACCTCGAGACCTGCGACCCGCGCCTGACGACGCTTGGGCCTGGCTGGGCTCGGAACGATGGTTTCATCGTCGGCATTGCTGTAGCCGCGGGCGACTGGGAGGGGTACTTCCCGATCCGCCACTCGAACGGCCACAACCTCGACCCGAAAATGACGATGAAGTGGCTCAAGGCGCAGATGGCCACACCGCACATCGACAAGATTATGCACAACGCCACCTATGATTTGGGTTGGCTGCGCGCGGAAGGGGTTAACGTTCAAGGCCGGATCATTGACACGATGATCACCGGCGCCATTGTAAACGAGAACCGGTTTTCGTACAGCCTAAATAACCTCGGGCGGGACTATCTGGCGGAGCGGAAGAACGAGAAGCTCCTGCGGGTGGCTGCGGCCGAGTGGGGCTTGGACCCCAAGGCTGAGATGTACAAGCTCCCGCCAGTATTTGTGGGCCGCTACGCCGAGCAGGATGCCGGCATGACCCTACGCCTGTGGGAGCGCCTGAAGCTGGAGCTCGACGAGCACGACCTCTGGAACATCTGGAACCTCGAGACCAGCCTGATCCCGATGATGTGCGACATGCGCCAGGCAGGTGTGCGGGTAGACGTAAGCAAGGCAGAGCAAGCAAAGCGCGCGTTCAAGAAAAGAAGCGTTGAGATCAAAGACGAGATACACCGCCTGACAGGCATACGCGTGGAGCCGTGGGCCGCGGCCTCCGTGGCCTCAGTCTTCGACTCGCTGGGATTGGGTTATCCAACGAGCAAAAGCGAGCAGACGGATATGTTCCGCAAGGGCGGCGCGCCATCGTTCACAAAGCAGTGGCTGTCGGCTCACGATCACCCTGTAGCCAAGATGATCGTGAGCCTGCGGGAAGTGGACAAGGCCGACAGCACGTTCATTGACTCGATCCTGCGCCACGAGCACAAGGGTCGTATCCACACAGAATTTCACCAGCTCCGCAGCGATGATGGGGGCACGGTGACAGGGCGATTCTGTGTTTCGGAAGACACCCTGATCGAAACACAGCGTGGGCCCGTCCCCATCATTGACATCAAGCCTCGCCAAGACATGGCCTTGACGCACCGAGGGAGGCTGCAGCCTATTCGTCATTTGATTT
>Ga0222634_1000943_pt1 | contig 11120 bp, 10 predicted proteins | sample AntAcemetageno50_FD_179807 | JGI IMG/M metagenome (GOLD analysis project Ga0222634, IMG submission 179807) | Saline water microbial communities from Ace Lake, Antarctica - #50 | ecosystem: Environmental > Aquatic > Non-marine Saline and Alkaline > Saline | place: Antarctica: Ace Lake | collected...
AATTCAAGACTGGCTGTTTGGGCATTAAATGATCCAAATTGACTGCCACTTTGTACTTCAAATGTGTAATCACCGGCCGATAGATTTGGGATAAATACAGACCGTTGTGTTCCCACCGGAGTCCACTGTTCATTTTCACTTCCAAGAATTCGATATCGGTAATTGATAGAGGATGGATCTCTAAGGTCTAACCCAATGAAGTTGAAAGTCAATGTATTTTCAGCACTTTCTATCTCCGGTTTTTCAGAGCTGTAAATTAATTCAAAAATTTCACTACCGCTTTTCACAGATGTAATCAGGGTTTCACCGGAAGGTTGGGTGCTTCTGAGATCTGCCGGATTAAAACGAATGTAGGAACCATCTCCCGGAAAGATAATCTCTCCGTTGGTTAGAGTAGCCGGATTGGCACGGATAGAGATATATTCTTCCCGGGGCACTTCAAAATACTCAAGTTCTTCGGTCAATGGATCCAGACGAGTCAATCCGGTGAGGTTATTGAGCCAGAGATAGCCTTCGTCATCTTCAGTCATAAGTAGAGAGCCTTCTCTTATCAGAGACATTTGACCTTCGAACAATACCGTATAGTTGTTATTCAGATTGTCTACACGTATTAAACCTCCGATAGTATTGAGATAAACAACTCCAGGCTCGTAGGAGGAATCCAATGGAGGCTGAATTCCTTCGATTGGATAATCAACTACGATATCATGCGTTCTGATCTCGCCGTTCTCGAGATTCATGATAAAACGTTCCACTTCCGCACCACCGGGTATACCTATAAAGTAAACCTTAACGTATAATTCGTTTTCGTGTATAAAATGAGGGGCACTCACCGATAGTGAAGAATTAGAATATTCGCCTTGAACAGGCAAATCAATCACATCTATTTCTCCGGAATTCAAATCCATTCGTAATAGACGATTTGCATTAAATAATCCAGTGTAAAAATGATTTCCGAGGAGGGTTCCTACTTCGGCTAAGATCTGCAGATCATTAGGAGTTTGCAATACAGTAAATGGGTCATCATCCATATTTTCATCAAAAACGATAAATGTGGACTCAAAACTTGTCCCCTGAGCAACCATATATACTTTACTATCATGAATTAGATTTATTAAAATTATACTCTGATTTTCATCTATCGACTCGTATGCTGATTTATCAAAAAGGAAAAACTCCTGGTTTTCTCCCCCAAGATCACGTATTAAGCCGTTTACAGTCGTAGCCCAAAGCAGGCCATTTTCGTCCATCAAGGCATGAGTGATTGTATTTCTGAGATCAGAGGTTGGTAAATTGGGGAAAGGTACATGCGTCTCATAATTCCAAGAGTCGTCATACATAATGCTGGCTCCTTCAAAATGATAGCCAAACCAAATATTGTCTTGATCATCTTCAAACGCATAGTGGACATCATCGGAGGCAATTGTATTTTGGCTGTCTCTTGACGAACGAAAAGTGAGTATCTCTCCGGTTTCACTGTTCCACTTAATGGCTCCTAAAAGGCCGGATCCCAACCAGATATTTCCTTCTGAATCTTCGGTTACCGATTGAAAAGAGGCTACCCTTAGATCCCCGGTGTCGAACTCCCCAAGTTGTTTTACTTCCTCAATGACTCTCTCCCCGTCTTTCAAAATAGCAAGCCCCGTGGTAGAGGTAATGAGCAGATCACCCCCCGATGAATAAAGCATCGACCAAATGGTGCCACGAATTATATTGGCTGCTGCATCGCTTACCGGATCACTATCTGTAAATGCTTTTGTTTCTAAATTGAATTTGAAGAGAGTTGAATCGGTTCCCACCCATAGATTTTTTAAAGAATCGGTAGCCAGGGCATAGATATTTGCAGCTTGATTATCCTGAATCCCCGGGAGCTTAAAGAATTCTATATTTGGGTTTTCATTAGTGAGAGAAGTTGGATCTACATGATATAAACCGGAACCGGCTGCTACCCACATATTGTGTTCATCAATCAAAAGCAGATCTTGCACAGCAACAAGATCCGGAATGGAGTCGGGTGTAGAAATACGATCAAAAATTTTGGATGCAGGATTAAATAAGTCAAGTCCACCGTCGGTAGCCACTAAGAAGGTTTTTTCATCATATTCAAGAATATCATAGACTACTCCTCCGCTGATAGCCGTACTATCCTCAGGGTCCGGGCGAAATTGGATAGTAGAGTATCCATCATGCTTTCCAAGCCCTGCATTCGTACCAAACCAAATGAAACCCTTGCTGTCCTGGATCATTGTTTGGATGAAGCCTGAAGGGAGTCCGTCTCGAGGCGTAATATGACGGAATTCTTGCGATTGAGCCTGCACGGATAGTTGTGCACAGAAGCATAAGATGAGAAACAGACCTGAAAATTTTTTGATTGCTGTTTTTTTAATCATTTGTAAATTCAGTTTGTTAAAAATATGTAAATACGATTTTTTCTGATGATTTGGCGACCAAATAATTTTCATGATGAGTTTTCTGCTCCCAATTCACTAAAAAATTCCTCATGACTAATACCTTCATTGTTGTCTAATTCCTTTCGGGCAGTAGATAAATCTTCCAAAAATTGAACCTTGTCAAGCAATTTTTGGTATTCTTCCACATCAATTAATAATTCAGAACTTTTCCCATGTTGGGTAAGAACAAGGGGTCGACGGTTTGACTTAATCTTCTCTATATAAGATGCTGCATTAGCGCGAAAATCTGATAGGGATCGAATATCTTGATCAAGTATAATTTTCGACATGATTTAGATGAATTAGATTAATGGTTCTTTAAAATGTAGGTAATTTGGAGCAAAATAATGTATGCATGAATAAGAAGGAAATTGGTTCTAAAAGCATTAAGAAGCCCTGGCCGACCAAAGATGCTATGGAGCAGATCTATGAAATGAAACTTTGGGGAGATAATCGGTCTGATTTTTATTCAGGTGATGGATCTCATCACCCGGAGATCGTAGATCCATACATCGAAGTTGTATGTTCATTTTTGACCTCTTTCGAAACGCCTCTTGTGGTGTGTGATCTGGGATCTGGTGATTTTAACGTGGGAAATAAATTGGTAAAACATGCCCGAAAATATGTTGCGGTAGATATCGTGGAAGATCTGATCGAGCGTAATAAAGAGATATTTAAAGAGGACAATCTGGAATTCCGTTGTCTGGATATCGCAGTGGATAAGCTGCCTTCAGGAGATTGTGCTTTAGTAAGGCAAGTACTTCAGCATCTATCGAATGATGAAGTAGGGTGCATTTTGAAGAAGCTGACTGATTTTCAGTATGTAATTATAACCGAACACCTGCCTGAGGGAGATTTTATACCTAATCAGACCATTATATCCGGTCAGGGAACTAGGCTAAAAAAACAGAGTGGTTTAGATGTATTGGCACCGCCCTTTGAACTAATGGTAAAAGAAGCGAAACGATTATTGTCTCAACCGTCTGTGGATGGTAATGGGCTTATTGTTACTACGCTTTACAAAATGTTTTAAGAGAGACTCAAATTTTTTATTCCATTCAAAGCTTACAATTCAATGCCATCTTTAGTATCATCAACTATGGAAATATTAGGAATTGATGTTGGCGGATCAGGGATAAAGGGCGCTGTTGTGGATACTGAGAAGGGTGAACTAATAACAGAACGTCACCGCATACCTACGCCACAACCGCCAAAACCGGGACCAATGATCGAGACAATTGAGGCGATCATCACTCATTTTGACTGGCATGGACCTGTGGGGTGTGGTTTTCCCGCAGCCGTTAAGGATCAGATCATAAAAACCGCCTCCAATATTGATGATTCCTGGATTGGATTGAACGCATCCGCCCGTATTGAAAAAAAGACAGGGTGTCCCATCCACCTGTTGAATGATGTGGATGCCGCAGGGTTTGCTGAGGTGGAGTTTGGAGCCGGACAGGGTTGCCAAGGTACCATCGTGATGGCTGCTTTCGGCACTGGAATAGGCACCGCTATATTTCATAATCATCAACTGGTTCCGAATACAGAAATGGGTCACCTGCCCATGCATGGCGGTCCGGCAGAACATTACGCTGCCAATTCCATTCGGGAAAATGAGGGACTGAACTGGGAGCAATGGGGTCTTCGAGTCAATGAATACCTGCAGCTTGTGGAAAAATTATTCTGGCCTGATCTTATCATAATAGGAGGTGGAGTAAGCACAGAGTTTAATAAATTCAAGTCTTTTATTGATATAGAAGCGAAAGTCGTTGCCGCCGAAAGCCGCAACCATGCGGGGATTATTGGTGCAGCCCTAGCCGTTCATTCGCTTCAAAAAAAGTAATATTGGGGTTTGAAATATTCAATCCTAACTGAAGAGGTAAGGAGTATCTATTCCCGAATAGTTGTAACTAAAATGGCTTAAATACCTAACACATTGTGGTTTCTGTAAAACACCGTTGTTTTTTCGACGATCATACCACCAGGTTTCAATCCGGTAAAACTTAACTCTTTAAATCCGTTATCTTTAAAAAATTCGAAAACCATATCGAACTTAGTCTTCCAGCTATCATCCAGCAGTACAACACCATCCTCACTCAAATAAGGGAGAATATGCTTTATGCACTCAGTTCTGTCCCGACCGTCTACAATGATTAAATCATACCGCTCATTACCAAACTCTTCGATCGCTTTTATGTACTGTATTTTATCAGGTCTGTAAATCACTTTACAGTGATTTTTTCCTTTCAGGGTTCCTTTCATTTTTTCAAACCATGATCTATCGAATTCAACCGAGGTAATGGAGCTCACTTTATCAGATAGATAAAAGGTTGAGTATCCGGACCCATACTCAAATATGTTCATTGATTGGCGCAAGCGTGGTTCAAGAAAGTCGATAAACGAATAGTTCATCCATGGAATAGGATTCCCCTCTTTATTTATGGGTTTAAAATTTATAATGGATTTGATGTACCCCGTTTCCACCAGATATGCCCCATCCCGTGTAGCTAATTTTTGAAGGTGCCGTAATAAAAAAAGGTTCTGATAGAGGGCTTTTGGAAGTACCTTTTTTGCAATTTTATCTAATGTCATCAGATGGGTTATTTTTTTGTTATCCTGTTCGATGAGTTTTTTTAGATTGTGCGATCAATTTCATTCACTGAAAAGTTAAATACATCCGGCCTGGCATAGTGCCCCGCCGCATCGAACATGCAGTTGTAAAGGCTTGCTCCACTGGATTCGGAGTTTCGTTCGTTCATGCACATCACTACATTAATGCCCGCTTTTTTTGCGGCCTTGCAAAGCTGATCTGTAGCCAGACCGGGAACAGAAACAGCCTGTTCAACCAGTTTTATATAGAGATCATTCAAGTCGGCTCCCTTGCTGTTTGGAATCAGCCACACCCAATCCGGGTAACCCGAGATAAAGGCCTCGGGAAATACAATCAGTTCTGCACCTTGTTTACCGGCTTCCAAAATTGCGGAACATGCTTTCTCGACTGTTTTTTTCTTATTCAGGAAAACAGGGGAAAGTTGAGCGGCGGCTACTTTGATAGTTGTCATTAGTTAGCTGTTGGAGATATCGTAATGATCTGAGTGAGACAGCATAGAACATAATGACCAATTCCTGTCAGATTTCCAATTGATAACAGATTTACAGCCGCCGGAGGGACATTGTAGAAGTGATAATGCAACCAGCAGGAACATCAAAGCCTACCGGATCAATAAATAGTTTAACCGGCATGGGCATTCAAAGGCGAATGATGCTCGTGTACAATTTTCCATTCGCCTTGATTATTTTTAACAAACACCAAGCTGATCTGATCATTGACGACTGCAAGCTCTACTTCAAACTGTAAATGAAAGTCTGAATGGAAAGTTACAACAGCTACATTCCCGTGATATATAGCAATTTTCATATCATTTCCGTCCATTTTTACAACTTCTTGGACACTTCCAAACACTCCGCGTTCAAAGGCTTCGTTTTCCTCACCACCGTTCCGGGGTGCACCTTGTTTAAATTCAGTAAACTTGGGGCCGTATGCATGGAAAGAGATTAATTTGTCTACATTCCCATCTTTGATGCTCTCCACAATTTCATTCCATGTCTGCATGATTTCTGCTTTTTCTGCCGGATATTCGCTCATAATACCATCTTCAGATTGAGCCTGGCACGCTGTGAATACCAAAGAGAGGAGCAGGGTACAGATCAGAGAAATTTTATATAAACTGTTCATAAGAGTCACTATTTTTTAAGGATAAATATTGATGTCAGTTTATAGATACATTCGTTTTTGTTTCTCTTCTACCTCATTTGTTCCAAAAAATGCAACATTTGTTGCATGAGCTGAAAAGTACACCTGATCCGCTTGTATGGGTTTCATTAATTAAGGTTAATTACTTTTTTATTAGTGGCTATGCTTCAACTTTTATTTTGGAGGGAGAGAAACCATACTTTTCTTTGAAGCACTTAGCAAAATAGGAAGGATTGGAGAACCCCAGTTCATACGCTATTTCCGAGATTGATAACTTTCTCTCTTTGATAAGGTTCAGTGCGAATCTCAGCCTGACGTCCCTGACAAATTGAACAGGAGAGGTGTTGGACATGGAATTTAATTTTCGATACAATTGCGCCCGGCTCAATCGCATCTCTTTGCTTAATTTGTCAATGGTAAAATCAACTTTAGAAATATTCATGTTGATGTGATCAAATAATCGCTGAATGAATATCTGGTCTGATTTGTCGATAACGCTAATACCGGGTTCGTCCATTTCTGTTTTGCATAAAACGCTTATCTCAAGAAATTCAATGGGTAGTGCAATCTTTCCATTTTCTGCAATTTTGCAATACCACATACTTTCATTTAGTGCCTTTTGGAAAATCCGGTCATCCGTTGTTGTAACCGGTTCTCCAATGCACAAACCCATTGTGAACCTAAAATTCCATTCATTGGAAGTGTATTGAAATTGATGAGAGAGAAATTCCTCCTGGATCTCTTTGGCACAAAGAAGACAGCTTTCCGGTGTTTTAAAAACAGCAATGACTCGATCATAAGACAATTGGTTTACAACATTACCATTGTTTTTTAAAATGAATCGTTCTGCAGCTTCAAGTGGTTTCTGGGGTAGTTTTAGTTCATTAAAGTCGATAAAATCAGACAACCTGGTGACGGCGATGATATCCAGGTTAAGGATAAATCGATATCCACCATCTGGTGTCCCATTTTCACCTACAACCAAATCATCTTTGTCCCTCAGGTCTTTCCCCATAAAGGCTGAGTAAAGACCTCCCTCCACTTCAACAATATTGCATGTTTTTATCCCATTTGCTAAAAGATGTGTCTTACGAATGGCTTCTTTGTTTGGGGCTTTCATTAAACAAAAAACTTTACCACTGTCTTCATTAACCCAATAGGCCAGGTACTTCACATCATACTTTTCCTGAACGGCTAAATCCTTCAAGTGGGCTTTTTCGGCTTCCTGAATTTTTATTCCAGGCGTATCATGACAATCCATGTATAAAGGCATACGTAAAGTAGATTATTTAGAAATATATTCTCAAATTTAGTTAAAATAATCAGAAATCAAAGTTTTGAACTCTCAAAGGTTGAACTTATCACTTGATGGGATTACACCCTATTTCAAGATTGCTTTTTGAAATGATATGCTTTCTTTTTCGTAATGAAGGCAGAAGAACTCAGAATCTTTTCCATTCAGGGCTAATACGATAATCCATGATACATGGAACTAAAGTGTTGTGGCAATCAAGGAACAGAGTGAAAGCAAAGCCTTATGAAGTCTTCAATGCACGGTAATTTATCCGTTTAATGACACAAGTATAAAAAGAATCCTCCCCCTAAAAATGGTCAAGCAGAATAGTTCTCTTTACGACGTCAGTTACGTGCGAGATAGAGACGTACCTGCTCTATCTCAGAGCGATTGTTGCCGGAACCCGCCATTTCAATCAGCCTGTTGAAGTAATACTGCGCCTTATCGTGATTTCCAGCCTGCACAGCAGCCTGCCCTGCCCCGTACAGGGTGCGGTAGCGGTTGGGATCGTGACTATGTGATTGCTCGTATTCTGCGAGCGCCTCTACCGGATTACCACACACGAACAGCATGTCACCGAGGAGTTCTCGTGCTGGTAGAAGACGTCCTGGACTAACCGCAGCCTTCTCACTCGTGTCCTCCAAATCGGCCGCAGCGCGCATCAGGGTGAGTGCCTCCACACGATTGTCTTGTGCATAGAGAACCCATGCCTCAGCACCCATACGCTGCACTTCAACTTCGACAGCCCAATATGTGTTATTGGCTAGTTTCATCGCCTCAACAATGCGTGCAAGTTCCAATACATCACGCTTTGCAGCAATCGCATCACCGCTACGTGCGGCACCCAGTGCACGTGCAAAATGTGTCAATGCCGCGGTATATGGGAATTGTGTCTCTTGAATCTGGAGCTGTGCGGCCTCATTCCAAACACTACGTTCTATTGCGTATCGTGCCGGAATTGCAGCGAGTGCATAAGGTGAAATCCGAACCTGTTCATTAGCCTGTACATCTGGTGCCTCCCTGACAAGACGCTGCGCATCTCTGTCGCGTGCAAGTTGTAGATATGCGTACACCAGGTAATCCATGGCATGTAACTGATCAGCGAACTCCTTTTCAGCCTTAGCGACAGACTCAGACCGCAAATTACTTGCGACTGACTCCTGCCAAGCGCCCACACGAGTGAAGATATGTGAGGGCATATGTAGTGCATGCGGGGCTGAAGGTGCAATTTCAGAATAGCGCTGAGCTGCGTTCAGCCCTTTTTCAGCGATCGGAGGATAGTCGTAACAGTGGATGAGATAGTGGGCCACGCCGGGATGATCCGGATATTTCTCAAATTGGGGCTCAAGAATAGCGGCGGCTTTTAGGGATGGTGAAAACGTCTTATCTGCGGGGTCCTGTGTGGCCCTCAAATACAGCGCTGAAAAGATTTGTGCCTCATCGTCCTCGGGGAAACGTCTTGCCAAACTCTCGAATGCATTCGAGAGTGACTTGATACGGGCAGCATGCGAACGTTCTGTGAAGTTTTCGTAATATTGTGCCACAGCCTCGATGAAAAGTCGTTCGCGCTCGGTCTTTGAACTTATGGTGAGACCATGCTCGATTTTATCTATTGCTTGCTGCGCCTGCACCGGACTGGGCCCACTTGCAAATGGATTGCCGATGAGAATAGTAGCTATGCCCCAGGCGGCTATGGCACAATTTGGGTCGCGTTCAAGAACCTCACGAAATGTCCTTTCACCTTCTTGCCACCAAAATGAGTGTAAGAGAGCAACAGCACGTTCGAAGGTCACCTGTACAGTTGGTGCACAAGAATTAGCGAATGAAACCCTACCAAGCTGCTCGGATGTCTCCTCCGTCGATTGAGCCAATGCAATCGTAGTTGTAGTAAGAAAAAAGGCAAGAAACAGTATAGGAGTAGAAAAATGTATTTTTTTCAAGTTATCCTCCAATTCATTTTTAATATTTCGTTAGTCCTACAAGGTCTTCGACATAAGCAGCGCAATACGCTCTCCAGTTTATCGATGAATTACATAGTAGCTTAAATCTTCAAATCAAGCAAAAAAGTGTTCCGACTTCCTCATTTACTCAAAATTGGTGATACTTGACTCCGTATTTATTTTGAACGGCTAAATCTGCGATGTGTGCTTTTTTTACTGATTTCTGATCCCTAAAGATCAAAAAATGATTGAAAGAATCATTAATATATTTGAGGCCTGAACGATGTTGTCATCTGCAAAATATAATAGAGCAATATATCCTAAATTTTTTCATAATTTCATTCGTTAAATGATCGTTATTGTCTGAAGACTTACCTATAGAAACACTCTCCCTTTAAAATTACGATACCATTCGTGCACATATATTCTGTCATCCCAAAAAATGTTAATATTAAGTCAGTTAATAGTTTACTCTTGATATTAACGATCGTGGTACTTTTTACAAGTTCAGGCAGCATTCCCCCTTCCTCCGAGTCAATAAAGGAGATTACCCCCGAATTCATGCTTTCCGACTCATTGCCTTTCGCCTTGCCAGACACAGCTTTCAAACCACTGCGCAACTTGGTGCATATTGAACTGCAAAATAATCTGATCACTACACTGTCTGCCAACAGAAAGTGGAAAAGTCTTATTGATCAGAAAAAAATGGCTGTCGGGCTGGTAGATCTGAGGGATATCCATGCCATAAAGTTTGCCCGCATTAATGGCAATGAGATGATGTACGCCGCAAGCCTGCCCAAAATTGCCATTTTGCTGGCCGCCATGGATGCATTTGAGAAGGGTGAGTTGAAAGAAACTGAAGAGATTCGCAGAGATCTGAGACTGATGATCAGTAATTCTGATAACCAAGCCTCAACTCGAATGATAGACCGGTTGGGTTACAAAAAAATAGAATCGGTAATGACAGATCCGGCCCATTCTTTTTATGACGAGGATTACGGTGGTGGCCTCTGGGTGGGCAAGCGTTACGCCAGCTCGGGACCCCGATATCCTGACCCGATTAAAGGCCTTAGCCATGCCGCAACAGCTTCGCAAGTGAGCAGATATTATTACCTACTTGCTTCCGGCAGGCTGGTCACTCCCGAGAGATCACGTCAAATGCTGGATATTATGGAAGATCCGGAGCTGAATCACAAATTTGTAAGTACTTTGAACACTATTGCACCGAATGCCCGACTGTTCAGAAAGTCGGGAACATGGAAAAACTATCACTCTGATTCCATTTTGGTTTGGGGTAATCCCAACCGAAGATATATTCTTGTGGCCTTGGTCGAAGACCCTGATGGTGAGCGGATTATTCGTCAGCTTGTAGAGCCGGTGGAGAGAGTAATGTTGGATTTTTCACCAAGACAATGAAAATTATCGGGTTTATATATTAACTTTTAAAAGTACAAGCTATTAACTATAATAGGCTGGGCACGTTAAGTTACGGTCAAAATAGTATAAACTATGTCATGCTATACAACTGTTAATGGTTAGGATATGCCCGAGATGACAACATTTAAAAAAGCGTTAAAAACCCTGCTTCACAAAGCGTTTGATATCCGTGAGGGGGAGTATCGCACGGCGTTATTAATGCAGTTCAATATTTTTTTGCTTATCTCCACGCTGCTAATTGTTAA
>Ga0222634_1000945_pt1 | contig 11116 bp, 10 predicted proteins | sample AntAcemetageno50_FD_179807 | JGI IMG/M metagenome (GOLD analysis project Ga0222634, IMG submission 179807) | Saline water microbial communities from Ace Lake, Antarctica - #50 | ecosystem: Environmental > Aquatic > Non-marine Saline and Alkaline > Saline | place: Antarctica: Ace Lake | collected...
CGTGTGGCCATTCCCCGGACTGCCAATTTCCTGGAAAGCGTTTCCCTAATGTTAGCTGACTTTCATCCCTGGGTGCGCCCCATTATCGGGTTCAAGCAGGTAGATGTCTTCGCCGCCGGGTCCGGCCGCCAGCACCATGCCTTCACTCATCCCGAACTTCATTTTTCGCGGTGCGAGGTTGGCTACCATGACCGTGAGTTTCCCGATCAGGTCCTCGGGTTTGTAAGCGGCTTTGATACCGGCGAACACGTTTCTTGTTGTCTCGTCGCCGAGGTCCAGCGTGAGTTGCAGTAACTTGTCTGCGCCTTCCACATGTTCTGCGTTGACGATCTTGACGATTCTCAAATCCACCTTGGCGAAATCGTCAAATTCGATGGTGGGACTTTCGGGTTCTGTGATGACAGTGGGTTCCTCTGCCGTCATGGAGGCGTCGACGATGGCTTCCACCTTTTCCGGCTCAACGCGAGTCATCAGGGGAGTGAATTTGTTGATGGTATGGCCGGTCATCCGGGTACCTGTGTCATCCCATGTGAGTGGCGCTATGCCAAGAAATGCTTCGGATTTTTCGGCGAGGCGTGGCAGTACGGGTTTCAGGTAGGCCACCAGCAAGCGATAGAAATTCAATCCGTCTGAACAGACCTGCTGAACCAGGTCTCGTTTTCCGTCTTCCTTGATGAGGACCCAGGGCTTGTGTTCGTCAATGTACTGGTTAGCCTTATCCGCTAGCGCCATGACATCCCGAAGGGCTTTCCCATAGTCGCCATTCTCGTAGTGCAGGGCGATTGTTTCGCTGGCATCAGAAAATTCAGCCAGAATCGGGTTGTCTGACGTGGCTGAAAGTTGGCCATCAAACTGTTTGTTGATAAATCCTGCACAGCGAGAGGCGATGTTCACGACTTTCCCGACCACATCGGAATTTACTCGCTGTACGAAATCTTCAAGGTTGATGTCCAGATCATCGACACCGCCGCTCATTTTCGCTGCAAAGTAATAGCGCAGGTACTCGGGGTCCAGGTGATCCAGGTAGGTTCGGGCATTGATAAAGGTGCCGCGTGATTTCGACATCTTCAGCCCGTTGACGGTCGCAAAGCCATGCGCATGGACTCTGGTCGGGGTTCTGTATCCGGCAGTATCCAGCATGGCAGGCCAGAACAGGGCGTGGAAATTGATAATGTCCTTGCCGATGAAGTGGTGAACTTCACAGTCAGAATCCTTTTTCCAGAAGTCATCAAACTCCAGATTGTTTGCTTCACAGTATTTCTGGAAGGCTGCCATATAGCCGATGGGTGCGTCGAGCCAGACATAAAAATACTTCCCGGGTGCTTCCGGGATTTCAAATCCAAAATAGGGTGCGTCCCGGCTGATATCCCAGTCCTGCAAACCTGTATCAAGCCATTCAGCCAGCTTGTTGGCTACCTGGTCCTGCAGGGCACCGCTGCGCGTCCACTCTGTCAGGAACTCGGTGAAATTGGAGAGCGCGAAAAAGTAGTGGATTGATTCCTTGAGCACGGGCGTCGCGCCGGAGATCTTCGACACAGGGTTGATCAGGTCGGTGGCATCGTAGGTAGCGCCACAGACTTCACAATTGTCCCCATACTGGCCCTCGGCCTTGCACCTGGGGCAGGCGCCAACAATGAAACGATCCGCGAGGAACATTTCTTTTTCGGGATCATAAAGCTGGTCAACTGACCGGGTTTTGATTTGCTGTGCGTCATTCAGCCGATTGTAGATCTGTTCACTCAACGCTTTGTTCTCTGCCGAGTGAGTTGAGTAGTAGTTGTCGTGGCTGATCGCGAAGTCATAAAAGTCACCGCGATGTTCGGCGTTAACCTCCTCGATGAGCTTCTCCGGCGTGGTCCCAAGTTCCTCGGCCCGAAGCATGGTGGCAGTACCATGGGTGTCATCTGCACAGACGTAGATACATTCATGACCGCGCATACGCTGGAAACGAACCCAGATATCCGTTTGGATATGCTCCATCAAATGCCCGAGATGAATAGACCCGTTGGCATTTGGAAGGGCGCTGGTGACCAGAATACGACGCTTTTCCATGAGTAGTGTTTTTGCAGCAGAATTTGGGGTGCTAAATATATAGATGAAGGCCGCCAATTGCACCTTGAAACCGTGTTTCGTTGGTTTAGGGTGCTTGAATTACCTCGAGCCTCATGTGAGGCTTTCATGTACCGTTAGGCCGCCCAATAACTCGGAGATAGAACATCAGCAATTCAGCCATTGAAAAATTTGAACTACCCGGCGTGAAACACATTGTCGCCGTTGCCTCTGGTAAGGGGGGCGTTGGTAAATCTACCGTTTCCGTCAACCTCGCGGTAGCGCTGGCGGCCTCGGGTAAACGCGTCGGACTCCTCGATGCTGATATCTATGGTCCGAGCCAGGGCGCGCTGCTGGGGATTCCCGAGGGAACACGGCCGGATGTGAAGAATGAATTGCTGCAACCGGTGGCGGCCCATGGGGTTGTATGTATGTCGATGGGCTTCGTGACTTCCGAGCGGACCCCCGCTATCTGGCGAGGACCCATGGCGAGCGGCGCTCTCCAGCAACTGCTCACGCAGACAAACTGGGGTGAATTGGATTTCCTGATTGTCGATATGCCGCCCGGTACCGGTGATATCCAGCTGACGCTGGCACAGCGAGTGCCGCTGGCCGGGGCTGTGATAGTCACAACTCCCCAGGATATTGCGCTGTTGGATGCCCGCAAGGGGATCGAAATGTTTCGTAAGGTCGCTGTTCCTGTCATCGGCATTGTCGAGAACATGAGCACCCACGTGTGCAGTAACTGCGGTCATGAAGAAGCAATTTTTGGACAGGGCGGTGGTGAAGCTGTCGCCGATGACTATGAAACTGAACTCCTCGGCCAGCTGCCGCTAACACTGCAGCTCAGGGAACAGTCAGACGCGGGAACCCCCATCGTCATCGCAGACCCGGATTCCCCCACCAGCGTAACAATCCGTGAAATCACCGCCAAAGTTCAAACGTTCGTAGAACAAAATGTGACTAAAGCCCCTGTAATAAACATCTTTAACGACTAACCAGTCGCAGCAGGCGATCTGTTAGATAATGCAGGAAGCAGTATTTTATTGAATAAAAACCGCTAGGTTTTCGGAAGAGTAACCCCGGTCTGCCCCTGATACTTCCCGCCTCTATCAGCATAGGAAGTGCCGCACACTTCGTCTGATTCAAAGAACAGCATCTGGGCAACGCCTTCGTTGGCGTAAATTTTTGCGGGCAGGGTTGTTGTGTTTGAGAATTCCAGCGTGACATGTCCCTCCCACTCGGGTTCAAGGGGAGTGACGTTCACAATGATGCCGCAGCGAGCATAGGTCGATTTGCCGAGGCAGATGGTCAGTATACTGCGTGGTATTCGGAAATATTCGATCGTTCGGGCCAGTGCGAATGAATTCGGCGGTATCACGCAGACATCACTTTTGACGTCCACAAAACTCTTCTCGTCGAAAGCCTTCGGGTCGACTGTCGCAGAATGGATATTCGTGAAGACCTTGAATTCATCCGAGCATCTAACGTCATACCCATAGCTGGAAGTTCCATAGGAGATGACGCGCTCACCGTCACTGGAATAACGGACCTGTTCAGCTTCGAAGGGTTCGATCATGCCTTCGTTTTCCGCCATGCGACGGATCCAGTGGTCAGATTTAATGCTCATAGCCAGACTCAAATTACCAGGCCGTCGATAATATCACCATCGGCCATGGATGGCCGATGCCGCGAGCAAGTTTTTGAAGAAAACTTGTTCGGCGCGAGCCTGCGCCAGCAGGCGACCTGTTCCAAAATGCAGGAAGCATTTTGGAATAATGTATAGCCATGGATGGCCGATGCCGCGAGCAAGTTTTTGAAGAAAATTTGCTCGGCGCGAGCCTGCGCTAGCAGGCGACCTGTTCCAAAATGCAAAGGAAATTTTGTAATTAGAAGTCGTTAGTCGTTAAAGGCGAATGACTTCAGATTTAGCTCAAAACCCTTGCCTTTTTCTTCCTGTTTGAGTTTTGCGAGCATGTAGTCATGATCCTTCGCCAGCCAGAAGGTGGTTTTTCGATCGCTGCCTTCCCCCCGGACTCTTTCAAGTTTTATCGTCAGCAACTCCCCTGCCGGTGTGTTCAATACCTCCTCGCCAGCGACCCTGAATCGATAAAGCTTGAGTTTGTCTCCATCAGCAACCCTGTACTCCAATAGGTTCGATGGCCTTTCTGAAAATTCCGGATTGGCAAGATCCAGTTTGAGCTGGTACTGGTAGGAGAGTTTGTCGAGCGTTCCTTCTATGAGTTCGGAGGTTCCGTCCTCATGCTGGAGGGTCTTGCCGGCGTAGTCGAACGCGAGAAAATCGTGTTTGTTCTTTCCCAGCCCACCTCTGGTGTAGTCATAACGGCTGGGCGCCATTTGGTCGCCGTTAAAGCTGAATTCCGATGTTTCCTGCACCTGGACAAACAGGGACGTTGCGGATGATGTCAGGCGGTATACGCCGTCTTCTAATCGCTGGAGTTCCCTGACGCCTTTTGCCTTGATCGGCAATCCGTCAAACTCTGCGATATATTCTGCGTGGAAAAGTCTCGGGCTAGGCAAGGATTCCGCCAGAGACGGTGCTGGCCATAAAAGAGTGATTAGTAGTACCGGGGATAAAAGCACAGGCAAAAGGAGTATTGGAAATTTCAAGTTTGTCACTGACCTCAGTCTTAAAGACGTTACAATATGAAGATGCCTGATCATAAAAAAAGTTCCCTGTCCGTAAAGCGGCTGTTCAGCTTCATTCTACTGATAATGCCCTTTGGCGCTGTGTATTCAGTGGTGGTGGATGATCTTTATATCGCAGAGGTTCTGGTAGCAGATGAAAGTCCCCGGCAACTCACCGATGGCGCCAGAGCGGGCCTGCTCCAGGTTCTGGTGCGGGTTTCCGGGTCCCTGAAGGTTGAAGAGAGCAGTCTGGTGCGGAGCTCGCTCCGAAATCCTGCCGCCTACTATTATCAGTACAGCTACGAAACAACGGATAAGACCCTGCTGCTGGGTGAAAGTGAGGTTAATGCAAAGATCCTGCGTTTGCACTTTGAGCCTAGCGCAATTGCGCGGCTGTTGCGTGACGCTAACCTGCCGATCTGGGGTAGCAATCGTCCCTCTGTACTTCTCTGGGTTGCGGTCAATGAAGGCCAGTCGCGTCGGATCCTGGGCGAGGCAGATGCCAGTGAGATTGTCGAAGTGCTGGTCGATCAGGCAAGGCAGCGCGGGCTTCCGTTGACCTTCCCGATTCTCGATCTTGAAGATGCATCGAAAGTCAGCACGGCCGAAGTATGGGGTGCTTTTCTGGAGCGAATTGATGGCGCATCGGGCCGATATAACCCTGATTCTGTGCTTACAGCGCGAATACAACGTGAACCCGGAGACCGATGGTCGGGACGTTGGTCTTATCGGGCCGCGGATGCCTGGGAATCGCTTGAGTCGGCCGGGTTTTCAGCAGATGAGCTGGTTCGCAGCATGGTTAACCAGCTTGCTGATGAGCTTGCGGGTAAATTTGCCCTTGGGTCCTCCCGGGCAAGTATTCGTCTGAAAATTGAGAATATAGTGGATGTGTCCCAGTACGCCGCGGTCAGTCGATACCTCCAGGAGTTGACGCCTGTCGTGAGCAGTTCAATTGTTGCGCTGGATGGTGATGTTGCTGAATTTGAGCTGCAGACGGAGGGGCAATACCTGCAGTTGATTGAAATCATAGAGCTGGATGAAAGGCTGTTGCTGCTTGGCAAGGACGAACGTAACGAGAGGCTGCGCTATCGGTGGATCGAATAGCCTTGGATACCAGAGCATTTCGCTATATCCCCAACGGGATTACGGTGTTGCGTCTGATTCTGGTCTTACCTATCGCTTTTTCGATCGTCGAGGAAAGTTACGTGACGGCATTCCTGTTGTTTGCGATTTCGGGATTCTCGGACGGACTTGATGGGTTAATTGCCCGGCGATTTGGTTGGGTATCCGCCTTTGGGAAACTGATGGATCCTGTCGCGGACAAGCTGATGATGATGACGACCGTCCTGACGCTGGGTTTGCTGGGTCACTTTCCGGTGATGTTAATGGTGCTGATTATTGTTAAGGACCTGACCGTACTGGGCGGTGTTTTTTCCTACACGACACTGGCTGGATTTCCGAGCATACAACCGAATTTTCCTGGGAAGTGCACAACGGCAGCCCAGATATTTTTGCTGGCCAGCGTTTTGCTAAACCTGGGTTTCCCGGGCGCTTTCTCCGGCACTCTCCCTGAGCTGTTTTTTAACGTATCCTTCTGGATAGTCGCGATAATGACTGCATTCGACGGCGTTATTTACCTCTGGCTTTGGACGCAGCGGCTGGTCGATGATCCCAGATGGAAGGAATCAATCTGATGACAACACTTCAAAAAACGTTCGCCTTGTTATTGTTTGTTGTAGTTCTTGTCCTTATCTATTTTCTAAATCCAATCCTCGCACCGTTCCTGGCCGGAATGATTATTGCGTACCTTGGTGATCCGCTGGTAGACAGGCTGGAAGAAGTCCGGGTTCACCGTGCGGTTGGCGTGTTACTGGTCTTCCTTGCGTTTGGTGCGGTCCTGGGCGCCGCGATTCTTGTGATCTTGCCTATGATGGTGCGTGAGCTGGCGGACCTTATACGAAATATTCCAACTTTTCTTGCCTGGCTGCAGGAAACTGCCAGTCCCTGGCTCGTTACCCGATTCGGTATAGATCCCTTTGATGTGAAGCTGGACACAGTGGCCAATGGGGTCATGGAAAACTGGCAGGAAACCGGCGGTATTGTGGGAACCGTTCTTGCCCGGGTCACGCAATCCGGGTTCGCTTTTTTGGGTGCTCTGGGGGTTGTCGGGCTAACACCCGTCGTTGCCTTTTATATGATGCGAGACTGGGACCTGATTATGGAAAGGATCCTTGAGATGGTGCCTCGGGATATGGAAGCCACCTGTATTCACTTGAGCAGGGAATGTGATGAAGTACTTGGCGCGTTCCTTAGAGGTCAGTTGTTAATCATGTTCCTCCTCGGAACCGTCTACGCTATAGGTCTTTACGCCGTCGGGTTGGATCTGGCGATCCTGATCGGCATGCTGGCCGGTCTCGCTTCTATTGTTCCTTACCTGGGTTTCTTTGTCGGTATTATTGCCGCGGCGATTGCCGCCATGTTTCAGTTTCAGGACCCGATCTACCTTGGCTACGTCGGTATTGTTTTCCTGATCGGCCAGGCGCTTGAGGGCTGGGTGTTAACGCCCTGGCTGGTTGGCGACAAAATCGGGTTACATCCTGTTGCGGTTATCTTTGCAGTGCTGGCCGGGGGACAGTTGTTTGGGTTTGTCGGCATTTTACTGGCCCTGCCGCTGGCTGCGGTTGTCATGGTGTTCTTGAGGCACTTGCACAAGCGTTATATCGGCAGTCAATACTATGGCATCAGTGACCAGGGTTTGAAGGATCCGAAGGTAGCGCAGGAGTGACCCGGCAACTTGCGTTGAAACTCAGACTCGATGATCACACTCGTCTGGAAGATTATGTAGGAGAGGCCGGTTCGAAACTCGCAGCGCTGTCCGGCTTTGTTTATCTCTCCGGTTCACCAGGCTCAGGAAAATCACATCTGTTGCAGGGCCTGTGTCACAGGGCTGTATCGGAAGGACTTAGTACTATTTACCTGCCTGCACTATCGATACTCGAACCTTTAGTGCTCGAAGGGTTGGAGCAGGTGGACCTGATCTGTCTTGATGATGTTGATGACGTCCTGGATCTGCCCGACTGGCAACTGGCGTTGTTTCACCTGATCAATGCGGTGAAGGATGCCGGCAAGACGTTAATCGTCAGTTCAAAAAATCCGGTGGCAGGGCTAACACTAGAGTTAGGTGACCTGGATTCGAGAATAAAAGGTGCTTACCGGTTAACAACAGACCAGCTTGATGACGAACAGAAGCTTGAGGTGGTAGGGCGCAAGGCTCGTCGTCGCGGGTTTGATATGAGTCAGGAAGTGTGTCGATTTATACTGGGTCGATCCCGGAGAGATATGCACCATCTTGCCCGCCTGGTAGACCAGCTGGATGAAGAAACACTTCGGCGCCAGAAGAAAGTCACTATACCTTTCGTCAAAGCAGCGCTGGGTCTTTGATGCCACGTGTTCTGTTTACAGGCGGAGGAACTGCTGGTCACGTAACACCCAACATCGCGTTGCTGGAAGCGGCTCGAAGCAAGCGTTGGGAAGTAGCCTACGTGGGGTCGCCGGAAGGTATTGAGCGAGAGATGATTGGCGCGCTGGGGGTTTCTTACTACCCTGTTGCATCAGGAAAACTCCGGCGATACTTCTCCTGGCAGAATTTCATCGATCCTTTCCTCATCCTCTGGGGAATTTTGCAAAGCCTGTTGTTGTGTCTTCGTTTGAGGCCGGATGCGGTCTTTTCAAAAGGTGGGTTTGTTTCCGTGCCCGTGGTCGTGGCGGCGTGGCTGCTGCGAATTCCAGTGATCAGTCATGAATCGGACGTGACGCCAGGGCTGGCGAATCGACTCACCTACCCGTTCTGCCGGAAGATTTGTGTCACCTTCGATGCAACGGTGCCCTATCTGCCCGGGGGAAAAGTAAAGGTCACGGGGACACCGGTCAGGCAATCACTGATCACCGGTGATGCAGCAGCCGGGCTGGCCTTCCTCGGATTCTCAGGAGAAAAACCCGTTCTGTTGGTCTTCGGCGGTAGCCTTGGGGCGGCAACGATCAACAAGCAGGTTCGCAGAACACTACCCGCCTTGCTGCAGCGTTTTGATCTTGTACACGTGGTGGGCCGGGGAAACCTTGATGCCACGATTGAAACGCCCGGCTACGTTCAGAAAGAGTTTGTCGGCGAACAATTTGGTGATGTATTGGCTGCAGCAGCGTTAGTGGTCTCAAGGGCGGGAGCGAACTCGCTCTATGAACTGCTGATGACAAGGAAGCCACATTTGCTTATTCCGTTGGGGAAAGCGGCAAGCCGTGGGGACCAGTTGGACAACGCGCGTGTTTTTGCAGCGCTTGGTTTTAGCAAGGTGTTATATGAGGAAGCCTTGAAGGGTGACGAGAAGTCAGATGATGCTTTCGTTGAATCCATTAAGGATGTCCTGGACCATAGCGAAGACATTTCAGCTCGACTGGCGACATTTGAGATCAAGGATAGTGTCAGCCTGATTATTGACCTGATCCAGGAGTCAGTTACACCATCCTTTGGTTAAACCACTCATTGGTTAAGAAGGTATTGGTCAAAAAGGATAAACGCATGAAAAAAACATTACTCGGAACAGTGCTGTGCTTCTGTTTTTCATCGTCTTTCGCAGATGATGCAAATGAACTGCTACGCTATGTAGACCAGCATGGTGAAAAATTCGACAGCCTTGCCATGGAACTCTGGGATTATGCAGAGTTGGGCTATCTGGAATCCCGCAGTTCCACCAAACTGCAACAGGTTCTGGCCGAAGACGGCTTCGAAATTCAGGCCGGCGTCGCCGGGATTCCCACAGCATTTGTAGCAAGCTTTGGCGAGGGTAAACCCGTTATCGGTATCCTTGCCGAGTTCGACGCATTGCCTGGTATCAGTCAGGCAGCCGTATCCAGCCGTCAGCTGCTGGAAGGTAAAGAAAGCGGGCATGCCTGCGGCCACAATCTTTTTGGTGCAGGATCCACTGCCGCTGCGATGTCCATACGACACTGGATGGATAACAATAACGTGAAGGGGACCATCAGGCTTTACGGTACGCCGGCTGAAGAGGGTGGTTCCGGGAAGGTTTACCTGGTGAGGGCAGGCTTGTTTGAGGATGTCGATACAGTACTTCACTGGCACCCTTCCGATCGCAATTCCGCCAATGCCGAAACAAGTCTTGCCAACAAGTCTGCAAGGTTCAAATTCAGGGGAATCTCTTCGCACGCTGCGGCCGCCCCGGAACGAGGTCGCTCGGCCCTTGATGGTGTTGAAGCCATGAACTACATGGTCAACATGATGCGTGAACATGTGCCCCAGGAGACAAGGATTCACTATGTCATCACCCATGGGGGTGAGGCACCCAATGTTGTTCCTGATTTTGCCGAGGTGTACTACTACGTTCGCCATCCCCACGCAGGAAAATTGAAGGAAATCTGGACCAGAGTGATCGACACTGCGAATGCTGCAGCACTCGGGACCGGAACCGATGTGGACGTTGAGGTTATGCACGGTAACCACTCTCTGCTACCGAACGAAACGCTGGCCCGCCAGATGCACGCAAACCTGACCCGTGTGGGTGGCGTCAGTTACAACGCAGCAGAAAAAACGTTTGCTGAAGAGATCAGTGGGTCACTGGGGGTCGGTAATTTTGTTGGCATGGAAAAGGAGATTCTTCGGTTTGAACTGCGCCAGGGCATGGGCTCCACCGATGTCGGGGACGTCAGCTGGGTAGTACCCACGGTGGGTCTACGTACTTCAACCTGGGTACCGGGGACCGCGCCACACTCATGGCAGGCAATTGCCGCCGGAGGGACTTCAATCGGCACAAAAGGTATGCGGGTAGCTGCAAAAGCACTGTCGTTAACAGCACGTGACCTGTTCCTGGACCCGCAGCTCATCGCAGCAGGCCGCAGGGAGTTTGAGCTTCGCCGGGGTGAAAACTTTCAATACAAATCCTTGCTGGGTGATCGCGAACCGCCACTGGATTATCGCCTGAAGTAGGCCCCCGTTGTCTGCCTGATACCCAATATAAGGCAGTCAATATAAGGTATTCAAATCAAGGTGTTTAACAGTTCCATTGCTGTTTACCTGAAAACAGGCTTGCCATTAGGGAATTGAATCTGCTACATTGGTGTTATACATATGTATAACACTACATTCTCTAATTAATGCTTCCTCTACGGTGAATCAGTGCAAATCAGTTTTCACGACAAGAGCCCGATCTACCGCCAGTTGGCTGAGCGGCTTCGGGAGATGATTCTGGAAGGCGTCTACCAAAATGGCGATGCTTTGCCCTCGGTTCGACAGATCGCGAGTGAGCACCGAATTAATCCGATTACAGTATCCAAGGCGTTTCAGATTCTGGTGGATGATGAGTTGGTGGAAAAGAAAAGAGGGCTTGGGATGTATGTGGGCGAGGGTGCG
>Ga0222634_1000952_pt1 | contig 11081 bp, 19 predicted proteins | sample AntAcemetageno50_FD_179807 | JGI IMG/M metagenome (GOLD analysis project Ga0222634, IMG submission 179807) | Saline water microbial communities from Ace Lake, Antarctica - #50 | ecosystem: Environmental > Aquatic > Non-marine Saline and Alkaline > Saline | place: Antarctica: Ace Lake | collected...
CCTATGAGAACGACGTCGCCTCACGTAGAGATTGGGAAGAAACCTATACCGAAGGTATTAAGTTACTGGGGTTAAAGTATGAGGAACGTACTGAACCATGGGAGGGCGCCTGCGGTGTACACCACCCTATGATCGCTGAAGCGGCTGTGCGTTTTCAAGCGGAAGCTATTATGGAGACTTTCCCAGCCAGTGGTCCAGTACGTACAAAGATTATAGGTGAAGTCACGCGCCAGAAGTCAGATGCGGCAGAAAGAGTCCGTAATGACATGAATTACCAGTTAACTGAGCAGATGCCAGAGTACCGTGCAGAGCATGAGCGTATGTTGTGGAACTTACCCATTGCGGGTAGCGCGTTTAAGAAAGTGTACTTCGACCCAACATTAGGGCGTCAAGTAGCGATGTTTGCGCCAGCCGAGGATGTGGTACTTCCGTATGGTTCGTCAGATATATCCCTGTGTGAGCGTATTACCCATAGGATGATGAAGTCCAAGCTCGAGATTACCAAGTTACAGGAAGCTGGGTTTTACCGCGATGATATAGATATTTCAGACGCCCCCACAATACAGACGGACCGTATTCAGGCCGCCAAAGACCGTGAGATTGGGTTTAGCGCTACATATGATGACCGCCACGCATTGCTTGAGATGCACGTGCAGGTGGACTTACCCGGCTTTGAAGATAAAGATACCGATGGGGAGCCTACAGGGATTGCGTTACCATACGTTATTACGTTACTTAAAGAGACTAATGACATTCTGGCTATTCGTCGCAATTATGATGAAATCCCCGAAGTCTCAGAAGGCAATAAGCGCGACCAATACGTATATAAGAAGCCTAACCAGTACTTCGTGCACTACCAGTATGTACCGGGGTTTGGGTCATATGGTTTTGGTTTGGTGCACTTGGTGGGCAACTCAGCTAAATCAGCTACAGCCATTACGCGTCAGTTGGTGGATGCGGGAACATTATCGAATTTACCCGGCGGTTTAAAAACTCGTGGCTTACGTATTAAGGGCGACGATACACCGATTTCACCGGGCGAGTTTAGGGATGTCGATGTGTCCTCTGGGGCATTGCGTGACAACATCATGCCGTTACCCTACAAAGAGCCTTCACAGACCCTACTGACATTGCTGGGGGTAATTAGTGAAGAAGCACGACGCTTTGCCGCGACGCCCGATATGAAAATATCAGATATGAGTGCTAACGCACCCGTAGGCACCACATTAGCGTTGATAGAACGTAACCTGAAAGTTATGTCAGCCGTGCAAGCCCGTATGCACTTCGCGATGAAGCAAGAGTTAAAACTCCTTGCAGGTATGATTCGCGACCATGCGGCGACTAGCTATGACTACCAACCCGAAGAAGGTTCACGCAAAGCCCGTCAAGCGGATTACAGTTTAGTTGAGGTTATCCCCGTATCAGACCCCAATGCGAGCACCTTAGCGCAACGAGTCGTGCAGTATCAAGCGGTGATACAGTTAGCGCAGATGGCACCACAGATTTATAACTTACCTAAGTTACACCGTCAGATGCTAGAAGTGTTGAGTATTAAAGACGCAGATGAGTTAGTCCCATTAGATGAAGACCAGAAACCACGAGACCCGATTACGGAGAACATGGACATCTTAAATGGTAAGCCAGTTAAAGCGTTTATCACACAAGACCATGAAGCCCACATCGCGGTACATATGGCGGCTATGCAAGACCCAGTACTTATGAAGTTAATGGGGCAGAATCCACAAGCACAGGTACTCCTACAGGCGGCCAACGCGCATATCACTGAACACATTGCGTTTGGGTATCGTAATAAGATTCAAGAGCAGATGGGTGCCACACTACCTGACCCGAAAGCTGAGTTACCTGAAAACATGGAAAACGAGTTAGCTCGGTTATCCGCCCAAGCCGCAGGTCAGTTGTTGCAAAAGCACCAAGCGCAAGCCCAACAGGAGCAAAACGCACAGGCACAGCAAGACCCAATCGTCCAGATGCAACAGCAAGAAATGCAGATCAAGATGAAAGAAGTTGATATTAAAGAGAGGAAAATGATCGCGGACGTAGCCGCTGATGCAGACAGATTAGCCCTTGAGCGCGAGAAGATGCAGGCAGATATGGAGAAAGAAGGTTTACGTGTAGGCTCTAACACCGCGGCTATCAAGGCAAAGCTTGAGTCGCAACAACAGTTAGAGATGTTAAAGCTTGGTGTAAAGGGTGAAGAAATTAAATCTCGCCAAGAAGCCGACGGTATGCGTATGGGTATCGACGTAGCAAAAGCCCGAGCACAGATGCAACAAACACAGAAACCCCAAGGAGCGGCTGAATGAATGAAATAGACGTTATCCAGAAGAAAATACGTGAGCGTATGAATGATATGGCCGATGCGCTTGCCAACGGTAGTTGTGGTTCATTTGAGGAATACAAGCGTATGTGCGGGGTAATTGAAGGGTTGGCATACGTAGAACGAGACATACTTGATCTTAGAAAACGCATTGAAGACGATCAAGACCAGTAATCCCGAAAGGGCCGTTCGTAACCCGGTAGGTTACGCTTTTTAGGAGTTTGTAATGAGTGAAATTCTCATAGGTAGTAACCCTGATAATCCGAAAGTCGTGGGTGTTATAGATACGGACGCAACCCCCCAAGAAAAGGGAAAGCAACTACCGCAACCATCTGGGTATCATATTTTATGTGCTATTCCGGAAGCTGAGAAAGAGTACGACAGTGGGCTGTTAAAAGCCGACGAGACCATGCACTACGAGGAAATCCTAACTACGGTGCTGTTTGTCGTAGCTATGGGGCCTGATTGTTACACCGACAAAACGCGTTTCCCTACAGGTCCTTGGTGTAAGCAAGGCGATTTCGTATTGGTTCGCCCAAATTCGGGTTCCAGACTGGTTATACATGGTAAGGAATTTCGCTTAATCAACGACGATTCTATCGAGGCAGTAGTTGCTGACCCTCGCGGCGTGAGAAGGAAGTAACATGAAAACTTGTACAAAATACCTACAAGAAAAAGAGGTAGTGTTTTTTCGGGCGCAAAAAACCGGTAAAGACGGGCTTCGCTCTAGTTGTAAACAGTGTGAAAGCGCCTATGGTAAAGCCCACCGTCGAGGACCTAAAGCTGAAGAAATCCGTGCGCGGGGTCGACAGACCGTTAAAGCGTATCGAGCGGAGTATCCCGATAAAGTAAAAGAAGCAAAACGCAAATATTACGCCTCTGAAAAAGGAAAGCAGAGTAAAAAACGAGAAGATTTAGCGTATCAAATGTCTGGCGGTAGGGCAGAGGTAGAAGCTCGAAGGGCACAAAAAACTTTATCGGAAGCCCGAGCGGAAGCTAGGGCTAGGTACAGCCATAAACGTCGGGCGTCTATGGTCAGTTTATCCGAGCTTGATGCGTTTGCATTATCGGAGGCAATTAGATTAATGAAATTGCGCAATAAACTGTGTGGCACAAAGTGGCATGTTGACCACATCGTTCCAATATCTAAGGGTGGATTAACCACATATGACAACCTACAAGTTGTCCCCGCGCGTTGGAATCAATCAAAATCCGACAAACATCAACAGCGATTTTTCGCTGCATAAGGAGTAAATAATGGTTAAATATGAAAACTATAAGTTCCCCGACGAGGTAGACAGTAAGGGGGACGAGCAAACCATCGAGCTAGAGTTAGAGGGTGTAGAGCCTGAAATCGAAATCGTTGACGATACCCCACCTCAAGACCGTAATCGTAAACCTCTGGATAGAGAAGTAGAGGAGCCCAGCGAGGACGAACTTAATGAATACAGCGCTAAGGTTCAAAAGCGCCTAAAAGAATTAACCCATGCGCGTCATGATGAACGCCGTAAAGCCGAAGCGCTTACCCGTGAAAAGGTAGAGCTCGAGCGCGTGGCTAAGTTGATGGCAGATGAGAACAAACGTTTAAACGAGTATGTAAACCTAGGTCAAACTGCATACATTGATAAATCTAAGTCGTTAGCCACCTATGGGGTCAACGCCGCCAAGGCAAAATTGAAGGCCGCTTTGGATATTGGGGATACTGATGCCGCAGTAGCCGCGCAAGAAGAAATGCTAAATGCGCAGTTAGAAATGCAACAGGTAAATAACTTTAGACCCCAACCGTTGCAAAAAGCTCCAGAACCTGTATATAATCAAAACATACGTCAACCTGAGCCTAGGCTTGATAACCGAGTATTAAATTGGGCGGAAAAGAACCAGTGGTTCCATAAGCCCGGTGAAGAGGATATGACAGGATACGCAGAAGGGGTACATAAAAAGCTAATGCATGAGTATGGCGAAGCATATACCCAGACTGATGAGTATTATAATAAAATCGACACAGCAATGCGGAAGGCCTTTCCTGATCGTTTCGACGACGTGGAAGAAACTCCAAAAGCTAGTCGCCCGAAATCCGTTGTTGCTCCGGCGCAACGCACGTCAGTACCTAAGAAAATTAGGCTGACGCAAACGCAACAAAACGTGGCCAAGAAGTTAGGAATATCCCTTGAGCTATACGCTAAAAATATGATTGCACTGGAGAAAGAAAATGGCTGATAACCGAATCCCTCGCGAAGCACAAGGCCGTGAACAAGTAGAGCGTCCAAAATTTTGGAAGCCCGCGGAACTTTTACCTGCAATTGTAAAAGAACCCGGATATGCTTATCACTGGGTCAGAGTTACACTTAACGGCGTAGCTGACCAACGCAACCTTTCTGCTAAACTGCGCGAAGGCTGGGAACCCAGCAAAGCTTCAGAGCAACCACAAATGCGAATGTTCTTAGATCACAACTCACGGTTCAAAGATAATATCGAGAGTGGTGGTCTGTTGTTGTGTAAGACTCCTCAAGAATTTGTTGACCAACGTAATACCCATTACGCAAACCAAAATCGTCATCAAGTCGAAGGTGTAGACCACAGCTATATGCGCCAAAGCGATGCGCGAATGCCACTCTTTGCCGAGCGGAAATCTACCACAAGCTTTGGTAATGGTTCTTAATTTTATATATTGGAGTTAACAAATGGCTTATCCTACTGTTAGCGCTCCCTACGGCCTAAAGCCAATTAACCGCATTGATGGTATGCCTTACGCAGGTGCTACTCGTCAAATCAAGATCGCATCTGGGTATGCGGCAAACATCTTTGCGGGTGATTTGGTTCAAGTTGTTGCGGGCGGTACAATTCAGAAGTTTACGGGCACCACAACTGGTTCACCAGTCGGTGTATTCATGGGTTGTTATTTCACAAACCCAACGACCAAGCAACCTCTACCCTCACAATACTGGCCTACTGGCACAGTTGCGTCAGACGCTGTTGCTTATGTTGTGGACGATGCCAACGCATTGTTTAAAGTCGCGGTTACTAATGGCTCTAGTGCTATTTCAACTGCCGCTTTAGCATCTGTAGGCTCGAACATGTCGGTCATTCAAGGTGCGGGTAATACTAATACTGGTGATTCAGGTGTGTCAGTTCTTGCTGGTTCAGAAGGCACGACTGCCGCGTTACCTATTCGTGTTATTGCTGTCGTTCCTGAGACTGCCACTGGCGCTGACGCGTTTGTTGAGTTGTTAGTTAAGCTCAATACGCACCAGTACAACAACACTACTGGCGTATAAGGAGTTAGATAATGGCTATTTCACGCGCACAACTACTTAAAGAGTTACTCCCCGGCCTGAACGCATTGTTCGGTTTAGAGTACGCACAATACGGCGAAGAGCATAAAGAGATTTATGACACTGAAACTTCAGACCGTTCATTTGAAGAAGAGACCAAGCTCTCAGGCTTCTCAGCCGCCCCGGTTAAGTCCGAAGGCTCTGCGATGGCTTATGACAATGCTCAAGAAGCTTGGACTTCACGTTACAACCACGAAACTATCGCTTTAGGTTTCAGCTTGACCGAAGAAGCAATTGAGGACAACCTCTATGACTCTTTATCAGCTCGTTACACAAAAGCCTTGGCTCGCGGTATGGCGTACACCAAGCAAGTTAAAGCCGCCGCAACTTTAAACAACGGTTTTAGCTCATCTTATGCTGGTGGTGATGGTGTTTCATTGTTCTCAGCCGCACACCCATTAGTATCTGGTGGTGTCAACAGTAACGTCCCAGCAGTCGCCGCTGACCTTAACGAAACTTCTCTCGAGAACGCCGTTATTCAGATCGCTGGTTGGACAGATGAGCGTGGTCTCTTAATCGCCGCTCGCCCATTGAAGTTGATTGTTCCTCCTCAGTTGCAATTCGTTGCAACACGTTTGTTGGAAACTAAGCTTCGTGTGGGTACGGCCGATAACGACATCAACGCTATCGAAAATAATGGTTCTATCCCACAAGGCTACACCATTAACCACTGGTTGACCGACCCCAATGCATGGTTCTTAAAGACCGACGTTCCAAACGGATTAAAACACTTTGTTCGTGCCCCTATGTCTACGGGTATGGATGGAGATTTCGATTCTGGAAATGTTCGTTACAAAGCTCGTGAGCGTTACAGCTTTGGCTGGTCAGATGCACTTGGTATGTATGGTTCGGCAGGCGCTTAAGCCCTAGAATCAGTACTTTAGCTAGTCTAGCCCCTGCCCAAAAAGCGGGGGTTTTTATTGCGTGATAGGAAATTAAGGGGTATAGTAAAACGTATATATGGAGGTTATCATGACGATATGGATACCAATACTATTTGTGTGTCTAGTAAATGGTGATTGTGATTTTACACAAGGTAATCCGGGCTACACCGAACGAGGGTGCCAAGATCAACTACAAGATGTGTTTGTGCGGTTGAACCAAAACCCTATTGTGGCTACATTTGCAGGGGCGTGTTTCTCGTTTACAGGGGCTTAACCACGATTGCGTTCGTCATGGTGATGTACTCGGTGGCAATTTGCACATAACACGATACATTTTTTAATTTCTTCTAGTGCGCGGCGGTACGCGCTATTGCGTATAAGTTTATGTAAATGCACATTATCGGGGGAGCGTACGACGTGGTGGAAGTCTAGGGCTTGTGGGTGAGCGAACCCACATTTAACACAGCTTAGTGTTGCTTTAAACTCCGCCCACTTGCGTTTGGCGTTAACCCGTTGGGCTTGGCTACGAGCTTTGCAAGTTGATTGATTGTTTGCGTAGTGCTTACGGCTATACTCTAGTTGTTTTTCTCGACGTTTTTCTGGGTCTTTATAAGGCATATGGCGTTATAATTGTTGCATTTGATTCCGTATAGTAGTATAAATACATTAATACTGGGGAAACTCCAGTTCTATAGACCGCCCCAGCGGACGTTGCAGAGACTATAGAACGAAGTACTGCAAATACAAGGAAATATAATGAGTTCAACGACTTTCTCCGGCCCAGTTACATCACAAAACGGCTTCATCGGTACCGTTACAGGTTCTGTAACAGCAACCACTCTTTCAGCATCTGGTGTTGTTATTCTTTCAGGTTTACCTACTGCTGACCCTGCGGTTGCTGGCCAGCTGTGGAGTGACTCAGGCGTTTTGACCGTATCAGCAGGTTAATAACTCTTAACAAATTAGGAGTTTATTATGATGCAAACAGACGTTCTTAGTGGGCACGTAGGCCAAAGCGGGTTTATTGTTTTCAATAACCGTTCGCGGGTAAAGTCAATTTCCGTCAAGGGCACAGACACCGAAGGGCAACTTGATTTATTTGCCACTCCAACTGCGCCTATAGCGGCTACATACGGGCAATCCGGCAACACTATTACGGTCACCAAAAGCGCTCATGGTTTAACGACCGGACAGCAAATTGGGATTGCTTATGCCCGAGGCACGGGTGGTATTGCTACTTGTGGCAACCCAGTTATTACGGTAACAGGTCCAAATACATTTACGATCACTTGTCCTAATTCATTTACCATCACTGCTGGTGCGGCTTGTCGTTATGTCACTACCGGAAGATGGTTGGTCACGCTTGAGTTAACCGCTCAGGACATTTATACCAACTACTTTATGATTCCCGGTGAAGGGCTACTAGCTCCCAATATGGTGTACGTAGTTATGACAAACATTAACGCGGTCACTGTATTCTATGGCTAAGAAAACCCCCGTACTCGCAGTAGGCCGTGGTGAAAAGCTTCCTACAAAGCAAGGGGCTGGCTTAACTGCGAAAGGCAGAGCTAAGTACAACGCCGCAACTGGGTCTAATCTAAAGGCCCCACAGCCTGAAGGCGGCTCTCGTAAAAAATCATTTTGTGCACGTATGTCAGGTATGCCCGGTCCTATGCAGGACGAGAAAGGCCGCCCCACACGCAAAGCCGCAAGTCTCAAACGGTGGAAATGTTAAATGGATGATCCAATTAAAACAGCTCGTGAACTGGCTACGCATGCTAGTGACATTAAGCATTTGCAATCTGATATGGATAAGATGGTCAAAGACATGGACGAAATAAAGAAAACTTTGTCAGATATACAAAAGACTTTATCGGAAGCCAAGGGTGGCTGGAGAACTTTGATGTATGTAGGTGGTGCGGCCGCAGGAGTTGGTGCGTTTATATCGTGGTTAGCAGACAAAATATTCAAATAAGGAACTATGATGAAAAAGAGCGACATGAAGCAGGACAAGGCCATGACCAAGAAAGCGGTTGGTATGCATGATAAACAGTTGCATGGTGGTAAGAAGACTAACTTATCAACCCTAAAGAAGGGTGGTTCAATTGATGGTTGTGCGGTTCGTGGTAAAACAAAAGCTACTATGGTCAAAATGGCCATGGGTGGTAAAACCAAAAAGGCTTGTTAATCATGGCTGATAAAATCCCCCAAGAAGCACAAAATATGCTTATGGATAGGAAGCAAGAGAAAGAGCGTGTGGCCTCTGAGAAAGCTGAGAAAGCTGAAAACCAAGCCCCCCGTAAAGCTGTAGGTGATGCATATGACAAGCTACGCGACATGATTGGTGCGGGTAAAAAGCCTGTGAAGAAAGCCAAAGGTGGTAGTGTTAGCTCGGCATCCAAGCGGGCTGATGGGTGTGCAGTCAAAGGTAAGACTAAAGGTAGGTTTGTGTAATGAGACCAAGTCGGGGTATGGGTGCTATTTTAGAGTCTAAAATGCCGAAGGGTAAAACCTCGTACGCCGATGGCGGCAAAGTAAACGCCGCAGGGAACTATACTAAGCCTGAGTTACGTAAGCGTATTGTGTCCCAAGTAAAATCTGCGGCAACGCAAGGTACAGCAAGTGGAAAATGGTCAGCTCGCAAGGCCCAACTAGTAGCAAAGAAATACAAGGCCGCAGGCGGGGGTTACCGAGATTGAAAGCTCCTCAAAAATCGCTCAAAAATTGGGGTGACCAGAAATGGACTACCAAGTCTGGTAAGAAGTCCTCAAAGACAGGTGAGCGGTATCTACCTGAAAAAGCGATTAAAGCATTAACCCCTGCGGAGTACGCGGCAACGACGAAAGCAAAACGGGCGGGCAAGGCTTCCGGTAAACAATTTGTAGCGCAACCAAAGCGTATTGCAAAGAAAACAGCAGGGTTTAGATAATGACCACATCCGGCATCGCGAACTTTAATCTTGATATATCTGATTTAGTTGAAGAAGCACACGAGAGATGCGGCTCTGAGTTGCGCACGGGGTATCAGTTAAAAACCGCGAGACGTAGCCTAAACTTGCTGACAATTGAGTTGGCTAATAGGGGTATAAATCTCTGGACGATTGAAGAAGGTGCCATCCCTATGGTGACTGGCCAATCTACGTATGATCTTCCTATAGATACCATAGACCTGATGGACATGGTGATACGCACGGGCGCGGGGCAAAACCAAACGGATATTAACATTTCCCGTATTGCTGAACCTACCTATGCGACGATACCAAACAAAAACGCCACAGGGCGCCCCATACAGGTCTGGGTCCAACGTTTAAGTGGTGCGACTACCCCAACAGGTGTGCAAGCACCGAAGATTTCTGTATGGCCTACACCCAACGACCCCGGCTCGCAATATACGTTTGTGTACTGGCGGTTACGTCGTATTCAAGATGTGGGTAATAGTGGTACACAGACTATGGACATCCCATTCAGGTTCTTAAACTGCATCGTAGCCGGGTTGTCATACTACCTATCAATGAAAATTACGACAGTAGACCCCGGTCGTCGTGCTGAGTTAAAGATGGATTACGAACAGCAGTTACAGATGGCGCAAGACGAAGACCGTGAAAAAGCACCGATTCGGTTCGTACCTAGGGTGTCGGGGTACTAAATGCCTAACCAGTTTGCCAGTGGAAAATTTGCAATTGCGCAATGCGACAGGTGTGGGTTTAGATATAAGCTACGGGCGTTAAGAAAGATAACAGTCAAGCGCACCCAGACAAATATATTAGTATGCTCAGGGTGTTGGGAAAAACCCCACCCACAGTCGTTTTTGGGTGAAGTGCCTGTAAATGACCCGCAAGCCGTGCGTAATCCTAGACCTGACACCTCGTATGTTGTATCGGGTAACAGTATAAATAACGACCCGTCAGGTGGTAGCAGGATATTTCAATGGGGTTGGGCGCCAGTAGGTGGGGCTAGGGATGGTGGATTAACACCAAATGCTTTACAATTAAACATAAACCTCGGCACTGTTATCGTGCTCACTACTTAGGATATATCATGGGTTACAGATCATCAGCAGATGGTGTCACAAAGACTGGCAAGACTAACACAAAAATATTTCCTAACTCCGGTGCCAAAAAAGGCATGATGGGCGGTGGTAAAAAAGCCGCAGGTGTTACGTCAGAGAAGATGAAGGCAGTTGGTCGTGGTCTGGCTAAAGTTGCTAACCAAGGGGGCTAATCATGGCCAAATATTCACATAAGATGGGCGGCAAAGAAGTAGGACAAGCCGCCGTATACGCGGAGCCACACACCATGAAAGGTAAGAAAGTTACCCCTAAGCTACCCACAATGCAAGACCCTAACAATGTTGCGGCTGATAAAGTAACAGGTAAGTCCGCGGCTAACCGCGTGTCCCAAGGTAACCCCGCCGATAAAGGTGTTAAAACATCTGGTATTAAAATGCGTGGTGTTGGTGCGGCAATTAAGGGTACTATGTCACGCGGACCAATGGGTTAATCATGAATTACGCAGAGCTTACCGCCGCA
>Ga0222634_1000954_pt1 | contig 11062 bp, 8 predicted proteins | sample AntAcemetageno50_FD_179807 | JGI IMG/M metagenome (GOLD analysis project Ga0222634, IMG submission 179807) | Saline water microbial communities from Ace Lake, Antarctica - #50 | ecosystem: Environmental > Aquatic > Non-marine Saline and Alkaline > Saline | place: Antarctica: Ace Lake | collected...
ATGGCCTTACGGGATTGGGCAGTGAACCCTTCGGGATTCTTTTCCCGTTGTTTCTCCCATTGATCCATCTCCATGCCGGCAGGGAGATAGGCCAACGGGTCATGCGCGCTGGTCTGATCTGTCACGATATCGATAGGAATTTTTCGCCGTCGAAGCTCAGGAAACACTTCCGCGGCGTTTCCCACAAGACCAACAGAATAGGCGCGCGCTTCATTTTTCGCCAGAAGTGCCACTTCGATGGCCTCGTCGATGTCCGTTGTCATAAAGTCGAGGTACCCATGTTCGACCCTTCTCTCCAGCCGCGACTCGTCGACGTCGACGATGATGATAACTCCGTCGTTGAGGGTGACCGCAAGAGGTTGAGCCCCTCCCATTCCTCCACATCCTCCGGTGAGGGTGAGGGTTCCGGCCAGTGTCCCGCCAAAATGCTGGCGAGCCACAGCCCCGAAAGTTTCATACGTTCCTTGAAGAATCCCCTGGGTGCCAATGTAAATCCACGATCCCGCCGTCATCTGGCCGTACATGGTCAATCCGAGTGCCTCTAGTCGGCGAAATTCTGGCCAGGTAGCCCAATCCCCCACGAGGTTCGAGTTCGCGATCAAGACTCTGGGCGCCCACTCATGGGTGCGGAATATTCCCACGGGCTTGCCCGACTGGACCAATAACGTCTCGTCTGGTTCTAACTCCTCAAGGGCCTTAACAATCGCGTCAAAGCACTCCCAGTTTCTCGCGGCTTTACCGGTCCCTCCGTAGACAATCAGATCCTCGGGGTGCTCCGCTACCTCGGGATCCAGATTGTTCATCAGCATTCTCATGGCGCCTTCTGCCTGCCACGTCTTGGCCGTCTTTTCGCCACCTCGTGGAGCTCTCACAACTCTTTTCATCAGACCATCCCCTCTACTATTTCTGTAATCTTTCTCTCGCGCACGAGGCGATACACACCCTCGATGACGGGAGCGAGAAACTTATCTTGTCCCACAGGTCCCGCGACCTCGATAACCCTCTGCGCTATCGCGCCGGTAATAGGACCCGGCATCAACGGCGCCCTCAGGGACTGCCCCCACGACGCAGTCAAGAGTTCGATAGCCAATACTCGACCCACTCCGTCTATTGCAGTCCGGAGTTTCATCGCAGAATGCCAGCCCATGGACACGTGATCTTCCTGAAGCGCTGAGGAAGGAATCGAGTCAACCGATGCTGGTTGAGCAAGACGTTTGAGGTCGCTCACAATTGCTGCCGCTGTGTACTGAGCAATCATGAGACCCGAGTCCACCCCCACTTCGTGGGCAAGAAAAGGAGGTAAACCCTGGTTTCGCGACACATCCAGGAACCTGTCGGTGCGGCGCTCGCTAATGCTTGCGACGTCGGCCAACACGATTGCTAAGAAATCGAGCACATACGCCAAGGGGGCTCCATGGAAATTTCCATTCGATTGCAGGAGTCCTTCATCGGTGAGGACAGGATTATCTATCGCACTTCCCAGCTCTATGTCGACGACCTGTGTCGCGTGAGTCAACGTGGATCGGGCTGCACCGTGAACTTGGGGTGAGCATCGCAAAGAGTACGCGTCTTGGACTCGGCCGTCCTCGGATCCTTTATGGGAAGCCAGGATGGGGGAATCCCGCAACACACGAGCCATCCGCCGAGCACTCTCGAGTTGTCCTGGATGGGGACGCAGGCGTTGAACATCATCCTGAAATACCCGGTCCGTTGCCATAAGAGACTCCACACTCATAGCCGCTGCCGCATCGGCTGTCACCAGCAACGACGCGACATCGTGAATGGCGAGCGCCAAACATCCGAGCATCCCGTCTGTTCCATTGATGAGGGCTAAGCCCTCCTTCTCCTGCAATTCCAGCGGAATGAGACCGGCGTCGGCCAGGGCCTCGGCGCCGGGCATAATCGGCCCTCCCTCAACTCTCGCTTCTCCGTCGCCAATGGCAACCAGAGCAACATGTGCGAGTGGGGCTAGATCACCGGAACAACCGAGTGAGCCAAATTCGTAGACCACAGGGGTAATCCGATGGTTCAGCATCGCCGCGTAGATGTCGCATACTTCTGGTCGCACTCCCGTATAGCCGCTCATGAGAGTCCGAAGCCTCAAGAGCATCATCGCGCGCACGACTTCGGTATCGACCTCTTTCCCTGTTCCCGCCGCGTGGGATCGAATGAGGCTCAACTGAAGTTGACGCCTTCGGTCGACACTGATGTATGTGGTGGCAAGCGCACCAAAGCCTGTCGACACCCCGTAGTGAGGGTGCGGATCTGCCGCTTTGCTGTCAATAATCTCCCGGCGGCGCGCAACATGTTCCCGGGCATCCGGGTCAAGAGTGATGCTCTCGTAGTCGCGGGCGACCCGCGTAACCTCCTCCACGGAGAGTGCTTCTCCGGTCACCACAATCCCTGCCGTCTTCATCATGCTCTGATTCCACACCCAAATGGTTTCCCTACAATGGGTTCACGGGAAAAATCTGTCCGGGGTTTCGGACACTAAGGGGGTGAGCAATGTCGGGCAAATCCCCTGCCGCAACCCACGTTTTGGCCATTCTGGATTTTCTTTCCCACGGAAAAGGCCCTGTTCCCGCTGCCGTCATCGCGAGAGCACTCGGGATTCCCCGCTCTACGACCTATCAGTTGCTGGAATCCCTCTCTGATCGAGGATTTGCCATTCATTTCCCCTCGGAAAGGACATGGGGGCTGGGTGTGAGGGCTTTTGAAATTGGAAGTGGTTACGCAAAGCAACAACCTTTAGTTCTGGTGTCCGCGCAACTCTTGCGCCAGCTTGCGCAGGATCTTCAGATGGGAAGCCACCTGGCCGTCCTTCATGGCCTCGACGTCATCTACTTGGTGGAGGAACGCTCTAGCCACGGGCCCTGGTTAGTGAGCGATGTCGGGGTCCGATTGCCCGCCCACCTCACCGCCACGGGCCGTGCAATCCTCGCCCATTTGCCCAAAAATCAAATGCGAGCGCTCTATCCTGACGGAGCAGCGCCCCTTCCGGTTCGACACAGTCACGGGCCCAAGAGCGTCAGGGAACTGCGTGACCTACTCCAGCAAACCCGACAACGCGGGTGGTCCATTGAGGATGAAGAAATCTCGCCGGGCTTCTTTTCTGTAGCCACCGTGATTCGGGATTACACCGGATGGCCGGCTGCGGCGATTGCCCTCACCGGAGCCAAAGAAAAAGTGGAGAGCGCAATACCGGCGCTCGCTCAGCGCCTGATGCAGGTTGCCACAATAATCGAAACACGACTCGGCGGTACCGGTGGTGCGTCAACTCTCTAGCGCTCTGGTTTCTCAGCGCAGAACGATAGTACTGGGCGCGCTTAGATAGCCTGACCTAGGAGTTATCGCCCGAGGGTTCACTGGTGCGTTGACCCTCAACCACCCACGCGGCAACCAGTGCCGTGAGCGAGGAAAACAACACAATACCGACGAACATCATTATCCCCGCAACAGCCTTGCCATCTTGAGTGACCGGGTAGAAATCACCGTACCCCACAGTCGTGACGCTCACGACGCTCCACCACAGTGCATCGCCGAACGACTGGATATTGCTCCCTGTGGCATGCCTCTCTGCTTCAAACACGCAAAGGGCAGCGGTGTAGAGGGCGAGGGGAAACGTCACCCCCACGACCAGTCCCACTTTGTGGGTCCGATCCACCATGTAAGGAGCAACACCTCTGAGCACAATCAGAACTCGCAGAGCTCGAAACGCAGGAATGAGAGCGGCGAGAATGCTCAACCAGTTTCGCTTGATGAAGCTCACTCATCGGGGAATTTCTCCCAAGCGAGGAATGTGGATAACGAACCGTGCTACAAGATCCACAAGAAATATGACGTAGACCGTAGTGCTGGCAGCGCCCAGGAGTGTGGCCACCACCCCGGGGGCTCCACAAGAACCTAGGCGGTGTAAATACCCAAATAGGCGAAGCCCAAAATCATCAAAAAAACTCGGACTTCTTGAAAAAGGAGTGAGCCCTATCCGAAATCGATTCGACCTTCAACTCAAAGGACATGCTCGCTCCGCCTCACCAAGGGATGGGAGACCCCGATAGGGGCCCGTGAACTCAAAGCGACCCAGCTTTGAGCCCGGTGCTCACAACAGGAAGCTGCCCGGAGCGCTCAAAGCGACCGAAGGGCTGGCTTCAGACTTTCCCGAGTCACCGAACGAAGTGGCAGCAGTAAATCCCACCACTCTTAATAGGCCTCTCAGCGCTGGGTCTGATCACCCTCATCACAAGAGTTGCGATAGCGACCCGCAGTAAAGGACGTAAGCCCAAGCTCGCACCCGCTTTATGGTGGCGCGTGTGAGTCACTCCCATGGGGACCGAAAACCTCACTCAGAGTTCCCGTCGCGCTACGTTGCATGGGCAAGCTCAACGGTATGCTCCCGCTATGGCGATCTTTTACCCCGCGGCACTGAAAGCTGGCGCCCTATTCTTTGCTTCGGGCTTCCTTATAGTCGCTTGCGCTCCAGGACCCCTTGTGGGGGCGAGCGACCAGGATACTGATGGGACCACAGACAGCTCCCAAGAATTTGCCCCCCCGGTGGGGGGAAGCGGTTGGGAACCCGGTACCTACCTACCCGAGCATTGTGAGGATGTCTCCCCCGATGCTGTCGCCGTGTTCGAGAATCTCATTAGCGAGCGTGACGCATCCGATTGTGTCGCCCCTTTTATCGCCGAAATATCCATGGGCACAGAAGTGGTCACCGCCGAGGAGACGGGGGAGGATTTGTATGGAATTTCCCAGTATTTACGGGTCTACCGCTTGCTCGATAGGGTCCCGACCATCGGCCAGTTTGGCCAATGGGGGCAATGGATTGGCAGCGATGCCCACCACCAGGGGAGCTTCAACTCGATTGAGGGAGGATTGTTTGTTCACGACAAAATGGGACGCAGCTACTACCCCAAATACATGGCCAGTGCTGCAACTCACCTCTATTCGGGGACCAGCGACACCGGCGGTGGTTGGGGCTTCTATGAGAGACGAATATCTTGCGACGTGCTGGGAAGAATCACGGTGTCGAACAAGATGATAGTTCCGCCAAACCTCATTTCCTTCGATGAGGACCAAGACCCCTACGAAGAGGACGGTGGGATCTCGGTGGGAACCTCGTGGGTCGCCCTGCCCCTGATCGATGGTCAGGAACGCAACGATGCCACAGGGCAAACCGACGGTCTCCTCACCTGGACTTTTGTGATCGACGCTGCCAACTATTCTGGTCCGCTGATCGCCTATGCCCCCCAGCACTGGGACATGCGCCTGGCTCGGTGGAATTCCCTAGAAATGCTGGCAGACGTTTTCGAATGGCTCCCCGGCGAGAAACTCACCGACCCGGCCGGGCAAGCACTGGTCGATCACGTGGATGGAATCATCACCGAGGAAGACATGCTTCCTCTGATCCGCAATGAGCAGTGGTACCAGGACTGGTGGGCAGACCCCAGCAAAACCCACGGAGTTTCGCCCGCAGGGCGATATGTGCCCACCGGAATAGAGTTGGCACCTGTGCCCGTCTTCGCAATTGAGGAAGAGGGAAGAACCTTCCTCAAAACTTTCCCCCCTCGCGTACCCCGCGTACTCGACCAGGAAGCGTTAGCGCTCAATCTTCAGACCTTCGATTCGAGCGTTTATAACGCCTTTGTCGACACTTTCCAGCCGGCGTCCCCGGCCGCAGCGTGGGAGAAGACCCTCGACGGGCTGGGTTTCCCCTCACGGGTCGAGAGAAATCGGGAAAAAGAACCTCTCGTAGTTTTCCATCACCTTGACGAACGCGGCGAGGACTACTACGACAACCCCAACATAAGCTTCACGCTCCCTCTGCTCGCCTTGGAGCAAAAAGGGGAGACGAACATCGTTTTTGACTGGTCCAGCACCCCCCGGGCCGAGAGGGAAATCTCTACCTACTTCGAGCTTGTGGGGTCCACGCTCGTCCCAAGGGACGAATCCCAGGTCCCCACGAAGCTGACGCTGCTGGAATACGGGAACCTCGAGAGCCCCACAAATCTGCGTAACCATCTGCCCCACATAGAAAAAAGTGGAGTACTAGGTCCAGAGGACACCTTTAGCACGAAGTGCTGGTCGTGCGACGACCCGGCAGGGTGTGATCCAGAGATTCATGAAACAACATTGGATGATGGAAGCGTGGTCCGCTACCGCTGGTATCGGTTCACGGACCAGCCCGTTTTCTGGAACCTGAAGAACGAATTCCCTGACCTCTACAGTGATGCAAAACTTCAGGAGCTTCAGGAAACAATCGAGATGATGCACCAAAAGTGGGATGGCAGCGTCAATCTGCTCGAACGGCCCGCCTCCACTGATGCTTTCCACCTGGCAGAGATTGACCATGGCCTTATCGTCGAACCCCCCGCGGGCAAAGAAATCGGCTGGGTTCCGATTGTCTGGGAAGTGGAACATCCCGATGGGCAATGGCAAGACGAGATTGTCGTGCCCGAGGTTGAGGGGCAACCCTGGCCGCGCCGGTAAAAGCCCTCTGGGTGCGCCCCAAGAACCGGGGCGATGGCCGCCCTGTGGTGCTGAAGTGAGGATGCGTCAAAAATAGCCGAATGCGCAGAGCCCACAGTTTCAGGGTGTTCCTGTGTCCTGCGACATCAGATGGCGGTACCGGTGGGATTTGAACTCTCCGGTGACCCCTGTAAGGGCGGTCCTGTTTATCAACAAACCCTATTTTTCCATGCTTCTGGGCAACTACGGCCTGTGTGAATATCGTTAGTTGTTGTTCAATTGTGTGGTTCTTGTGGGGGCCATTTTCGGCACACCTCCGGCTGGCGACGCGGAGTGTCTCAAGCAGTGTGCAGGGGCTTTATCAATCTGCGATTTCAAGAGACATCGAAGTGATTACGTGGAAACCCTCTAGAGCTGCTTCCTGAATGCCTCGCGCGAATTCCTCCGATTGCGCCCTGTGCCCGACGACGGGGATGTTGGCGCCGAAACTGGTGAAGTCGCCTACCTCACCAATGGTGACTCGGACTAAACCCCTTGCATTGTGCCGAGCACGATTACCCATCCAAGTATTGACTTTGATGTGAGGCTCAAGACAATGTACGCCTTCTCTCCGTATGCGTAGACCTTCCATTTGCCGATTTTCTTGTACTGCAAGAACATGTTGATGGCGAAGGTGTTGAAGAAGATAAAAGTAAGGAGGAATCCGAATTGGGCATATACAGGGATAGCATCTGCGATGTTGTTGGTGGAGACCACGAAGTAAATGCCCCCCATAATCCATGGAACGATTCCAGCCAGCACACCAACGTTGAAGGAGAACCAGCTGGTTTTCTGGGTGAGCTGATTGTGCATCTCCATCATCAGCCCCATCATGTTCATGATGAAATTCAGGGTGAAAATAAACACGATTGTGGAAATCTCGATGAGTCCACCAAGCATGAGCAGGACAACCAACATCAGGGAGGAGCTGATCGCATATTCCCACCAGCGAGCATGGTTGATTCCCTTTTCGATGCCGGTCTCATAGCGACGGACATACCAAGGGGAGGAGATAAAGAGGTGCGCGGCAGCGGAGAGCAATAAGAATATGGGTGCGATGAGAGCAACCGGAAACTCGAAAAGGATGTCGCTTTCCGGCCGAATACCCGCGGGGGTGTCAGTAAAGAAGCGAGTGATAACTGGGATTCTCGTTTCATCATTAAGAATAAAAAACAGCGCGACCCCTTGGACCAAATGGAAAACTCCTGCAACCCTGTTGAAGGTTTGGAGTTGCTTACCTAATTTGGTTCCTGGCTTCATGACACGTCCTTTCGATAACCGAAGAATCCAAACCTACCGAAGGAACCCCTGGGTTTCTGAGCTTTTACCCAGAGTTTGCTCGACCGCACAATGAGACGCTGCCCACGGCGTCCGACCATGGAATTTGGCGCACTGACAGGCGTAAGGGCGCATTTTCTGCGAGTAAAGTTCCTGCTCAAATACGGGGAACAGGGGATAGGGTTCAAACGATTCCGTCTCCGCTCCTGAGCGACAGCCCTCCGTAGCGCTGGACCTGAGGCGTTTTTTGGCGCAATGCGGTGTGCCCAAGGGGTTGACAACACTTTTGCCACTCTGACGCGACATGATTCTAGGCACACTGGCGCAAGCCTCGCCGTATCCGCTGAAGCAAATATCAAGGCGCTCCAGAGAATGCTGGGGCACGCATCGGCATCAATGACACTGGACACTTATGCAGATCTTTTCGACGAGGACTTAGATAGCGTCGCTGAACGGCTCAATCACCGGAGAACCCTCGAAATTATCGGGTTTTATAGGGGGCTTCCACAAAAATACCCTCCGTGGACGCTCGAACGCTCCAGGTAAAGGGAAGCAGGGAACTTTTGACTGGCGGTACCGGTGGGATTTGAACCCACGGTGGACTTTCACCCACACAACTTTTCGAGAGTTGCACCTTCGGCCGCTCGGACACGGTACCGGGACTAAGTTTACACAGACACCCGGACCGGCTTCAGCCTGGGTCGGTCGCTGCCCGTAGGCTCCCATCATGGCAAAAAATGAGGCGCCTTACCGGTGTGACGAATGTGGGTGGACAGCCTTTAAATGGGTAGGGCGTTGTGGAGAATGCCAGGCGTGGGGAACGGTTATTGAAGTGGCGGCGCCCACTACGAGATCACGACAGGTGAAGCCCGTCATCCCCCTGGGTGAGCATGTGGCCAAGCCCATCACCGAATACTCCGGCGAAGAAAGCGGCCACCGCCCGACGGGAATCGGCGAATTTGATCGCGTGCTCGGGGGCGGGATTGTCCCTGGGGCGGTCATTTTGCTCTCGGGTGAACCCGGTGTCGGCAAGTCAACACTCTTGCTCGATGTCGCTGCCAAGGTTGCGACCCAGGGGAAGTCCGTCTTGTATGTCAGCGCCGAAGAATCTGCTGGCCAGGTTCACCTTCGGGCGACAAGAACGGGAGGCCTTCATGAACGCCTTCTTGTCGCCAACGACACCGATCTTGGGCTGGTTTTGGGACACATTGAATATCAAAAACCGGACCTCGTCATTATTGACTCTGTGCAGACCCTTTCCTCAGGACTCATCGACGGTTCGGCCGGGGGCGTGGCCCAAGTGAGAGAGGTCGCGGCAACGCTGATTCGAGTGGCCAAAGATACGACAATCCCCATCATCCTGGTCGGGCATGTCACCAAGGATGGCCAAGTGGCGGGCCCCCGAACGCTAGAGCATTTGGTGGATGTCGTGTGTCAATTTGAAGGCGATCGACAAACTGCGCTCCGGTTTGTCCGAGCCCTCAAGAATCGTTTTGGTCCGACCGACGAGGTGGGGTGTTTCGAGATGAGCGGTGACGGCATCCTGGAGGTCCCCGACCCCAGTGGCCTGTTTCGCTCCGCTTCGGGCAACCCCGTGAGCGGAACCTGCACCACGGTTGCCCTCGAGGGAAGAAGAGCGCTCCCGGTGGAGGTTCAGGCGCTCGTTGTTCCCAGCGGCGCACCTCAACCCAGACGGGTCGTAAACGGCGTCGAATCCTCCAGGGTGGCGATGTTACTGGCGGTTTTGGAGCGAAGGGCTGGAATCCCTCTGTCCTCAGCAGATGTGTATGTCTCCACCGTCGGTGGCATACGCCTCCACGAACCGGGCGCCGATCTCGCCATCGCTTTGGCTGTAGCGAGTGCGGCTAAAGATATTCCCCTCTCCAACACAACGGTGGCTATCGGTGAAATTAGTCTGGCTGGAGAAATTCGTCCCGTCTCGCAGTCCGCGCAACGCATCAATGAAGCGCAGAGGCTCGGATTTAACACCGTCCTCGACCAGTCTCACACCACCATTAGCAACGCTATCGCCGATGCTTTCGCGAAAAGCCCCCAGCGGCAGAAGCAGCCCGACTTCTAGTCCAGGAGGAACTGCTTTGTTTCAGCGGAAGCAATGTCGCCCAGATAAATGGTGAGGTGATAGCTTGCGCCACCACCGGGCATTGCCGGTCGATTGGCCTCACAGGTGTCGGCTGCGGAACGAGTCCGATCCCACGCAAGCGGAGTTGTCTCTTGAGCCTCACCCGGAGCCAGAGTGATGTCCATCGGAACAGACGTGGTCTGGCAATCATCAGAAGCCCAAATCTGGTCGTCGCCTGAGGTGATCACATACCGCTGCTGGTCCGTCCCCACGGCCATCGTGCACTCCAGACCGGAGATATTTGTTACCCTCAGCCACAGTTGGGGAGCAACACCCGAACTGTAGTTGGATTGATCAGTCATGGCAGTGAGTTCAATTTGGCTTGGCAGACAGTCTGGGGGTGCGACCACGGGCAGAGCGACAGAGGTTTCAGCCTCAGGGGCCGGCGTTCCGCCAGACCCTGGCTGAACGATGATCAGAACGACAACTCCGATAACCGCGACAAGTCCACCCAGAACCGCGAGGCGCCTACGCCAATATACGGTCGCCGATACGGGTCTTTGTGCCTGAGACATAGACCTAGAGTACGGCTGAGGAGCCTAAAATCAGGGCTTCTGCCCCGGCGAGCCTGAAGACCCACAGCCTCCCTACAGGTTCTTCACCATTCGGGAATTACCCAACGTATTAGGTTTCACGCGTGCTAAATCGAGAAACTCTGCAAGACCCTCATCAGGTGAGCGCACCATCTCGGCATACACCTCAGGGTCGACCAAGAGGTCGTCGTGGGTGACAAACCCGTGAGAGGTAAAAAACTCCACTTCAAAAGTCAGGCAAAACAACCGTGTGAGGCCAAGTTGCGTTGCCTGTCTCTCCAACTCTTCAAGGAGCTGGTGACCCACACCCTGTCCCTGAGCCCGAGGGTCAACGCTGAGAGTTCGAATCTCGCCTAAGTCTTCCCAAAATGCGTGGAGCGCGCCACAGCCCACAACTTGGGCTTGAGAATCCACCGCGACCGTGAATTCTTGCACCGCTTCAAAAAGGACCACCAGGTCTTTGCCCAGGAGAACACGGGAGTCCACCAGAGGCTGGATGAGAGCTGCAATGGGGCGAATATCCGCCGTCGTTGCAGCTCTCACCACCCAAGACTCTGCTGACGTCACGTCGCCAGCGTACTGGTTAGGACTCGAGGGCGCCTGC
>Ga0222634_1000961_pt1 | contig 11032 bp, 11 predicted proteins | sample AntAcemetageno50_FD_179807 | JGI IMG/M metagenome (GOLD analysis project Ga0222634, IMG submission 179807) | Saline water microbial communities from Ace Lake, Antarctica - #50 | ecosystem: Environmental > Aquatic > Non-marine Saline and Alkaline > Saline | place: Antarctica: Ace Lake | collected...
AAGGTCAAGGTATCATGGCTCGTTTTTTAATTTGTTATGAACCAAGCATCGCGGGGACCCGTTTTTTGACAAATAGAGACTTAACAAAATCCGCAAAAAATGACCCTGCGATTGTTCGGTATTTAAATACAATCACTCAACTACTGAATTCCCACGCCAATATTAGCGAAGCCGGCGAGTTAGAGCTTAAGGCCTCGGAGATAAGAGGTGATGCATTAGAGACTTGGTGTGCACTTTACGATGGCATTGAAGAAAAGCTGCTTCCTGGTGGAGTGTTTGCAGATATAAAACCATTTGCTTCAAAAGCTGCAGAGCATGCGGCTCGTATTGCTGCAGTACTGGCGTTTATAGAAGGGTATGAGCATCCAATCGTTGAGCATATAGAGCGCGGAGGAGAATTGGTTGCATATTATTTAGAGTCAATGGCGATGCGCACAAGAGAGGCATTAAATGATGTCGAGGCCGTGCTCGCACGAGATTTATTCGAGTGGATTAAAGCACATGGTAGTAAATTAACATCAAATGATTTTAAACGATTAACTCCTGCATCAATTAGAAAGGCCAAAGAGGCGCATAAGATACTAGCTTTTCTTGTTGAGTCTGGGCACTTGATTGTATCTGGCAAGAATGCAAGAACAAATAAACCCAATGCCTGGGAGGTTAAGTCATGATTAACCTGGGCGATGATGAATTAACCTTGAAGAAAAAACAGGTGTTCTCACCTGGGCCGCAATCAATCCGCAGTGATTCCGCAAGTGAAAACCAGCGTGCCACCAGGGTTTTCGCAACATCCGCAGAATCCGCAAGTGCTAGCAAGGAGGGTATTGATAACAGCTATCATCATGAGTTTAAGAGTGCAGGATGTGCGGAAATTGCGGATCTTGCGGAACGCCAGCTTGGACGAGAGTCTAGCCTTGCGGAGTTCTCGCGGAAAAGTTGCGGATTACAAACAATGACTTGTGATGATTGCAAATACTTTACTCCTGATAGCATTGGTGATGGTGCAGGTATTGCTGGCTGTGCATTAGGCGTTACATGGACACAGGCGTACAATGGGCGTAGCTCCTTGTACTGTTATGCACATAGATACTGTGCAAGATTCACTCTTAATATGCTTGTTAATAATATGAAAAAAAACGCTGGTGATAGCGTGATATTCAACAATTTTCTAAGCGAAACAAAGAGTATATCCCAAATGAATATAACAGGTAGCCGTTAAAATGATACAAAAAACACAAATAATAATTAATCCTCCTGGTCAGCCGACAAAATTTAACAAAATCATCGCTGCTGAAATAGTTAAAAACGTTCGTCGACAATTATCTATTTCCAATGCTGCACGTTTAGCAGGTCAGCCACCATCCACTGTTCTCGCGTGGATTAAGCGAGGCATGAATGATGCAGAAAATGGCTTAAATAATGATTTTGTCGACTTCGCACTTAATGTTAAAAAAGTTAGAGCCGAAAAAGTTATAGAGCTTATTGATATCATAGCCTTGGGCCAAGATAATTGGCGAGCAATTGCCTGGTTACTTGAAAAATGCTGTCCAGAAGAATTTGGGCGTAATAACAAGCTCTATAGAGAGCTGCTTGAAGATTATAAGTTGCTTTCCCAAACCTTGATTGACCAGAGCAAAGTTAATTAACCAGACATGGATTTGTGTTTAATCTTCTTACAGTTTACGTTAGGTAATGCGCGCGCGCATCATGGGGTATTGGGATTGTTTAACCAGTGGAGAGATAGGGCATAATGACTGGCGCCTTTCTAGAGAGCAATATTGACAACCGAATAGGCCCGAAAACCAAGAGTGAGCGCGGTGCATGTGGCGCAAAAACACGCAAAGGTACGCCATGTAATGCGCCTCCAGTATGGGATAAAAAAGAAAATAAGGCCAAGAACGGACGCTGCAAGCTACATGGTGGCCTATCAACGGGAGCAAAAACAGAAGCCGGTCTTCAGGCGATACGAGACGGCGTAAGAGCCAGCAACTTAAGGCGAGGAAAGAAAAACAAAGAACGTGCACAAGGTGCGGTGGTGGCATCGTAACAACTTTACACATGGTCAGAGATTAAACCCGCCTACCCCAATCGTTTAAGGCCGCAGAGGTGAGAGAACGATTAATGTGAATATAGATTGATCATTTTACTGCTTTTTATGGACAGTTATTAACCAATAGTGTAGAATCCTTACTTCTTGTTGAAGCTATGGCATGGAGCCTGGTTGTTGATTGATATCAGTGAGGTAATATTCCATGCTAAAATGTAACAATACTCAAGCAAAAGGTAGTCTTTTTTTCTGCACTCATACATTAAAATCCATCATTATGCTGGTACTGTTTGTTGGTTTTATGACATGCGCTCACTCGGAGTCATCTGATAGAGTAAAAAAAATTTACTGCCCTTCTAAAATAATTTGTTTAAAAGATAATGATTTGTCCTCGTGCTCCCACACCTCTGAAGATTCACCAAACTGGGGTGGGGTATGGTATACGAGCTCTCCCCATAGGGTTTCTGCGGGAGAATATAAGTTTTATTTGGTCGATGCACCCTATCACGCTTCATTTGTTTCTGTTTCTCAAGCAACACAAGATAATATGCTTGTTTGTCATTATATGCATGAACAAAAACAAGAGCCCTTAGGTATTATAGCGAAACCAGAGCCTAATTTAGAGGCATATGATGCTAACGCAGTAAATTGGACTATCAATGCTCGATATTCTGACCGCGCACGTTGTTTCTCAAAATCAACTCAAGATTGCCCGGTAAAAGAGGCCTCCTCTTTGGCTATTTTTAATAATTTCAGCTCATCACTGACCCTTTCCATTCATGACTCAAGAGTACCTGTGTATTATCATTACGACGCCAAAGGATATGATGCGGTGAGGTACGAAGATATTTTGCCTTATTGTTATGCAGAGAATTTCTGTAAGCTTGATTTTTCAACACCATCTGACGGAAATATTGGTAGTGTAGTGGTTGATATGGACAATGCCATGCGAATAATAAAAATTATTTTTGAAGAATCATCTATGGCTGACATAACACAAAATGTGCCATTTAACTCAATTAAAATAGAAAAATCGCCAGAGCATCAGGTACCCTTTATCGCTATTAACAATCAAACGAATACAGGGTTATTAGCTACTGTTAATGACAAAGTTACTATTACGATAAACTCAAGAACAATGGAGATGATTGGTTTTAATCGCATATTATCAGCGTGCAATGGATTTGGGAGATGCACTATCAATCTTGGAATTAAAAGTAATCAACCTAACGTTGGGTCTGTTACAGTGGATATGAAGGACAATATGAAAATAATAAACACTATATCGGCCAGGTCATCTCAAATAGTCGTTAAACAAACAGATAATCCCAACTCCATCGAAATCAGCTACCCTAATCTTGGAAGGAAGTATTAAATGAAAAAATTAACTGTATTGATTACCGTTTTAACCATAGCAAACAGCATAGCCGCATTTGCTATGAACACGTCTGACGCTCAAAGCGCTACTCCCGCAACAATTACGTGTCCAAAAATAATTAAATGCTCAGCAAATAATGTGGCTTCCTGTAAAGCAATTGGAGATAATCTGGAATACTGGGGTAAAATATATATATTCGGTCAGGAAAAAAAGGGAACCTACTATTTTCAACAGGCGCAGACTACACACCATGCAAGCTCGGCACATAAAGACATATCTGTATGCAAATATCCCCTACGGATGAACTCAAATGAAGGTGGATATCTTTCCCTTCACGCCAAAGAAAACACTTGGTTAGAAGCTTCTTCCTCCACCCCGACCAACTGGAAGGTAGGCAGATTTTACCAAGCAAATTGTTTTATTCCTAAAATTAACCCATTAGGCAAAGATCCAGAACTGTGTTCGTTTAATAAAATTCCATTAATTGGCGTCACGTTAAACACTAGTGAGCGCATTATCCTCTTCGCTCATAATAGCGCGGGATATTTAATTAACAGAGCTCCAATTATTTCTTCACCTCTTTTCCCAACCGCCGTAATAACGATGTACGAAACCTGGGGCTCCTGCTCTCAAAAGGGGCCGTGCACCATTGATTTGATGGCCAAACGTGACGGACATGGAAAGTTCAAGATAGGAAGCGTGGTTTTAGATATGGGCAATCAGATGAAAATACTAACCGTCAACCCAGACCCATCAACAGGGTATGAGATAATTAAACCTACGAGTGATAATGCTATTGAAATTAGGCAAATTAAGGTGGGTGGTTAACACTCGTGTTTATAGTGGTGCTTACGACAACGCGTCAAAAGTGGTAATGAAATAAAATTTGATGTCTCGTTCGATGTAGGCACTTATCAGGTGCTTCGCTGGTGGTAGCGTTTATATCACTTGCAAGATAAATAGCTTGAAAATAACTTCACTAACACTGTGAGACGTAATATTTATCATGATTATTACGCTGTTCTACAGAAGATAATATTGAAACACCTCTGGGGTCAGGCCTTGAGTTGTGCATTTTCCCCGCGATATAAATTATAACCTATTGTTTTTATTTGGAATTCAAGATTCAAGGCCTGACCCCAATGTTATTTTTTCCTACTAAAAAATGTAACCATAAAAGAGCTTATGCCATTTAAAATCACCCAAAAATTAGGTTTTTTATTCATATATTGATCTTTTAGGGCTTGTTTGAATGACTTATTAAGTTTCCCAATGTCAGTATTATAATCTTGGGTAAGTTTTTCAAAATCTTGCGGCATTATTCTAATACTTCCGGTGAATATTCCTAATAACGTCAGCTGTTGTGCAAAAATTATTTTTTGATATTCAAAAAGTAGATTATCTAGATTATAAAAGTTTTCAATGATTAAAATTTCCAGTTCATCCATTAGACTAGATGTTTTATCAGGAGATTCTGTTAGTAGGGGGACGTAATCGAAATCTTTATTTTTTAGTAACTCTCGACATATTATGGTTCTAGCACTCAGAGAGCTTGGTAACTCATTCAGTAAGGCGTAGGTTTTGATTGCCTTCTGAATTTTATTCAATGTTTGTAATTTTTTTCTATCTAAATAATGGTTTAAAATGATACCGCTTAAGGCAGCAGAAAGCGTTAAAGCCCAAGTGAATAATTGTTCTTTCATACAATGTCCATCATATTTTTTCTACATTGCTTCTACATGAAAAATTCATAATCTCGGTGATACTTGCCACAATCCAGAACTGGTGTGGCTCCCCGGGACGGGCTCGAACCGCCGACCTAATGATTAACAGTTATAAAATTAACACTTCTATACAATTCTAAATTCCTCTTAAAAACCAGGCAAACACTATGATAACAGGGCGTTATCGCTTATAATCACCACTTAATTATTCTAAGTGATTCTACATAATCTTTCTACATTGCTTCTACATGTAGAAAGGGGGTATTTGATGAAACTGACTAAAAAAAATGTTGATGATGCGCCATTACCTGTTGGGAAGAGCCAAATTTTTTATCGCGATGAGCAGTTGAAGGGTTTTGCACTGCGCGTCACGGCGAGTGGCACCAAAAGCTTTGTTGTTGAGAAAAATATCGGGAACAAGGTACGTAGGATTACATTGGGTAAATACGGAGCCTTAACCGTTGAACAGGCCCGTAAGCAAGCCCAGAAAATCATTGGCCAAATTGCCACAGGGATTGACCCCATTGCTGAGAAGCAAGCGCTTAAAATGAGTGTCATCACGTTGGAGCAAGTATTTCAGGATTACAAGCAAGCCAGGAAATCATTGAAACCCAACACGCTTTATAATTATGAGCGTGTGCTCAATCTTGGCTTTGCTGGCTGGAAGGACAAGCCGCTTCTGTCGATTACCAAAGATAAAGTTGCAAAGCATCATAAAAAGCTTGGTCAAGAGAACGGCGAAGCCTATGCGAATTTGGCGATGCGCTTGCTTCGTGCTTTATTTAATTTTGCAGCGGGCCAGTATGAAGACGCACAAGGTAAATCAATCATTACTGAAAACCCAGTTAAAAGGCTGTCACAAACGCGCGCATGGTATCGTGTTGAACGTCGTCAAACATTCATCAAAGCTCATGAATTAGCGGTCTGGTATGCTGGTGTGCAACAGCTTCAAAATGAAACATTGCAAGATTATCTTGTCTTGCTTATTCTTACTGGATTGCGTCGACAAGAGGCGGCTACGTTGCGGTGGGATCAAATTGATTTAACCGCAAAAACATTGACCGTGCTTGATACAAAAAATCATGCACCCCACACCCTTCCTCTTTCTATTTATCTCTATGATTTGCTATTATTGCGCAGTCAAAGAAAAACAAATGATTACGTTTTTCCTGGTTCAGGTGCTGCGGGTTATATTATCGAGCCTCGCAAGCAAATGGCGAATGTGACCAAATTTTCAGGCATCCATTTCACCATTCATGACTTAAGACGTACGTTCATCACAATAGCGGAAGGCTTGGATATCTCGGCTTATGCGTTGAAACGATTAATGAACCACAAGATGAATGGCGACATCACCGCCGGATATATTGTTACCGACGTTGAACGCTTAAGAAAGCCCATGCAACAAATCACGGATTATTTTTTGAAGTGCATGGGGGTGGAGCCGTCCGCCACAGTATTAACAATCCAACCAAAACAAGGAGCAGTTTGTGAGTAAAGACATTAAAGCCCAAGATGGTTCGTTGCATCTGGATAAAGAGTACATGGAGTTTTTCAGTGGCATTAAAACTCGTTTAAAAACAGCCCAGATACGTGCCGCTCTTGCCGCGAATAGCGAATTGATTAAATTCTACTGGGGATTAGGTAATGACCTAATCGAGCAGCAAAAGACTCAAAAATGGGGTGCACATTTTTTAGAGCAGTTTTCGCATGATATTCGGCAAACCTTCCCTGAGATGCAAGGGTTTTCTGTCACGAACCTCAAAAGAATGCGCTTATTTGCTCAGGCTTACCCTGATTTTGAAATTAGGGCACAAGCTGTGCCCCAATTACCGTGGGGGCACATTGTTCGCTTAATGCAGATGATTAAGGATGAGGCGCAACGCGAATGGTACGCTAACCAGACGATTAAAAACGGTTGGTCGCGCGCTGCGTTAGAAATGCAGGTTGAAGGTGGTCTGTATGAGCGTCAAGCTGATACGAGCAAAAAAATCACCAATTTTCATAAACACTTGCCGGCGCTACAGTCCGATTTAGCCAACGAGATTTTGAAAGACCCTTACAACTTTGACTTTCTCACTATTCAAGGCAAAGCACATGAGCGAGCCATTGAGGATGCGTTGGTTACGCACATACGGGACTTTCTTCTTGAGCTCGGGCAGGGCTTTGCGTTTGTTGGTTCACAAGTGCCGTTAACGTTTGATGACCAGGAATTTTTTGTTGATTTGCTTTTTTATCACTTGCATTTACGCGCATTCGTCGTTGTTGAGCTCAAGGCTACTAAATTTAAACCAGAACATACGGGGCAGCTTGGTTTTTACATGACCGCCGTTGATGAGTTGATGCGTAAAACGGGTGATAATCAAACCCTCGGTATTTTGCTGTGTAAATCGAAAAATAAAGTCGTGGCTGAGTACGCGTTGCGCAATATGAATGCACCTATTGGTATTTCAGAATATACCCTTGCTAAAGCATTGCCTAACGAGCTAAAAACCAGCTTGCCTACTGTGGAGGAAATTGAAGCGGAGTTGAATTTAGACGAAGGAGAGGTCAAGTGATGAGTGCTTCAATATGCAAGATTTCTTCGGGAATTTCTAAAGTCAGCACTGAAAACCTAATAGTATTGGCTGAAAAAACATTACAAATACTTAAACCATATGCTACCGAATTTAGAAAGTTAGGATATCAATATGGATTGATACCTGAGTATGGAAAATATTTACCTAATAAAAATATAGCTCCAACCCTATCTTTAGATGAGCGCGCAAAGAAAGTGGCTCAACATTCTTTCGTTATTTGGTTAAATAAACAACCTGGATTTGTTGAGGCAAAAAATAAAATATCAAATGAAAATTTAGTCATCACGAATGAGTTAGGCAATGAAATTATAAAAAATCATAGAAATCAATTTGTGCTAGAGGACCTCTGTTCTTTAATTATCCATTACTTTATTAATGAAAACATAGTATCTCAAACCGCTGTCACAAAAGAAAAAACACAACCAATTGTAATAGCAATGAAAAAACTTAGGTATGAATTTAAAAAAAGTGGCGCAATACATTTTGATTCAGAGTCAAAGCAACATTTGTTCAATCATTTACTTGATGAGTTACTTGGTGATTTGAAAGATAATGTTTATAGCTCTAGAAAAAATCATCCTAATGTATTGCGGCAATATTTAACAAAAAAAATCATGCAATGCTTATTCAGGGCGTTTGGAGTTCAAAATATCACACGTATCTTAGTGGTAGATTTAGCTCTCGACCTTACCGGTATATTTTTCCAGAACTCGATGGACCGCAGTGATGCTGCCACAGAAGCAGAAAAAATCCTACGGAATATTATTAAGGAAGATGACTTTAAAAAACAAACTGTCGAAACGATACTGATAACAAAAAATATGAAGCAATTAATTTTTTAAAAAAACTAAAAAGGGCTAATTCAGCTTATTTAGGGTTAATTAGCCCTCACTACATAATCATCTCACAGCTTTAGAATTCTCTCTTGAATACTCTAATCTTCACGAGGGGATACTAGTGACTGATATACAAAGCAATGCAACCAATAATAAATTACCGCGAAAACGAACCAGCAAAGTAAAGAAGCCAGACTTTGAGCTTGTTACAGTATTTTGGAGCGCTCCAAATGAAGCATTGTTTGGACAAGAAACAATTGCCCTTATTACCAACCGAAGCCCTAAAACTTTAGAGTGCGACCGATGGCGTGGACAGGGCGTCAAATATAGAAAATGTTCTGGGCGAGTCTTGTATAGAAAAGCCGATGTTATTGCTTGGATTGAAAGCTATGAATTAGTTAATTCAACCAGTGAATATGAGGTGCGTCATGCTTAAATATGAGCAGGCGCCGATGCAAACGACGCCTTATAGAAAACCTTTCAATCACAATTATACAAGCAACTCGGTCATTGATAAAGCAAATGGTCGCTGGCCAAGTATTTTAGAATCATTAGGAATTAATGCTTCATACCTTACAAGTAAGCATGGCCCGTGTCCTGTTTGTGGTGGAAAAGACCGTTTTCGATTCGATGATAAAGAAGGAAGAGGAACATTTATTTGCAATCAATGTGGCGCCGGTGCTGGTGTTAAATTATTACAGCTTTATCATGGCTGGGACTTTGAGACAGCCATTCGTCAACTAGGGGGTGTGCTTGGCGTGCAAACAGGTTTGTGTGTGCCTACACACATTAAAGTGATTTTAAACAAACAGCCCGTAGCACAGGAAGCTTGTAGAGGCGAGCGGGTAGAAGTCAGGCAAAAGAAATTGCAGAATGTGTGGAGATGCTCAAGCTCAATAATCAAGGGGGGCTCAGTAGATTGCTACCTTCAATCACGAGGCATTAAATTAAATGATTTTCCATGTGTGTTACGTTTTCATCCGGCGTTACCTTATTACGATGATGGAAAGCTTGTAGATAATTTTCCTGCACTTGTCGCCTTAGTTCAAAATATAAAAGGTCAGTTGGTCACATTGCACCGCACTTACCTGGGTGATGCCTGTAAGGCCGATGTAAAAACGCCAAAAAAGCTGATGCCATCAATCACACCTGGTGCATCTAATGGTGCAGCAATCAGATTGCATGAGCCCTGTAATGGAAAATTGGCACTCGCCGAAGGTATTGAGACTGCTTTTGCTGTCCATGTTGCCACTCATCTTCCTGTGTGGGCGACCGTCAGTGCACATGGTATGGAACGAGTAGTTTTGCCACCATATGTTACAGAAGTAACGATTGCCATTGATAATGATGCATCAAATACCGGTCAAAAAGCAGCAACTAAACTTAGGGAAAGATTGCTTGCGGAGGGTCGTAAAGTTAGATGTGTAATACCGCCTCATATTGGTTGTGATTTCGCTGATTTATTAGTGGGGAAAAACTAACCATGAACGATGAATATATTAAAAATATTGTAGATGGCGCTTCTTTTCAGTTACCGATAATTGCAAATGAACAGCTTGACCCTCTTCCGGAAAGCAGTAGCCCACTTAAATTTCCATTAGGAGCTCTAGGTGAAATTTTGGGTGAGGCAGCCAAGAGTATGGCCTATCATGTTCAGGTAACCGATGGCATCGCAGGTCAATCTGTATTAGCCGTTGCTGCATTCGTTACGCAAAAACATATTAATGTAAAAGTAGGTAATATTATTGGAAGTCGTCCGGTATCGCTGTATTTTTTGAGCATTGCTGAATCAGGAGACCGCAAGAGCAGTGTCGATTCGTTAGCATTAATGCCCATCAGTGCATTTGAAAGTCATCGATGTCAAATGTTGAAAAAGGAAACAGCGCAATACAAAGCAACCATGGAGGCGTGGACTATGCGTAAAAATTCAATATTAAAATCCTATTCTTCCAATGGAAGCAGTGAAATGTCAGAGGAGCAACAAAAAGAACTTGCAAAAAAATTATGTGATTTGGACGCTGATAAACCCCACTGTTTACGACGGTCAAATATCACATTTGGAGAGCCAACCCCAGAAGGAATTTGGAAGCATTATATTCAAGGAGAGCCGAATGCAGGGTTATTTAGTGATGAAGGTATTTCTTTTTTTGGCGGACATGGCATGACTGATGAGGCGAAAGGACGGACCATCGGTATGTTATCGCATCTTTGGGATGGTAAGCCCATTACACGGACACGTGCTTCCGAGGGTGAGTCAGGAGTTTTAGCCGGGCGACGTTTGGCTACGCATTTGATGGTGCAACCCATTATAGCCAATAAAGTACTGGCAGACCCTATTTTGCAAGGTCAAGGTATCATGGCTCGTTTTTTAATTTGTTATGAACCAAGCATCGCGGGGACCCGTTTTTTGACAAATAGAGACTTAACAAAATCCGCAAAAAATGACCCTGCGATTGTTCGGTATTTAA
>Ga0222634_1000963_pt1 | contig 11005 bp, 10 predicted proteins | sample AntAcemetageno50_FD_179807 | JGI IMG/M metagenome (GOLD analysis project Ga0222634, IMG submission 179807) | Saline water microbial communities from Ace Lake, Antarctica - #50 | ecosystem: Environmental > Aquatic > Non-marine Saline and Alkaline > Saline | place: Antarctica: Ace Lake | collected...
TTATACCCTGTTGAGCTTTATTGAGGATGGCAACGATTTGGTTTTCACTGAATCGGGATTTTTTCATAGTTGTAATTTAAGTCGAATCACTTAATTTACAAGTGCCAACATTTAGGGAACCTTACAGTGGTTAATGTGTTCATTTTTTATCAAATTCATGGCAAACATTAATCAAGTTTTATGAAATTTGACTGGTCATCATTGTTCCTATTTAACGGCCTAGCAAGCTGTTTAATAAGTTTAATTGTTATCCATATTGTATTCAGAGAGCATAAAAAAATTTATTTTTTTCTATTAATCCTCTTATTGAGCTTTTCTGTAATTTTAGTTGAAAGGATAGTTAGGTTTTCTACACTTTTTTACCTTTTTCCACAACTCTTATTCATCTCCAGCCCTTTTATACTTTCGATATACCCATTAACCTATCTATTTCAAACATCTTTGATTGATAAAAACAAAAGATGGTACATGCATATTTTGATTCCATTTTTATCATTTTTCCTACTTCCTTCTTTTATTATGAGTAGTACAGATAAGTTGTCAATGTATGCTGAGGGTTCAAATGATCCTTGGTGGTTCACAACACTTTTTATCATCTACGCTACCAGTTATTGCTATAAAATTCTTAACAATACCAAAACAAATGAGAGTTACTTGCGCTCTTTTTATTCAGATAGTAGAGTTGAGAATCATTTAATCATAAACAGATTTTTATCCATTTGTAGTGTTTTGTATCTATTTATACCAATTGGATTATCTATTGTTTACCTAGACATTGATAGCTCTAGTGGATTATTTATAAGAAAGATGCTCTACACTGGATTTTCATTTGCTCCATCTCTTTTAATGTTATCTTTTTTTCTACCCAACGAATCTTTTCAATTTATTGATGACAAGGTTAACGACAAGAACCATGTAAATTACAGTTCTCATCTAGAATTCGAAGAGCTTAAACGCTTTATGGAAGAACAACAACCCTTTCTTGATCAAAATTTAACATTGGAAACTCTTGCACATAAAACAGAAATGAATAGGACGGAACTGTCTAAACTCATAAACACTGAATCAAAAAATAATTTTTATGATTTTGTAAATAACTACAGAATTAAATGTTTTTTAGAGAAACTATACAAGGGTGAACATGAAAAATTTTCTCTGGTTGCTTTGGCAAATGAAAGCGGCTTTAAGAGTTACACTTCGCTATACCGTGTATTCAAAAGGAAGCATGGAGTTTCACCAAGAAATTTTTTAGATAGACTAGAAAAATAGGTCTAATTTAAATTACCTCGGATACAGTGTAATGTTTTTATAATACCTGACATTCATTAGTTACTATAGATTTCTTTATGTTTGTTTTAAAAAGCATGAAAAACTTAATTACATCTTTGTTTCTACTATCTCTATTTCAAGTCTCAGTTTATGCACAACATTCAACTGTAATTGATGAAGAGGTATTGAATGTTTTACACGAGGCTGCATTAAATACAGGAAGTGATGCAGTTGTTATTCTCCAAAATGACACGCTCATAGCTGAATGGTACTTTGGTCAGGAAAAACGGCCTATTGAAATGATGTCAGTTTTAAAGTCTATCGTGAGTTTGGGTATCGGCCATCTCATGTTAGAGGATAAAATAGATTCTCTCGATCAGCCTGTTTATACTTTTTATCCGCAGTGGAAACAGGGCCGTAAGCAGGAAATAACAATTCGACACTTGTTGAATCATACTTCGGGTCTACAAAATGTATCTAATGCAGGTACTGAAATATATCCAAGTCCCAATGCCATTAAGCTTGCCTTAGCTGCAGAACTTGAAAGCGATCCGGGGAGTAAGTTCAGTTATAATAATAAGGCCGTTAACCTTCTCGCTGGAATTATCAAGAAAGCATCTGGACAGCGTATGGATCAGTTTTTTGTCAGTGAGCTTTTTAACCCTATGGGTATTGAACAGTACCAATGGTACTTTGATGAATCCGGAAATCCTCATGCTATGGCAGGACTCAGGCTTTTTGCCCAGGATCTTGCGAAGTTTGGTCAGCTTATTTTAAACGATGGAATGTGGAAAGGAAAACAACTTGTCAGCGAAGAATATATTGAGACAATGCTAGACCAAGCCCAACCATATGATTCACGATTCGGATTACTTTGGTGGCGTCTACTTGATGATGAAAAAAATGTTGTTGCCTATTATGGGGATGGATATCTGGGACAAACTCTATTAATTGTACCTGAACATAATATTGTAGCTGTCAGACAGGTAGCTCAAAGTAATGAGTATAATTCTGAAACTGATGGCTTTAGTGAGTTTAAGAAACTAGTATTGAAGTTGGTAAAATGATTATTCAAAGTTCAACATAACAAGCCCCCAACCCGATTAATCGATGAAATCCTTATTAACAAACAAATAATAACCCAAATTAATACGCTATAATTATGAGTGAATCGAATAAATACCTCTGGATCTATAACATATTCATTACAGTATTACTTGGTTTTCTCCTATACCAAAACTACAGTGACTCGAATGTATTACGTGTAAAAGGAATTGTGATTGAGGATGCAAATGGCAAAGAAAGGATACTTATTGGAGCACCAATTCCTCAAGCTTATAATAGAATTCGGACAGATACTACTAGAGTTATTGAAGAATGGGGACGGTTTTTCCCTGACGACTACCTGAGCTATTATGAAAAGTACAATCACAATACTAATGGGATCTTGATTCTTGATGAGACAGGTCATGATCGTATCGCAATTGGAAGCTTAGTTCCGGACCCTAACATTGGACCTCGTATTGGTCCTGCATCTGGGATCATGCTTAATGACCAGAGAGGGTTTGAACGAAGCGGTTATTCCCTGATTAACGTCAATGGCCAGAACAGAGTTGTACTTGGTCTCGACAATCCGGGTGGAACTGAGGGTATCTCACTAGTGCTATTAGAAGACGGAACTTCAGGCTTGACTATTGGAGGAGGTGCAAAGTCTATATTCCTGGGCAGAGCCGATTCTTCTTATAACTATGACGGAGATAGCAATTTTAACGGACTGCGTATTCATCAGGCAGGTCAAGAAGATACTATTCTAAACTCTGAGAATAACTAAGTCAATCTAGTTCCGTAGCCTGCCTGCCGGCAAAGACAGGCTACGCTGCGGAATTCTGTGTAGGAGTTCTGCTCCAAGAGTCGTGCAAATTCTAACTTTCAGCTAAACAATTAATTCTGTTACTTTCCATTCAATCGAGAAGCTGTCCTTATAATATTTAATTTCAAAGCGTCTAAATTACTATGGGAATATCTAACGAGTTATTATTCAACCTGCTGTCATACACACCTGGCCCATTTTGGTTGATGATACTATTCCTGCCCAATAACAGGAAAGCCATGCTAGGTGTGGATGTGTATTTAATTATTATGAGTTTATTGTTCGTAATTCAGACTATTCCGGAACTCAATTATATTTTGTCAATAATTTTGCAACCAACTTTTGTAGAAATGAAGGGTTTCATCGGATCTGAAGCTGGATTTTTGGGTACATGGAATCATATGATTTTATCCGATTTGTGGATTGGCAGATGGGTTGCCCATGATTCTCTTCAATTTAATAATTCGTTACTTATCCGCTTGCTAATTATACCGGTTATATTGGTTCTGGGACCTTTTGGGTTATTCTTCTATCTATTATTCAGGATAATTAAAACCCGTAGCATCGGTTTTTATTCACTTCCAGAAAAAAAGAAGAATATGGGATATGGGGAATAATATTATATTCCTTGATTCTTGCAAAATCATATCTAGGTTCAAGTTTGAAGTGCAAAAACTAGTGATATGCCAATGTTGGCATTCATTAGAATCTAAAATTCGACAATGACTTCAATGAAAAAATCCGAAAACGTAGAAGTCCAGAAATTTTTGGACGAAATAAAGATAGTCGATGCTGAAAAATCTGATATCCTCATTGAAACACGTCAAATCATCTTTAATTTTTTCCCAAAAACGGATGAAAGGATTATGTATGGTGGCATTGTATTCTTTCTCAATGATGAAATGTTTAGTGGATTATTTTTAAACAAAAAGCATGTCACCCTCGAATTTTCTAAAGGATTTCAAATGAAAGATCCTCATGATTTCCTTGAAGGCAGGGGAAAATATAGAAGACATTTGAAAATCAGGACAATGGAGGACCTAGTAAATAATGACGTACGCTTTTTCGTGCAACAAGCAGTATAAATAGAATTGTTAATAGCCTAAAAAAAGACTGAAATGGAATCAATATCACCAAATATCTTCACTAAAAACATGGACGAGACTATTAAATTTTATGAGCAATTAGAATTTAAGTTATCCATGCGAGTTCCTGATGAAGGAAATTTGGTTTGGGCTATGATGACCAATGGTAATGTATCATTTATGTTTCAAACATTTGAGAGCTTAGGCAATGATTTACCAGAAGTTTCGAGACAAGACGGTGGTTCATTGTTGCTTTATATTCAAATAAATAAAATCCGGCAATATCACGACAGAATAAAGGATAAGGTGAATATTCTAAAAGGACTTGAAAAGACTTTTTACGGTGCAACGGAATTTTCAATCCAAGACATTAATGGTTACGTCCTGACCTTTGCCGAACAAGAAGAATAAATAACAAAAAGCCAACAAAGTGTATATTGCATGGCTTCCTTCATCAACCACGACACCCTACACAGACCGTTAGTCCCTCCATTCATAAGACTTAGTCACCATATAACCACGGCATCAAGCGGACGCAACTCGCACTGGCCTTGCTTGATATACAGATTAAAGCTACTATTTAATTCATTAATAAGCCGGAGAGCGCATTGCGCCGCTTATCCCGAATGCCGTTATATTGATTGGATCTTTGCCACCACAATTCAAATTGATACTATGAATCATGAGTGAGCCGAATAATGAATATATAAGACATAGTTTAGCAACAATAGCTTATCGATTCCAAAAATCAGTGAGCAGATCATCCAATGAATTTGGTAGTTTTAACTTAGGTCATGGGTCAAGGAACCCGGCTGAAATAGTTAATCATATTTACCAAGTGTTAAAGGCAACCAAGGATTTTATACAAGATGGCAAGTTCGACAAAGAAAATCCGGAGAACCTAAGCTTTAAACTTGAAATAGAAAGATTTAATGCCGAATTGCATGAACTAGATCGCGTATTGGCAGGAAATAATCTTGGATTAGATTTTTCGAAACGATTACTTCAAGGGCCAATTGCAGATATTTTAACTCATATTGGACAAATTTCCATGATGAGCAGATTAAATGGTAATTCAATTGATGGCGAGGACTTTGCTTCAGCTCCAATTAAAGTTGGTACACTGACATATTTTTAATTAATAAAAACAATTATTTACACTAAAATAACCATATAACAAGCAATTTCTGCTGACGAGATCTCATTGTTCACTCGACTTTTTAGTTGATCGCCCCGCGGCAGAAATGCCACGCCGTTATATGGCTTAATCCTTTAGAAAAACATTCCACATTCTATGAAAATCAGAAATTCAATGTTAATTCTTCTTAAAGGCCTATCCATATTTTCGCTTCTGATTTTATTTATTTCTTGCCAAAATCCAGAAAACAAATCGATTACAATTAAGAGTCAGTCTATCGGACCAGAAAAAGGGACATTATTAATTGGTGGTGGAGGGGTAAACGACGGTATGACCGATGAAATGTGGAAAGTGTTCTTTGACTTGGCTGGTGGAAAGTCCGCTAAACTCGTTGTAATACCAACAGCTTTTGATGAAAATTCAATAAACTACGACCCTGAGTTTAAAATTTTGGAGAGAAGATTCGAATCTCTTGGGTTTATTGATATTCAATTTATGCATACTAGAGACACTTTAGTTGCTGATAGCGAAGAATTTGTAAAACCTTTAAAAACTGCAACTGCAGTTTGGTTAACTGGTGGTAGACAATGGAGAACTGCTGATGCTTATTTAAAAACTCAAACCCATAAGGAATTAGTTAACCTTTTAAATCGTAATGGCATCATCGGAGGAGCATCAGCAGGAGCCTCAATACAAGGTTCATATTTGGCAAGAGGCGGACGAGAATTAGAAGATAATTATAAAATCATTAGCGATCCCGAAGTTGGATTTGGCTTTGTTACAAATACTGCTTTTGACCAACATCATCTTTATAGGAATCGACATTATGATATGTTTGAATTGCTAAAAGTTAGACCAGAGTTGTTAGGTGTGGGCATTGATGAACATACTGCAATTGTAGTCCAAGGAAACGAATTTGAGGTTATAGGCGATAAATATGTAGCCATCTATGACGGAACATTTTGGTCTCCCTATTTCAATGAAATTGATTCACTCGAAACTGGAAAAAACAAATTCTATGTTTTAAAGAATGGCGACAAATATAATCTAAAAGAGAGACGAGTTCAGCGAAATAAGTTTTTAAAACCAAAAAACATGACATCCAACGAACAAAAGGAATATTTAGGTAATTATTTGTTTGAGAAAAGTGAAGTGTTTTGGAACAACATCGTAATTGAAAATGACTCTTTGAAATTTCAGATTGTCCGCAGAAATATTGTTCGAGACCCAATTCCAATTTACGCTTTCGAAAAAGATTTATTCTTTGACAAAGATGCAGAATTCTGGTTTCACTTCAAACGAGATAGCCTAGGAAATATCAATGGATTTGATAAAAAAACACATAAATTTATCGATGGTCTAGATCAAAGATTTAATAAGGTTATGGAATAAAAACATGAGCAAACAACGTATATAGAACATAGCTATTATAGGCTTCTCGAGAGGTCTGTGTGTGTTTACTAAGACCGGTAAGTAATTTTAAACCTACCCGATAAACACCCTATAACCAGTGTTTCAACTCGGACTTGGCCGCTTAAGCGGAAAACAATTATCGTTTCAAAATTAGGCTTCAAAAGCCACAATATATGCGTCAATGATATTACATTTCTTACTTGCACTCTTTTTTTGCTTACCATTGTTTGCGTGTGAAAATATAAATGACGAGAGATATATTTTCTTCTTACACAACCGATTATTAGAAATAAACGAATTAAATGATTTACATCCTGAACATGGTCGAACTGAATATTTGGAAATAATCAGTGAATTTGAAAAAAGCGGATTTGAAGTAATTAGCGATGTTGAAAATATTCCAGATATAAATTTTTGCGGCAATATTCAAACGATATATGAAAGATCCGATCCATTTGGGGTTTCGGCAATAGAGCGAATAAATACTTCAACTTGCGAAATCAAACATTTTAAAGAAATCGAACTGGATACAGGATTAGGTCATGGATTTTTATTCAAACCACTAAAACAATGGATTGAGCCTACAGCAAAATGGGCAAGCGGAGATTACTAAATGGAAAACCTGCAATGATTAATGCTAAATCATATCCGATTTATAACAAGTATTTTTTGCTTACGTGTAAGCGTTTGTTGCTTATATTCTTGCATGGTCGCCATACGGCAGGAATACCAAACCGTTACCCATGAATCAAAAATCTGAACTTACCGAAAGTAACTATAAACGAATCGCCATGATCAATTGGGCTCTCTCCGTGCCTCTTCTCTTGATTTTTGCATGGCCCTACTTTTTTCTATGTGAACTGCTCTCTATCAACAAGATGCTCTCTTTTCCCGGTTCTATACTTTTTGGGGTTCCTTTTATGCTAACTATTCTGCACGGACATGTCACGATGGCAATGGGAGCCGCTCACAGACATCATTACTACCGGTGGTTATCCGATTATCCCCTCACGTATGGACTCCTTTTCCACTTTGTTATTATCAGTACCCGCTTTCGATTGATCCTCTTCTCCTTCAGCCTCTTCTTATTATCGATCGGTTATTTCATCCGTTGAATTGTTAAACTAAAAAGAGCCTTCAGAATATATCATAGACCGCTAATACGCTTTCCCTTCCATAATTGAATCGACCACTGCAGGATCAAGTAGCGTTGATGTATCCCCAACATTTTCCAGATCATTGGCAGCAATTTTCCTCAAAACTCGTCGCATAATCTTTCCGGATCGTGTCTTTGGCAATCCGTCGACAATCTGAATTTTGTCAGGTTTGGCAATAGGACCAATAATTTTTGTTACCAGATCGTGAATCTCTTTTTTAAAAGCTTTTGGATCATCCGGAGTCTTTTCACAAATCATAAATGCAAAAATTCCCTGCCCCTTGATCTCATGAGGATATCCAACAATCGCCGTTTCAACCACATTCGGATGTTCATCAACCGCATTTTCTATCTCAGCTGTACCCAGCCTGTGACCCGATACATTCAGTACATCATCCACCCGGCCGGTGATTCGATAGTAACCATCAGCATCTCTCCGACAACCATCACCGGTAAAATAGTACCCTTTATAACTGCTCATATACGTTTTCAGGTAGCGATCGTGATCACCCCAAATCGTACGTGCAATACCGGGCCATGGGTATTTTATGCATAGATTTCCATTCACACCGTTTCCTGTAATCTCTTTTCCTTTTTCGTCCATTAGCGCCGGTTTTATTCCGGGCAACGGCAGAGTAGCAAAACCGGGTTTTGTAGGTGTAATTCCGGCCAGTGGTGATATCATAATGCCACCGGTCTCGGTCTGCCACCAGGTATCAACAATCGGACACTTACCGCCTCCAACATGATCATTGTACCAGTGCCATGCCTCTTCATTAATCGGTTCTCCAACACTTCCGAGTACTTTCAGAGAACTTAGATCATATTTTTGCACGTAGTTCATATCGTAACTCATCAGCGCACGTATCGCAGTAGGCGCTGTATAAAAATGAGTCACTTTATATTTCTCCACAACTTCCCATAATCGTCCGGCATCCGGATAGACGGGTGTACCTTCAAATATGATTCCGGTTGCACCATTAAACAAGGGGCCATAAATAATATAGGAATGACCTGTTATCCAGCCAGCATCAGCTGTACACCAATAGATATCCTCCTCTGATACTTGAAACACATTTCTGAATGTGTAACTGGTGTACACCATGTACCCGCCACACGTGTGAAGAACTCCCTTCGGTTTGCCGGTCGAACCGGACGTGTAGAGAATAAAAAGTGGATCTTCTGCGTCCATTTCTACAGCTTTATGCTCTTTGGATGCATTTCGAATCAGATTGTGCCACCATTCATCGCGCCCCTCTACCCACTCAATATCCCGGTTTGTTCTCTGGCAAACGATCACATTTTTTACGGTTGGACACGATTCCAATGCCTCATCAGAAATATCTTTTAGAGGTACATGCTTATCTCCCCGTCGAAGTCCATCGTTGGTAATCAGCATCTTGGCATCACAATCCTGAATACGTTCTGCCAGTGCCTGAGCAGAAAATCCTGCAAATACAATGGAATGAACGGCACCGATTCTGGCACAGGCCAATGCAGCAATAATCAGTTCGGGTGTCATAGCCATATAAATACAAACCCGATCCCCTTTTTTGACTCCTTTACTTTCGAGAACATTGGAAAAGCGACAAACATCTTCATGAAGTTGACGGTATGTGATGGTTCGGCGAAAACTATCGGGATGATTAGGCTCAAAAATAAAAGCTGTTTTATTCCCAATCGTATTCAAATGCCGATCCAGCGCATTTTCGACAATATTCAGTTTTCCACCTTCAAACCATTTGATATCCCCTTTTTCAAACCCTCCTGAGTGAACTTTGTCCCAGCTTTTTCGCCAATAAAACGTGCCCGCTTCATGTTCCCAAAATTTCAGACGATCCTTTTCACTCTGGTCATAGATCTGATTATACTCTTCAAATGATTTAATATTTAGCCACATATGATAAAAATTTATTTATGTAATCAATTATTTATGGTAGTCACCCTATGTTGTCGCTTTTTCAGGTAATTTTCAAGTCTATTATACTATAAACTGTGTTTTGTAATCAAATCCTTCAAAATCCACCCATTAGGATCAATTTCCACAGCGACTTCATCCGATAGTTCAATCGCAATTAATCCATCCCTGTTCGGACTCAAGGTCATCAATTCACCCTCCAATCGAATCTGTATTGGCATCGGAAATGAAATGCCCTCCGGCGCCTCCCACTGCAATGTCATCAACCCCTCCGAACGGTTTACATGAAGCTCCGGCAATGCCGGCTGTCTTAGATAGACTTCAAACAACCAATCTAAATTCATGTCTGAAACCCGCTCTGTTAAACTCAGAAAATCATCTGTTGTGACAAATCTCATGTGACTGCCATCGGTAACCTTCTCCATTTCCGGATCCGGGTACGCAAACCTGCGAAGCGCCAGGAAAAAGTCCTCATCCCCAATCAGATATCGCAACGTGTGCAGAAACATCGCCCCTTTGAAGTAAACATCACCCCCTCTGTTGCCCTGTGTAATATCCAAAGAGCTCATTGATTTTCTGGGAGCTACCTCCATCGTTGCGTTCCGACTCATTCTCTGCCTAAAAACATTGATCAAGGTACTGTACGATTCCAACCCGCCCAGATGCTCTGCGTAGAGCGCTTGCATATAGGTTCCAAACCCCTCATGAATCCAGAAATCTCTCCAGTCATAAGCGGTGACCAAATTTCCCCACCACTCATGAGCAAGCTCATGTTGATGAAGCTCATCAAATCCTACACTCTGATCAAATAGATTGTTATTCGTAAAATCGGCACCATAAGCGATTATCGATTGATGCTCCATGCCTAAATAGGGAGAGTGAGCCACGCCGTATTTATCAGCCCGGAACGGATAGGGTCCGGCAATCTCCTCCATATGTCGCATCTGCTCTGCAAATTGTGGAAATAACTCTTCGCCCTGTTCTATATACTCAGGCAAAATCCAGAAGGTGATGTCAATTACATCTCCAGAAGTACTGGTGTAAGAATCTGTAATGGTTTCATACGGAGCCGCATTCAGAGTGATATTGTAGTTATTGATTGGTGTTGAGACAAACCAGTGCCAGATCGTCCAACCTTCTTCTATTACTGAAATAC
>Ga0222634_1000967_pt1 | contig 10983 bp, 14 predicted proteins | sample AntAcemetageno50_FD_179807 | JGI IMG/M metagenome (GOLD analysis project Ga0222634, IMG submission 179807) | Saline water microbial communities from Ace Lake, Antarctica - #50 | ecosystem: Environmental > Aquatic > Non-marine Saline and Alkaline > Saline | place: Antarctica: Ace Lake | collected...
CCAACTTGATTCGGTCAAACTGACCCGCTGGAGTTGTATTTTTATACGTACCCTGTAACATACCAATGTCACCGCTTCGTGTGCCTCCTCCCGCTGTGCCGTTCCATCGTTGTCGTTGGTCTTGAATCGTGACGTCGGAGGTATTGTCTTGAATGCCTACGATGATTCTTCCATATAAGGTATCTGCCCCCGCGACACCAAAGGTATACGCAAAACACATTTGAACGGTGATATAACTATTTTCAAACTTGGGATAGTAGTTTAAAAAAAACACATCGCCTGTCACTCCTGCTGCGATGTCATAGTCTACGGGGGTCACACTTTCTTCGCTTGTACCGGTCACACCCCGAAAATGTTGGACGTTATGTAATTGTGACGACGAACTATTGATAGCACTATAGACCGCTCCACTCGTGATAGGGGTCGTAGAGTTCTGTGTGACGAGCCCAGTCGTAGCAACCGATAAGGTTTTGGACGAAGAAGCATAGTCCAAAGCATTGCCAAAGACTAAGGCGGTCGTGGATAAGTTCGTGCCTGTTATCGTTCCATTGCATACAAAGTCTCCCGCTTGTAAAGTATCCGTGACCAATAGGCTGTCGCTTATAAAGGTCTCTCCGCCGATGATTACAGAACCCGTAACACTTAAGGATGAAGCGTTTATCGCAGACGGCAATAAGGCACTATTGGAAGCACTAATCACATTATTTACAATCGTGACGTTGTCTCCAGCGGTTAGGGTGGGCTGGACATTAGGCGCGGTGATAGCCGTGGCGGATATATGGATACACGATAGATTACAAACATTTAATTTAGATACATTCAATAGAAGCATAGTACCGGACAAGGTCAAGGCAGAGGCATTCAAAGAACTGGTATTAAATACTACGGGCGAAAATATAGTGGTCTTAAGATTGCTGACCGTTAAATTTGTTATACTTGCATTGGTGACCGATAGATTATCACTGCTTATGTTTAGATTTACGGTAGCCGAATTAATTGAACTTCCTGCTAAGGATACCTGATACATAATATATACATATACTTTTTAAAAAGGGTATAGCCGAATTTCATATCAGGAACTCCGTCCCCGAACCCCGGGTTGTTAAGGGCGTCGCCCTTAAGTGATTGGTTCAAGGGATTCTCCCTTAAAAACCCTTATACGCGGGGTCCGGGGTCGCAGACCCTGGTATAAATATATTTAATACATTCTTCTTTATTTTCCATTAATGGTCTGATCACATCGATAGGAATCATAAATTTTATAGACAAGTCTCTTGGCGTCCATTGAACAAAGGGATAGTCCTTTTCAAACTTTGTCTCCCAATGGCTCTTTCGTTTCTTCGTTATGGGGCAAGGTTGTATCATCGGTGGTTTGTTGTTGAACCATTTTTGTGGAGGATTCATTAGATATAGACAATAATTTTTTTTGGATATGCTCTATAATAAATAACATATGAGGATTGAACTTTTGAGACAATGTCTTTACTAAATGTTCGTAACCCAGTTTAGGATTAAGAGGAACTCCTAATACAATTTTGTCTGTAATGGTAATGTAATCTTTGTAAAACTCATTCGCATCTTCTTCGTCACTTGGCAAGGAAATTACTTCACAACCACACGCTAAGGCTTTATTGATTCGGTGGGTTTCTAAAGAATGGTTTGACCCGTAATATGGTATATTCAAAACGATTTTACTTTTGTGTAAAATATCCGTAAGGGATTGCGGACTGACGTGTTTCCATTCCAAGTCTACATAAAATTTAAGGTCAGGATAGCATTCTTTTAAGTCTTTTAGTATAGTTTCACGCTTTTCGCTACGAGTGCCTATAAAGGTTACATCGTACTCTCTTATGGCGGGTTGGTCGCTAAACTGCATAAACTCAAAATAGAAATGAGACAAAACACGGATTCCAAAGGTTTCTTTTAAATATTCAGAACTAAGTGTGTTGTAATCAAACACGATATTGCGTTTCATAAGACTAATATAATATTTGTTCTTAAAGAATTGGGAGTCAATTTGTTCGCTATTTAATATTATATAACCGAAGTTGCTGTTATTCTTGAATTGTATTTCGAGTAGTTGATGGGCGATTTCGTGCGAACCAAATACTACATACACGTCGCTTTTCTGCGGATCAAAGTCGGTTTCTAAAGTCCAACCATATTTCTTAGACATTACTAAAGCATTTTCGTTGAAAACAGAGTGACCGCATATAATCTTAATTTGGGGCATATATACTTTTACAATATTTTTATTTTGGAGATTGTCGAAACGCTGATACCATATTTTGTAATGATACGGCTTTTGGACTTCTACTCACGGATATGCCAGTCGGTGTCGCAAGTCTTGGCGTTAAAAATGGATCCATAGTACTTTGTAGTAGGTCAGGCGCTTGTTCTGCTGCTGCTCTTGCTTCCATTTCTGCCTTTGTAGCTCGTGCTTTTCTCTTTTTTTTACTGGATGGTGGCTTTCCAATAGAGGTAACTTCTCCTACAGCCATTGCTATAGGTGCGCCGCCACTTTCTCCTTCACCAGCTTTTTCCTTCCTTAGTCTTTCTATATTTTTAAGTCTTAGTTCTTCTTGTGCGTCAACATCGTCTGCGGCTTGAGTTTCAGCCGCCAATCTTGCGTCTGATTTACTTGGGGGTGATTGGAAATTATCCGCCGTGGGTCCGGGGCGTCTTTCTGCTTCTCGGCTTAGTGCCGCCGCTCCTGCCATTTGTTGGGCAGATCCTAATGTAGCGCTTAAAGGCGTAACTGGATTGCGTATAGGTACTGGGTCTTGAACTTTTGCGGTAGCGTGTAATATAGAAGCAATTAAGGGCGTGTAATCGATTTGTTGATTGGTGACGAAGGTTGGCGCAAGATTATGCTGATGAGATGGCGGAGGAAGTCTTCCACGACCAGACGATTTCCGTTTCGTACCAATATTCACGACCACACTTTGTCTCTGTGTTTGCATCGGTGCCTTAGTCTTACGGGCTTTACGCTTGGGAGGCATATATATATAAACCTTTATAAAAGGTTTAACCAAATCAAGTTTTCATAGTCTCAGACAGAGCGGGGTTCGGGGTCGCCGACCCTGATTAGGAGATAAATATTTCGTTAAACTTTTTGAAATACCTAAACTTATTGGTTTCTTTTAGAGACATGTCAATCATTAGAAAACTGAATTTATCGTCGTTGTCGAACACGTAGTTCATTATTTGTTGGTAATTCTTTTTACAAAAGGGCATCGTTTCGCCGCAGATTGATTCCATTTCCATTTGATTCTTAGGTCTAAAGCTGACGAAGTGAGACATATTATTACGTATGCCCATAGGTAAATCCTTAAACTTTTGAACTAAAATAAATACAGAACAAAACATATGCCGTCTATTTTGAAGTAACGAGACCAACTGCTTTTCAGCCCCGGCACTTTTACGAAGTTGAGAACCAATGTCGTCTAAAATTAAAACACTATGTTCTTCTTCGTCACGATTCTCTTCCAATGTTTTGTATATTTCATCCATAACTCGGTTATTGAATTCTTTCCACTTCTGTTCTTCTGGTATATCTGAAAACGGGTCTTTTTTCATAGACTTGCCTTGCCCAAGTGTAGGAGAACAAATAAGAATTTTATCAAAACATTTTCTGTAAGATTGGCGGGTCCCGTTCTTTTTTCGTGCAGACATAACCGAAGTTAATAATGTTGTTTTTCCTGATCCACTGCTTCCACTAATCACAAAATTGAAACCGCTATAGTTCGGCAAGGGTTCAGGAATATCATCCGCTAATTTTTTATCTAAATGATTCGCACTATTCATTATCTTTAATTTATGGTTTGGTTCTTCTTTTATTTCAAGTAGGCTCATATATATAATCATACAAAAACCGACCAAGACTTATCAATTTGCTGTACTACCTCAGGGTTGACTTTGGCTACTCTCGCCTTACGAGGTGCTTTTGGTTCAGGGACGGGGGCGGATACTTTCGGCGCTCTTGGCTTACGAGGCGCTTTTGCCTTTTTTTCAGGGACAGGTTCAAGGACAGGTTCCAGGACAGGTTCAAGGACAGGTTCAAGGACAGGTTCAGGCTTAGCTTCTTTCGCTTGTTTACGCTTTTCACGTGCGAGAGCTAATGCGTCTAATTGCTTCTGAGTCAATACACGTTTTGGCGCAACGACTGGCGCAACGACTGGCGCAACGACTGGCGCAACGACTGGCGCAACGACTGGCGCAACGACTGGCTCAACGACTGGCGCAACGACTGGCGCAACGACTTTAACGGTTTTTGCCTTTCGTTTGGTTTTCTTTTGTAGCGTCTCCACAATCTCTTGTTCGGGTTCGGATTCGGTATCAGACATGGGATTCATTATAATAGGAAAAGAAAAAAAAAATATAGTTTTATACTATATGGAGGACAAAATGCTAAAGATGAAACTTGATAATGATTTTAAAGAAACCATTAAAAACACACGGAATCTTATGAAACGAGACACTAATACTATTCCAGATTTAGAATCCCTAAACGACGACAACAAAGGGCAATGGGTAGAACACGACGAAACCAACTTCCATAAAATGTATGAAGGACTTCTTGACTATTGTGCTGACGAAGAATGCTTTGACAATTTGGACTGGAACACGGTAAACTATAAAGTATATGACGCAGATTATTACGAGGAAAAGTTTCCGGGCTTTGCGCCTGAAGTCTATACCATACTTGCGAAATCAACCGAAGAAGAAAATAAGATTGTAGATAACCGAATCCCTAATCTTCGCATACGTCGCGAGGATATTATTGTTAAATTCGACTAAAGCAGTTCCCGCGGGGTTCAAAAAGGGACACCCCTTTTACTTTTCTAAAGGTTTAATATATGAAACTAATGAGTATAAGTCCGTCGACGAATAAAGACAAGAAACTTATGGCTAAGTTCGAGCGAGAGAATGGTAAACAATTTACGATACACTTTGGCGCGAATGGGATGATGGATTATACTAAATATTACAAACAAGATAAAGAAGTCGCAAAGATAAAGCGTGAATCTTATTTAGCAAGACACAAAGCAAACGAAAACTGGAATGATCCCACAACGGCAGGAAGTTTGTCTCGTTGGATATTATGGAACTTGCCTACATTAGAGGCATCTGTAAAAGACTTTAAGAAGAAATTTAATATTTAAATAAATAGCATTACATATTTATTTAAATAAAACCCTTATACCGACACACTCCATACGTTGGTTCCGCGGCTGTTAAGCGAAAGAAGTACGGTGAATTGACAGAAGAAGTCAATCTGGGCAGCCAAGGCACCCGCACCATATACACCACGATAATTGACGGTAGAACTGATGGTGCTAATACCCGAGTAAAGTCTCTGCGATTTTCCATCGGACAAACCCGTTTCAAGTTCCACGGCGGTAATGAAAGAACCAATGTTGGACGAAAGATTTCCGGTACTTCCTGCGTCCGTACCTTCAGCAACGTCCAATATATAAGGTTGCTTAATACCATTCACAGATTGACCGTCTAAGCCATTACTTTTGGTTTCAGCTGTAATACCAAAAATAGCAATATTGAAAGACGATTGTTTATCAAAGTTGACGAGCGAGTGGTCAGACAATAGATATTCCGCAAGAGCCTCAGCACCTTTATCCGATACAATGACAGGACGAGCTGGGTATTGTTCTCCGTTGATCAGGATAGAGTATTCCGTCAAAAAGTTTTTACAGCGATTGCCGAGCGAGTAAGCGCCAATGACAAGAGACGCCGTTGGTCGTTGGCATACAATGACACGTTCAAGCGACGATACACTGATACCAAGATTGGCGGTGACCGCCGTACTACCTGCGGACATAGTAGTGCCTACATTTTGGTAAGACGAAGCGAGGATATTGTACATACCTCCCGACATTTGGTCTACTTGGGCTTGTGCGCCGGGGCTGAGTTCCGTCATAATCAAAACCAATTCTACTTCAGTGTAATCAAGAGCAGTAATCGTACCCTTGGTCGCAAGGGCAAAAGATTCGAGGGTAATTTTAAATTGAACCGGGGCGGAACTGCTGCAAGGCATCAGGCGATGCGGGGTAGACATGGCGAACGGATGGAGTACAAATGGAACGCAAAAGGTACGAGCACCGGCATCACCGGCGACAAGTTCTTCACCCGCTTGATAACCGCCATGGGTTCCCATTAGTACATTGCCGATACCAGATTTGTAGGCAGGAGACGAGTCCGTATCCATAAGGATAGTCATCAACACATTCCAGTTTGGAAGGTCAAAAATTTGGGCGCCACTCGTAAAACAGGACACGCGGTTGATCAGCGATGCGGCTCCTCCTCGGTCAAGACGACCCGCACCAGTCGAAGTGAGTTTAAACTTAAGGTAGCACTGGTTCCAGTTGACATACGTACCAGCGAGGTTGCTTGGCATATCAATATTTACCACTTGACCCGCCGTAAAAGTCTGACCGTTGTTCGGCGAAATTTTAGTACGATACGATCGCGAGGCTACGCTCCGGCGTTTCATATCAGGGTAGTTGAGAGACTCGGCGAGAGCATCGGGGGCAGACATTATACTATTAGAAAATATAATAGTATAAAGCAATTCTTATTTTTCAACCTTTGAGAAAGGTTGAGCCAAAAGGGGTTTTTAAGGGCGACGCCCTTAGACAAATTTACTTCCTAAACCAAATATCGCTTTTCCAGCCGAACCGGCAGCCTCTAACGCTCCAGCCAAAGGTAAAGCCTCCGGTCCAGCAAATGCCACGACAGGAGCAGACGCCATAGCAATATCACTTGCTTTAAGTCCAAGACGCATCATAGTATGCGCAGTTTTCTTTAATCCAATACGATTCATCGACGGTTTCTTATTTCCGAATGCCATATACACTAAACCACCATATTATTTTTATTCTCTAATAAATTCATTTGTCTGCGGATTATATGCTCCTTCTACACTTGCTTTATCCATTGGAACCTTGGATAATTTTCTTAACTCGTAATTGATTGTACCTTCTTCCATAGAACGCATACTTGGTTTATACATATACTCTAATTTGATTGTAATCTGTGCGTCGTTGCTAAATATATTGATGTCGTTCCCTTGTGTATCAGTTAAGGTAAACGCTATATTGTTTATGGTTTGCCTGTTTATGATAAAGCGATGGACTTCTATGGGTCTATAAAATATCATAAACCCGAAAGGGGCATTATTATCTATACGGACAATAGAATTGTCGGTAGCACCTCTGCTGTTCAAGTTGTTGACGGATATGTTCTTAAACTTTACAAATATAAATCTGGTTCCGCTAAAATTCGCACAAGACGGCATAGTGATATGATAAGAAGGATTTAATATGGACGATAATAAAACATCTTCTGATTCATATACCACTTCATTAAATCGGTCTTTACGAAAACCAATCAATTCAAAACACGTGGTAGGGTATTCAACACTGGATACAATTTTAAAGGGGTAATTACAAAACCATTTAATCTTAGACATAGATGCGTTGTATTCTCCATATAAACTGAATTGGTCTAAGGATTCATAGGTTATCTTCTCATTCACAGACGCTAACCACTCGTACACGCTGTATACTTTATCTACAGTCCCGTCGTCTTCGGCTAAGGTTATAGTAAATAACTTACTAAAGGTTGGAATAGAAAAAGAGATTTTATTGTTAGAAGAAGTGACATTGGGTATTATATTAGGTAGCTGTGCGTCTGTAATACTGATAAGCATTTGACAATTGGTAGGCAACTGAATCGGTGTTTGAAAACTATATACATATTCTCCTTGACCGTCGATGTTTTTAAAAACTGAATTTTCAGAGTTCAAGAATAGGATCTGCGAACTATAAGGCGTGTCTAATTGATACATATATTAAACCTTTAGAAAAGTAAAAGGGGTGTCCCCTTTTGAACCCCAATAACGGGTTTTTAAGGGTGTAACCCTTATTGGTAGCCCGTCACGCTGTTATAAATATACGTTCCATAATTCATAGTCATTCTGGCAGGCGGACTATATACAGGAGTAAAATCGGGGTTATGGTGTCCATAGGAGAAATGGGCTGGGACGAGTTCTTTTCCTTGTTGTGGGAACGATTCGCCTTGAACGTATTTTGGCGGTTGTATTAAAAAGGTCTCGTCCGTATAGATGAACTTGCCTGGCGGTATGACATTATTCGTTTGCGGAACCAACTTCACGGTCATATGTTGAAGCGACATTATACATTTAAAGTAGATAATATTTTACAATGATTAGTATATTGAATAAAGGGGTTAAAGCCATTTTCAACAGATTTGATTTTATATTTATCTGTACACCAAGGTTCTTTCGGAATGGTATTGGTGGTATGAGAAACACAACACATAATCTTATCAATATTGGTTTCAATTATTTTATCTATATTTGTAAGCAAGAAGGACACCGCTTCGTTCGAGTTCGCGTCGGAAAATGAAGAAAATACAGATTTTTTAAAGACCATAGTGGCTTCATTTAGATAATGTAAAAATATACAGCGTTGTTTATAAAAATGCGTAAAGTCATATACATTCATATCAGCACACCCAGCAATAGACTTATCGTTTGACTCCATTTCAAAAATAGAATGGGCGATATAATCGGGCATATAGAAGTCATCTGTATCCATAAAGGCGATGTAATGTCCTTGGGCTACTTGAACTCCTATATTTCTTTTTGTTCCTATACTGCATCTTGGAATCGTATAATAATGAATCGGATATTTTGTCTTAATACATAAGGGTTCGTCATTACCGTCGTCTAAAATAATCACCTCTAATATATTGAAGTAGGTCTGTAGATTAATATTATATTCAATCAACTTCTCGAACTTTTTACGATGGTAAGTAGGAATTATTATGCTGACACTCATTATAATAAACTTTTAAAAAAAGTTTAGCAAAACAGACAATCGTCGTGGGGTTCAAAAGGGGAAACCCCTTTTATTTTTTTAAAAGTTTATTATAATGAATGAGTATGCTAAGATTTCACAGATACACTATCGCTATCAACAAGGTGAGAACAAAGAAAGACAGGATAAGTATGCCTCCCGAAAACTGGGTCGTCTTGGGTATAGTCTTGATTCGTCTAATACAAATAAAGACGTATTGACTGCGACCAAAGGGGATAAAGTCCATATTAACTATACAGGTACTAATATAAACAATCCACGCGACCTATTAAGTGATGTCGCGCTTGGAACCGGGACCCAGCGTTCTAATCCACAATTCAAACAAAGAAGACAAAAGACACGCGACATAATGCGTCAATACGGGGACGATAAAGAGTATTCTCTGGGTGGTCATAGTCTCGGTGGTTCTATTGCTCTAAACACTTTATCTCAATCTAAATCTATTCGCGATAGGGTCAAAGAAGCTCATGTATTCAATCCAGGCTATACAAAACTATTTCACGAATCTATTAAAGTAGACAAGCCTGTAAAAAAAGAATTAGATAAAAAGGTAAATATACATAGAGTAAAGGGCGATATAGTTTCAGCACACGCCAACAAAGAAACCGCTTTTGGTAATTTATTTGAACACAAACACGAAGACAAATCAGCCGACCTTATGGATAAGCATTCCTTAGATACATTTATAGAACCCAACCTTTAAAAAAGGTTGAACCAAAAGGATTTCTAAAACATCGGTTTTAGGCTAATCCTGTTCAGTTATGATCATTACACTCGCACGAATTTCGTCATCAGCTCTCCACGCGAGACGTTGCTCTCGGGTTGCGTCTATCAAATTAACATCGTGCGTCCAAGCATCGAACATAGCGTATGCCTCGGGGTCGTGGTATACGTCGCCATTTATAAAACGACCCCACCCATCGTTTGTCTGCCTCTGTATGTTGCCTTGATATAACACAACTACAATCTTTAATAAATCCAATCCCTTGTCCATAAACTTTGTAAAGCGTGGAGACTTGCCGTATGTATTATCGTCACGACACATAGGGCAAGTATAACAGATTTCCTCATTGTCTAAACGAATCATTTTCCTAAAGCAAGGTCTACACACTTCTATTTTACATTTAGAAAAGCAATGAACTATATTATGCGATTTGTTATAGCATATATTACATTCCATACTATAAACCAATAAATTATTTGGTTTAACTATTTTTAAAGGCTATATATATGGAAAAACATACATTACCCATGATCATCCAAGACCTTAAAGCAAAAAGAGATGCTTTAAGTTTAGCTCACGAACAACTGAAAAAAGACAATGACACTTGGAATAAATGTATTATTGTATTATCATTGACAACAGGTATGTTTGAATCTGCTAAATTACAAATGGGTTGGAGCAATAGTATTGTCGCGTTAGTTCCTATTGCGTTGAGTAGTATCATAGCAAGTATATCCGCTTTAATTAGGTTTAAAAAGTTTCCAGAGCAATTGGAAACCTTATTACAAGCACAATTACTATTAACCCATACACTAAATAATGCGCGTAACCAGTCGGATATTTCTCCTATACTTATCAAAGATTACAATGATGCATTAGAAAAGTTAGAGACGAGCATCTATCCCGACATACGAAAAAACTATCTTAAGATATCCCACAACAACTTGATATCTATTATGAAACAAGAACAGAAGTTTTTTGAAACATTACACAAGGTCGAATTAGGTGAATACGTAAGCAGTGAGAACTCGGTGGGCTCAAATGAAAGTCCTATTCAAATGGATTCACCCCTTCAGGAAAGTGCCTTATAATTAAAGGGGGGATCAACTTTACAACCCCGCAACACTTCGACTTAATGTATCTATCTTTAAACTTTTGTTTGTTTTCGCTATAGTATGTTTTCGAAGATTGATTGTATTGTTTTTTATGTGTCTTATAGTATTCTGGGTTATACATGTAATACAACAATACAAACCTAAACATTATACTAACGACTCAGGGACTCCGTCCCCGAACCCCGGGGTTTTTAAGGGCGACGCCCCCTTTTTTTTTTTGATA
>Ga0222634_1000968_pt1 | contig 10976 bp, 8 predicted proteins | sample AntAcemetageno50_FD_179807 | JGI IMG/M metagenome (GOLD analysis project Ga0222634, IMG submission 179807) | Saline water microbial communities from Ace Lake, Antarctica - #50 | ecosystem: Environmental > Aquatic > Non-marine Saline and Alkaline > Saline | place: Antarctica: Ace Lake | collected...
TAATTGGAAGCTCGCGCTGAACCGGTTTATGATCATGTTTGAAGAACGACTGGCAGACTATGTTTAACCCCTGGCAGTTACACAGAAATATTTACAGGCTCGATTTCAAATCAGCTCTTGAATAGTTAACCTCGAGCTAAGGAAGGTCAACTAGTTTTTTAGTCACCCCCTGTGTGTCAACCTGATCCCAGACACTAGCTGTTTGAGATAACATAGTTTTCAGGGTGATAAATCAGGATTTATAGAAATGCCAAAACCCGTTTCAGATACAAGTAGCACCCAGATTACACCGGAACCCGCGCTGGAAAAACGCACCCGGAGGAAGTTCACCACAGAGTACAAGTTACGCATTATTGCTGAAGCAGATGCCTGCCAATATGGCGAACTTGGTGCGTTGCTTAGACGCGAGAATCTCTACAGCAACCAATTGTCTGACTGGCGGCACGAGTATGCCGCGCGCGGTGTTGCCGGGTTGGCCAAGAGTGCGCCCGGTCCTGTTGCATCGAAGACCCCGGATCAACGGCGTATTGATCAACTGGAGAAAGAAAACAAACGACTGGCACACAAGCTGGATATTGCCAATGACTGTCTGGACCTCCAAAAAAAAGCCTTGGCGATGCTCGATCGTTTGCGCAATGGGAGCGATGTGTGAACGCCGTGTTGAAACAACGACCCGATAGCCTACCCATGACGCAAGCCTGCCAGGTGCTCGCGCTGAATCGCAGCACGTTGTATGCACGCCGACATCGTGCTGCCAATGATGAACCGATCAATCGCTCTCGCGTGGATGCAGTGCAGCCACGCGCGTTAAGTGCACAAGAACGCGCCACGGTTATCGAGACACTGCACAGCGCGGACCACTGTGATCAGCCACCGGCCGCGGTCTATCATAGTCTGCTTGAGAAGAACCGTTACCTGTGTTCTATCAGTACGATGCATCGACTGCTCAGAAGCGTCAAAGAATCTGGAGACCGTCGTCATCAAAGGCCTGCACAACATCATGCTATCCCACGATTGTTAGCGACTGCGCCGAACGAGGTGTGGTCCTGGGATATCACGAAATTGCCGCTCGTGCGCCGAGGTATTTATCTGTCACTGTACGTCGTACTTGATTTGTTCAGCCGGTTTGTCGTCGCGTGGATGGTCTCTGTTAAGGAGAACAGCGCGCTCTCAAGTCAGCTCATGGATGAGGCTACAGCCCGTTACAACATTGCCCCAGGTCAGCTCACCATCCATCAGGATCGCGGTTCACCGATGATCGCGCATGGTTATCTTGATCTGATGCAAAGTCTTGATGTCACTTGCAGTCATAGCCGACCGAGAGTGAGCAATGACAATGCCTTCAGCGAGAGTCAGTTCAAGACGCAAAAGTATCAGCCGGACTATCCGGGGCGGTTTGACCATCCAGCGCACGCTCGCAACTGGTGTGAAGATTACTTTGACTGGTATAACTTCAAGCATCATCACAGTGGCCTGGCCGGATTTACGCCAGAGCAGGTATTTACGGGACGTTATCTTGACGTGGCCAGAAGCAAACAGCAGGCCCTGGATGAACGTTATGCCAGCAACCCTGAGCGTTTTGTCAAAGGACCACCGCGAGTCTCCATGCCTCCGGCTAGCGTCGCCATTAACCCGATCATGCCGGATGAAGATGGTGTCATCATTGATGATCGCGTCAACTTCCCGACGCTAACCGCAGCGGGTTATGTGAAATCGATGTTATCTTTGAAATGACTGTCCATATGAGGTTGACACCTTCCGCATCCACACATGCTGCGTCACTCTGCTGGTTATAAATTAGCCAATGATGGGCAAGATACACGAGCGATCCAACACTACATGGGGCACAAGTCGATTCAACATACGGTCCGTTATACTGAACTGTCAGCGAATAGGTTCAAGAACTTCTGGAAAGATTAGTGCTCAACTAATTGATTGAGGGACATGAGTGTAACCCGCTGGTACTCTTCAACTCATAAAGTTACAGGGCATTAGATGTGGAGTAGTAACAAGCATGTTAACCGGCACAATACGGAATCAAGTTGATCAAATATGGAGCACGTTCTGGAGTGGTGGCGTATCTAACCCACTATCCGTAATTGAACAGATCACCTACCTGCTTTTTGCCAAGCGAATAGATGACCTCCACACAGCAAAAGAAGCACAAGCCAACATCTTAGGTCAGCCTATATCTGATCCTATATTCACCACTGGCCAAGATCACTTGCGTTGGTCACGATTCAAGGATTTTGAACCTGAACGAAAGTTCACGGTTTTCAGGGATGAGGTATTCCCGTTTATCAAGTCAATGAACGGCAAGGCTGGCAGTTCTTACACCAAGTTCATGAAAGATGCCGTGTTCATCATCCCCAACCCTAGCCTACTGGACCGTGCCGTTAACATGATTGACGGTATATCCATGGATGACAGGGACACCAAGGGTGATCTGTACGAGTACATGCTGTCTAAGATAGCTTCAGCAGGTCAAAACGGTCAGTTCCGCACTCCACGCCACATTATCAAAATGATGGTGGACCTTACGGCCCCCACACCTAAGGATATTGTGTGTGACCCTGCCTGTGGTACGTGTGGCTTTCTGGTTGCTACTGCCGAATATCTAGAAGAGCATCACAAAGATGCATTGCGTAACAAAAAGACTCGTAAGCATTTTGATGAAGACATGTTCCATGGGTCTGATTTCGACTCATCCATGTTGCGTATCGGGGCGATGAACATGACCCTGCACGGTGTTGAGAATCCCTTGATCGCAGACCGTGACAGCCTCAGTGAAGCCCACGCGGATCAACGTAACGCATACACACTCATATTGGCTAACCCACCCTTCAAGGGGTCACTAGATGAGGATTCGATAGCCAAGGACCTACGTCAGATCACCAAGACCAAGAAAACAGAATTGTTGTTCATTAGTCTGTTCATATCACAGCTTACACCCGGTGGTAGATGTGCCTGTATCGTCCCTGATGGGGTTTTGTTTGGTTCCAGTAAAGCACACCAAGACCTGCGGAAAGAACTTGTGGAAGGTCAGAAGCTGGATGCTGTGATCTCTATGCCGTCTGGTGTGTTTAAACCTTACGCTGGTGTATCAACTGCCATCCTGATCTTCACTCGTACTGATTCTGGCGGTACAGACAATGTGTTCTTCTATGACATGAAGGCTGACGGGTATTCGTTGGACGATAAGCGAGAACTCAAAGGTGAAAATGATATTCCCGATATTATTGAAAAGTATCAGGAATTCAAAAATGGTGGCGGTAACTTCGATGACAAAAAACAGTCGGCTTTTACTGTAGACAAAGCTGATATCGCCAGCAACAAATACGACCTGTCGATCAATCGGTACAAAGAAGTTGAATACGATGAGGTCGTGTATGAGTCACCACTGGCGATACTGAATCAGTTAGATGCACTGGAGAATGAAATACAGAGTGATCTGAAGGCGTTGAGGGGGATGCTGTGAGTTGGCCATTGGTTCCCCTCAAGGAACTCGTAGAACAAGCCACAGGAGGCGCATCTCTGAAAAGAGATCAGTTTACAGCTAAAGGTCTATCTGTCATTCCTAAAAAAGCGATCAGCTCCGCTATTGATATCCCTAACGATAAGTTCGTTTTCACTACTGAAGCCGTGTTTGAGAGTTTCTCAAGGTCTGTGGTTGACGAAAATTTCGTGGTGACCACTTTACGGGATTTGGTGCCTTCAGGTCCAAACCTTGGCAGGATTTGTAATATTAGCCAAGCAGGCTCGTATCTATTAGCGCAAGGCGTACACGCGTTTAAATTGCTCGATGGATTGAATCCAAGATACTTAGCCTATGTCTCAAACAGCAAAGAATTTAGATCACAAGTTCTAAGGATAAAAGTTGGCAGTACTCAGGTTCATGCTAGAAGCAGCGAATATCAGAAAATTGTAATTCCAGTTCCACCCCTAGAAGAACAAATACGCATTGCTGCAATCCTCGACAAAGCCGACGCCATTCGTCGTAAACGTCAACAGGCTATTGAACTGGCCGATCAATTTCTAAAGTCTGTGTTTCTGGATATGTTTGGTGATCCTGTTACGAATCCTAAGGGGTGGGAAGTGCGGGCTTTGAAAGATATTGCTCGAATTCAAATAGGCCCGTTTGGTACACAGCTACATAAGTCAGACTACATTGAAGGTGGGATACCGCTGATAAACCCAACACACATAGTCAATGGGAAAATCGTTCCTAGCTCGTCGTTGACAATTAGTAATGCCAAGTTTGTCGGATTAAGTGAATATCACTTAGAGCTTGGCGATATCATAATGGGTCGCAGGGGTGAAATGGGGCGCTGCGCTCTAGTAACTGAACGTGAACGAGGTTGGATGTGCGGCACTGGTAGTCTTTATATTCGATCCGAGCAAAGGGGTGCCTTTCTGCAATACCTATTCGGATTACTGACAGGGTCAGCAGTAAAGGCATATCTGGAGTCAGAATCCCTTGGAGCTACCCTACCGAACTTGAATAAGGCCATTGTGGGTTCAATAGCAGTACCCATTCCACGAGATGAAGTATTGGATAAGTACATGGACATTCGGGCTAAGACGATGGAACTACAGAGAAAAGAAGATTTGCTTGATAGGACTGAATTGTTTGAAGCACTTGCGCAAGCTGCCTTCAAAGGCGAACTAACGAGTATAAAGGCTGCTTAAACACTATGACATCCAACTTCGACTTCCTATCAGAGCACTGGAGCTTCCTACTGGAAGATGCACAGCGTGTCGAAGCATTTGCCCTACGTGATCCTCGAACCGCTGCATTCTACGCCAGACGCACACTAGAGCGATGCCTACAGTGGCTGTACAAGAACGACACAGCACTGAAAGCACCATTTGATAAAAGTTTGTCAGCAATGATCCATGAGCCGACCTTCAAGAACAACATCAAGGGTGGATTGTTTCAGGACATCAAATTCATTCACCGTTTAGGCAATTTGGCTGTACATGATGACCAGACCATCTCATCACAAGAAGGTATGCAGACCTGCTCGGCTATCTTTCGATTTACTGGGTGGTTAGCACGAGTCTATACCCGTGGTGGTGTTGCGCCGGGTCAATTCAACATTACCCTACTGCCTAAGCAGGACGCTGTAGAAACTCATGCTTCCGTTATTGAACTGCAAAAAGTTCGTGATCAGTTAGAAGCCAAGGAACGTGCTGAGGCAGCAGCCACTGCCAAGCATCAACAAACTGCCGAAGAACTTGATCAACTGAAAGTAAAATTGGCACTGATTCAGGAAGTTAAGGGTCAGAATAAACAGAAAATCCCATCATCTGAGTACACCGAAGCCGAAACACGTGATGCCTTCATTGATGTCATGTTGCGTGAAGCTGGTTGGAACCCTAAGGGTAAGAATGTTGAAGAATACCCGGTGCATGGGATGCCGAGTGCTAGTGGTGAAGGCTTTGTAGATTACGTGCTGTGGGGTGCTGACAATAAGCCGTTAGCAGTTGTGGAAGCCAAGAAAACAAAGGTCGATCCTAAGGTAGGTGAGCAGCAAGCAGTACTGTATGCAGATTGCCTTGAAAAAGAATCAGGTCAACGCCCCGTTATTTTTTATACAAACGGGTACAACACGTGGCTATGGGACGACACTGAATATCCACCGCGTAAGGTTGAAGGCTTTTATACCCGTGATGAGCTGCAACTGCTGATCAATCGACGTGGTAATAAAGAAGATTTGCTACAACAGCAGCCCAAGAAAGAAATCACAGAACGTTATTATCAACGTGAAGCTGCCGCCAGAGTCATGGATACGTTTAATAATCAGAAGAAGCGCAAGGCACTGATAGTCATGGCAACTGGATCAGGTAAAACCAGACTATCCATATCCATTGTAGACATGCTCATGAGAGCCAACTGGGCGCGTCGTGTGCTGTTTTTAGCTGACCGTGTCGCGTTGGTTAACCAAGCTAAAAGAGAGTTCAACAAGCATCTACCGCACGTCTCAGTGGCCAGTCTATTGGATAAGAAGCAGGGAGATGCACGTGTGCTGTTTTCTACCTATCCAACGATATTGAATATGATTGATGGCACTAAAAAAGATGCCGTTGATAGATTCGGTGTTGGCTACTTTGATTTGATCATCATTGATGAAGCCCACCGCAGCGTTTACCAGAAATACGGTGCCATATTTGATTATTTCGATTCGATGCTGCTCGGACTGACAGCAACACCTAGAGGTGAAGTAGACCGAAACACTTACAGGTTGTTTGAACTTGGTGATCATGACCCAACCTATGCTTATGAGTTGGATCAAGCAGTAGCTGACGAATTTCTAGTACCGCCAAGAGCCATATCAGTACCCCTAAAGTTTCAGCGTGAAGGTATTAAATACGATGACCTTTCACCTGAAGAACAGGAGGAGTACGAGTTACAAGAACAGTTTTACGATGGTGAAGGCAACCTAGTTCAAGAGGTTAGTGTTGGTGCCATCAACCAATGGCTATTCAATGAGGATACGGTCAACAAGGTGTTAATGCATCTGATGGAGAACGGGTTAAAAGTCGAAGGTGGTGACAAGCTGGGTAAGACCATCGTTTTCGCTAAGAACAGCAAACATGCAGACTTCATTGTTGAACAGTTTGATAAAAACTATCCGCACCTAGCAGGCAAATTCTGCCGCAAGATTGACTACTCCATCAAGTATGCACAAAGCCTAATTGACGATTTCAGCATCAAAGACAAGATGCCTCAAATAGCCGTTTCTGTTGACATGTTAGATACCGGCATTGACGTGCCTGAAGTATTAAACCTCGTGTTCTTCAAGTTGATGCGGTCCAAGATTAAGTTCTGGCAGATGGTAGGAAGGGGAACTCGATTGTGCCCTGATCTGTTAGGGCCGGGTGAAGATAAGAAAGAATTCATGATCTTTGACTACTGCCAAAACCTTGAGTTCTTTGATGCCAACCCTGATGGATACGAAGCCACTCTACAAGAATCCGTCAAACAGCGGATATTCAAACGCAGATTACAAATTGCAGCTTCCCTACAACAGCAGGTTGATAAGGATGAGCAGCTATCTGAACTTGAATCGACACTAAAGGATCAGATGCATGGTCTAGTCCAGTCACTTAACACGGACAACTTCATTATCCGTAGGGAGCGCCAAACCGTTGAACAATTTGGTGATCGAAAATCATGGGACGGCTTAACGGACAAAGATATCGAAGGCATTAACAAGAAGCTTACCGGGCTTCCGTCTGCTGACGATGACCATGAAACTGCACGACGCTTCGACCTGATCATTCTTAATTTACAACTATCGCTGTTGGAGCAGTCAGAAGCGCAGGTAGGTTATCAGCGAGCTATACGATCTATGGCTGAAAACCTTGAGGATAAAAAAGCTATCCCAGATGTATCTAAGCAGATGGAATTGCTACTAGCGTTACAGACAGACGAGTGGTGGGAGGATGTCACTCTTCCCATGCTTGAAGATGTTCGAACTAAATTACGGGGGCTGGCTAAGTTTGTTGATGCGAACAAACAGAATGAGACTGTCTATACGGATTTTGAAGACCAACTGATTCAGGAAGACGCTGCTGAATACCATATCGTAAAACCGGACCCCAATTTAAGGGACTATCGTGTACGAGTGGAGAAGTACATCCGTGAGCATCAGGATCACATTACGATTCGAAGATTGAAGAACAACGAACCTATCAGCGGTGTGGATATTGCTGCCCTTGAAGATGTGCTGTTTGAGCAAGATCAGATTATCCCTCGTGATCAATACGAAGAAATCTATGGCGGCAGGCCACTGGGTTTGCTGGTTCGTAGCATCGTGGGTTTGGATAGAAATGCAGCCAAAGAAGTATTTGCAGACTTCATTGCCCAATCTCCAATGACACCAGACCAGATGAGTTTCCTAAATGAAATCATTGAGCGGCTGGTGAAAAATGGCTTGATGAATCCAAAAGAACTATATGAACCACCCTTCACCAACTATCACGATATGGGGCTGTCTGGCGTCATGAGTGATGATCTTGCTAAAAAGGTTGTTGGTCTCGTAAGAAGCGTTGAAGACAGTGCCGAAGCTGCTGTGTCATCGTCCTGAGTGAGTTGTCAATCCGCGACGGCCAATCTGAAAATCGACTTTGGTCCAAAATCTTTTTCTGTCGTTAGCCGCCTATTAAGGTGGATACATCCCCTGCTAAGCACCCCGTATTGTTGACCCCTTTAAAGCCCTTGAGATCACAGCCGCTTCAATGATTCGGCAAAATATTTGGCAGCTATTGGGTGGACGCCCCGTCAGGCTGAACCGCCATACTCGCAGCTAATTTACACAAGAAAATTGTTCGACAACCTTTGCAGATGACCAATATACCTTGTGTAAGCAGTCCTGTTTCCGAGCTGAATCTGGCCTTGACGATACACACAACGGCACCTTACAAAATTGTGATTCTGTGCAATATAGAATGGGAATCCTTTACCTATGGTAAAGCATAGTGACCATCCTCAAGCATCTGAGAACTGAAAAGTATCAGCTTGAAGTTTGAAAGAACTGAACAGTATGAACTTGAAATATCATAGGTGAATCATAGTTGTTATCGGAGGTATTAATCAGAGTTGTTGTGTGAGTTGTCCCAATCAGTTCGTCGGCAGGTGAACAACAAGAGGACGACAGATGAAAACTTACAATATGGATGAAGTATTAGAGATTGCAAACGACTGGCAGATATTGCGTCACCAACGGCTGGCGAAGCTGGAGGCAATGGTATGTGAACCATCAAGCTTTGCTGAGACTGTTCGTGTCTCACACATAGAAGAGTTGTTACCGAGATGCCAATTTGTGGAGGCGCTTCTCAATGGGGAGACCTACAAATATATTGTCACTGTGACTGGTAAACCGTCTACCTCTGCGAAGAGCTTCCAAACCCACCTGTGCAAGTATCTGGAAAAATTTTTCAAGCTGTTGTGCCAAAGACAATGGAAGGAGCTACGAGAGTCGATCTCAGGCTATGTAAGTATCGAGCAGTTCGATAGGCACGGGGACTGGAAGCCGTTACATGCCCACATCGTGTTCAATATCCCGCCTGAAGTCGGTAAGAAGCTAATCCCTGAAGTGCGTCGTATCGCTAAACACGCTGCGGAGTATCCAAAGAATGGTCTTCGTGTTTTGCACCCTAGACGAGTCCATGCCTGCACGATCAGGCGTAAGCGTGGTGATTCTTTAGAAGATGCCCAGCGACGTACAGCCGATTACTTCGTCAAAACACTGAAGAAGGATACGGCTTATCGGGATTTTGACTATGGACCCGGCGTCTACTGGCTTGCCCTTCACAGGGGCTACAAGCTGGCTAAATTTGGACAGGAGTTACTGAATGGATGAAGAACAACGAATTAGACGTATCGAGCAACGAAACACATTGAGGTCCAGACTGGCTGAGATGAAGCGTGTGCTGGAACGAAGCATGGATAGTGAAGATGAATGTGATCATGGACTGATGGAAAGGGCGTACTTTGAGTATTCACGGGTTCTAAGGACAGCGGAGTTAAATTTACCTTCCAGATAGGTTAAGTTACGGGCAATGGTGAGCCAGTAAGGTGGGTCACTTTCAAATTATCAGACCTAAGTAGATTTCATTAATGCCCGCGAGATCAATCACATACAAGCTGAGGCTTCACCAGAAGCCGTGTGAGACCGAATCCTCTTTCCGGCACCATAACTCTTTGTTCTAAAGCCTTTTAGTTTTTCCTGTTTCGCGATTCCACGTCGCAATACGCCCAGTGAAACCCTGGTGCAACCTTAATAAGTAGTCTTTCTAAACGGGTGTTGAATACCTTCTATAATTTTTGGGGTCAGAGCCAAAGGCAAGAGTCTATTGCAGCGTGCTGCTATCTGGTTGTGAACGTCTCCGCCTCAATATCGAGTTGATCTTTTTGGAAGGACTATTCAAGTTTTATTCGATGCCCATCGACTCTGATACGTGGCTCTGACCCTGGTGACCCTGGTGGTGCTTCTCTTCTTTTGAAATGGGTTAGAAACGATACCGTGGATTGTAAACCCACATCTAATGTCCGCTCATGGCCCATGCTGTGTGAAAAGTCAGAATCCAGAAAACACACCTTTCCCCGTGCGCCGAGAACACTTTTCTGATGTAGTCGTTGTTAGGGTTGTTTCGGAAACCACAAGCGAGAGCGCTGCGCGTTAGATCAGAATGGTCAGGATCGGCTTTCAACACAATCTGGGTCGGTAGCAGAAGCCCAGGCTGGCAGCCATTCAATGTCAGCTGCGGAGCGATGTCAGGTTTGATTTTTTGGGAGACAACGATCCAGAGGGCTTGAATGACTCCGAACAATGCCGAACGCGGGAATGGGCTCACGCACAATAGTTGGGGGTAACGTAGTTAGGTACACTGCGGGGATGCGAATTAATATAGTGATGGCGTTTGCCATAACGTTACTTCTCGTGGGATGCGGCGCGTCCGCGCCGGTAAAGACGACACTGTCTGCATTGAGTGAGGTCCAGAAAGACTTCGATGGAAGGCAGGTCATTGTCAGCGGAACCCTTCGAACATTCGATATGCCCCGGCACTACTGGATAGAGAACGCCGCGTTAGATCGTGTGGCACTTGTGGGGACAATCAATTTTGCGCCGTTGGTCAGTCAAACGGTTACGGTTAGAGGGATGTTTCGTTATGACAGTGAAGCGGGGCGTCGGATTGAAGTAGACGAACTCGTTGCCTTGGAGTAAACAGGATTCGTCGAGAAATGGTCGGCGATGTCAAAAGAGGACACACACCACAGGGTTTATCCTGCTCTGGTTTATATGCAAAGAAATCTGGTTTCAGAAATCATGGTCCTGTCGGGACGGGATATGGCAGAAATGTGTGTCCGGTATCGTTCAACAGCGCTAGCCGCCAGCAGCGCGTTTCGCAAGATATTTATCAATACTGAACCTACCGGTTCCCAGTGCAGCGACCATCAAGAGGCCAGC
>Ga0222634_1000969_pt1 | contig 10975 bp, 10 predicted proteins | sample AntAcemetageno50_FD_179807 | JGI IMG/M metagenome (GOLD analysis project Ga0222634, IMG submission 179807) | Saline water microbial communities from Ace Lake, Antarctica - #50 | ecosystem: Environmental > Aquatic > Non-marine Saline and Alkaline > Saline | place: Antarctica: Ace Lake | collected...
CACTTGATCTGTCTCGATTAAGATTAGCGTTTGCACTTGATCTGTCTCGATTAAGATTAGTGTTTGCACTTGATCTGTCTCGATTAAGACTAGCTGACTGGTCTACAGAATTAGTACGACTTGTACCATCTCTATTCGGACCAACACCAGAAGAAGCTGTGTTTCGATCAATACCAGGAGTCTTACCACTATTCGCATTACTACGAACTGCGGTTTGAGCTCTTGAGTAATCCTCCACAGTAGAGTAACCATCAAGACCGCTTCTTGTTGCGGTACTTGAAGCATCAGCAACAGTTGAACGATCAGTTTGATCGACCGTGCGACTGGTGCTTTTGCTGGCTCTAGCTTTTGCTACACCACCTGTACGTTCTACACTAGCCGAAGCTGTTGCAGTTTGCTTAGATGGTATGGCTGCTGCTGCATCCATTAGAGAAGTTTTTGTTCTAGAAGGCTCTGTTGAAGCACTTGAAGCCTTAGTAGCTGTCGCCCTTGCAGGCTTAGCATTAGCTTTAGTTGCTTCATTTCCACTTCTTGAAACATTTGCCCGGTTTCCGTTTCCGTTACTGAATCCTTCTCCAGTTCCTTCGTTTCTGTTTCCGTTTCCGTTACTGAATCCTTCTCCAGTTCCGTCATTGCCGTTACCGAACCCTTCATCAGTTCCGTCATTCCCGTTACCGAATCCTTCATCAGTTCCCTCGTTACCTTCGTTGATGATAGTCGTACTACCTTCGTTGATGATAGTCGTACTACCTTCGTTGATGATAGTCGTGTTACCACGACAGACTTGAGGACACTGATTCTGAAACCACGGTGTTCGCTGCATTACACCAAACGATGGCCTCAAGTTCCAAAATGGTAATGGAACTGGCATTCCTACGTAATCGTAGTAAGCCATTTGCTGCATCCAAAGATTAGGTCTGTCTGCAAAGACATTGAGGTTAATGTTTACATTGTTGCCAACATAATCATATGCTCCTTGACCTTGATTCTGGTTTTGCTCGTCATAAAAAGTGTCGCCATAATAATTATTAGTTACCGAATTATCAATATTGTTATTGACGATCTGACCACCATTATGGTTATTATTTTCAAACTCTTCCTTTTCAGGATCACAAATAAAACTTACAACAAGAGCGTGGTTACCGCACTCAACAACTATAACAGCTGTATCACTTGGTGTTGTTTTCACGGCCAAAGGATCATTCACACAGTCGAAACTGTTTAAAAAATTAGCTCCTTCTTTCGTAACGAACAATTCTGTTCCAACTGGTAAGGCACATCCTTTTGCGCCACCAAATTCAAAGCAATTATTCCACTTTGCTGCTGGGTCCATACTCACAAGCATGGGAAGCTCAATCTTAAGCTTCGTATACCCAGGCAAGCTGTTAGGAATAACTCCTTTCGGCTCATAATTGTAACCACCTACGAGATCGCACTCGCAGATAGTAGTGTCTCCCACTACAGGAGTTGCGTTAGTTGTTACAAAGGACAACATGCTCATTGCGAGCGCTAAAAATAGTGTTACGTTTTTCATCTTATTTAATTGTTTTGGTTTAACTGTTTAGTTTTGTTTAATACTACCTCTAAAATAACGAAAATTACCTTAGAGGTAGCATCAAACATGCCAAAACAAAGAAAGATGAAATAAGTACACTACTTGAAATTTAGACATATATTAGCATATTATGATGCAAATGTCAATAGCTACTCTTCCTTTCATTTTAGACTACTAAAAAACTCTTTCACCCTTATTTTTCAACCTTTTCCCACCATGTAACGTACCGAAAAGCCATAAAGCATGCTAAAATAAACGTATTATATGGCTCAATTCAATGATGACAAACAAGCTACACAGCTTGCTGATATTAGAACAAAAGAAGAAGAGCTTCTTGTTCAGCAAACAGCTCAGAAAATAGGTGTTGCTTATATTGATTTTACAGGGGTTGGTATTGACACTGATGCACTAAAAATTATTCCAGAAAAAGAGTCGCGAAAGCTTGAGCTTGTAACGTTTAAGGTAACTGCAAAGAACCTCCACCTTGCAGCACGGTCCCCTATGCGCGAGGCAACACAAGACAAGATCAAGGAGTTATCTGACCAGGGATATACGGTTAACACCTATATGGTGTCACAAAAAAGCCTCGCAAAAGCATGGGACAGATACAAAGACGTTTCGCTTGCTTTTGAATCAACAGGAGGACTACTTGATATCTCGGAGGCTTCACTTAAAAATATTGTAGCGTCAGTTCACACAAACCAAGATGTGGCTAATATGTTTAATGATATTATCAGTCAAAAGGTTGCCCATAAGGTTTCTCGACTAATGGAAGTGTTGTTTGGTAGCGGTATTGCAACTGGCGCATCTGATATTCATATTGAACCTCAACAAGAAGACGTGCGTATTCGATTTCGGCAAGACGGTGTTTTGCATGACGTAATATCTCTTGATCACGATGTAAACCATATGCTTAACTCCCGTATTAAATTACTATCAGGGCTCAAGCTTACTCAAACAGAAGACGCGCAGGATGGTCGCTTCTCTATCGAATACGACAACTCTCAAATTGAGATTCGTACATCGGTTGTACCAAGTGCCTACGGTGAAGGAATTGTAATGCGTATCCTTAACCCAAAAGGTATTAATGTTGGTCTTGAACAATTAGGTATTCCAGCTCAACTTTTAGATATTTTGAAACGAGAAGTCGCAAAACCAAACGGACTTATCCTAACAACAGGTCCAACTGGTTCTGGTAAGACAACAACGTTGTATTCTTTTTTGAAGTATCTCTACACTCCTGAAATTAAAATTATTACTATCGAAGATCCGATTGAATATCACTTGCAAGGGATTACGCAAACTCAAGTTGATCACGACAAAGGATATGATTTCCTGGCTGGATTGCGCGCAGCTATGCGTCAAGATCCTGATATTGCGCTTGTTGGTGAGATTCGTGATAACGAAACCGCAACTATCGCGGTAAACGCATCACTTACTGGACACCTTGTATTATCAACACTTCACACCAACAATGCTGCTGGTGCTATACCTCGACTACTTGATCTTGGTGTAATTCCAGGGGTTTTGGCTGCTGCACTATCTGTTACTATTGCGCAGCGACTGGTTCGAAAACTATGTGAACACTGTAAAGAAGAAGGTATTGCAGAAGGTGAAGAAGAAAAAATTCTTCGCACTACTATTAAAAATGCGCAAACTCTTCACAAAGATTTTTCTGGTCTTAGTTTTGAAACAGAAGGACCTTTAAAAATTTGGAAACCAAAAGGTTGTGACAAATGTGGCGACACGGGATACAAGGGGCGACTAGGTGTATACGAAGCTATTCTTGCCGATGAAAATATTCAAAAAGTTTTGGAAGACAAACCATCAGAACGTGAGCTTAAAATTGTATCTGCGGCTCAAGGTATTCTAACTATGAAAGAAGATGGTGTAAGTAAAATTCTTTCTGGAATTACCTCTCTTGAGGAAATTCAAAAAGTAGTAGACCTTGAAGAAGATTTGGAAATCTTTCCTGAAATGCGAGACTATGTAGCGGAACATAGAAAACACATCGAGGAAGTCCAAGACGCTGTTGTTATTGAAGCGCCGCAAGCAGTAACAACTTCGATACCATCAATACCGCAACAAATTATCTCAACAGAAAATTCTACAACAACCGAAGTGGGTCTTTTAGTTGAATACCTTAAAATGCTAGAACAGCAAACTGCAGTTCAGCCTAATTCGAATATTCATACAAAAATTCAAACACTCGAGCATATTATTGCTCAAGTATTAAAGCGTGACCCAGACGCTTTGTATGCACAAAGTGAGTCTCAGCAAGCTGAACATGAAATTGATTTGTTAATTAATGAGCTGTCTGAATTGCGTAATGAAAAAAGCACCCAAGCGGGTACTGTTAGTGTTTTGAAAAATGTTCGCGAGCGTATTGAACAATTGTCATAAATGTTGTTATACACAACTTTACCTTTACAGTATTAATTGTCGTGCTAGTATGAAAATAAAGTAAAAGAAAACCTTGAGATCATAATTCTCCTAGTAATTTCATATAGGCATTAAGCTTATATGTGATCTTTACGCGCGGGGGAGATTCAGAGATTCTTGATACAAGTCAAGATACCAAATCATCCTTGCAATACCGATCAAAAGAGACGGACTCTATTACTGGGAGAACAATTACCTCAAGGTGATAACTATAATTCAATATTTGATTAAAATAAAATACCTCTCATTCGAGGACTGTATTGCTAGCAAGTTTAGCATATAGTATATTATTTGTCAAGCTTTTTCGTCTTTTCTTTTTGTCGCTCTTGAGCGATTTTTTTATTATATTAAAGATAAAACGTCTAATTAGGTTATATTATAAGGCTTTTTTATGAAAGCGCCTTAATTACAAAACTTTTCTTAAGATTCACCTTTCTATAGTTTTCAACACGTTATCAACAATTCGTGATACAATACAACCAATTATGAGCGATCAGGAACATAAAGGAAGACTAGATAAAGAGCTCCGCCCTGCCACGTGGGAAGCTTATGTAGGGCAACCTATTATAAAAGAAAATTTACGTATTTTACTTACCGCAGCCAAAGAGCGAGAACATTCTCCTGAACATGTTCTCTTGTACGGACCTCCTGGTCTTGGTAAAACAACACTTGCACACTTGATAGCAAAAGAGATTGGTGCACAAATGAAAATTACGTCTGGGCCAGCTATCGAAAAAGTCGGCGACCTTGCGAGCATCATCACCAACATCAACCCGGGTGACGTAATTTTTATCGATGAGATCCATCGTTTGAATAAATCAATCGAAGAGGTACTCTACCCTGCTATGGAGTCTGGAGTGCTTGATATTATTCTTGGTAAAGGACCGTCAGCACGAACTATTCAATTAGAATTACCGCCATTTACACTCGTCGCCGCAACAACACGACTCTCATTACTCTCTTCCCCACTTCGCAGTCGTTTTTCTGGAGGAGTTCATCGGCTGGAATTTTACTCTGAAGATGAAATTGCTCAAATTGCAAAACAGAGCGCTGATATTCTAGGCATCAAACTAGACGAGGAAGCTATTAAAGAAATTGCTCTACGTAGTCGTCAAACACCAAGAACTGCAAACTACTTTTTAAAACGAATTCGAGATTACGCACAAGTTCACAACGTACCGCTTGATAGAGATACGGTACACAAGGCACTAACATTGCTAGGTGTTGATGAGTCAGGACTAACACAGAGCGACCGAAATACATTGGAGGTTATTATCGATAAGTTCAAAGGTGGACCTGTCGGCCTCAAAACGCTTGCTGCTGCAACAGGAGAAGAAGACTCGACTATAGAAGAAGTTATTGAACCATACCTTATACAACAAGGGTTTTTAGAAAAAACTGCACGCGGTCGTCTCGCAACAGAAAAAGCTTATGAGCACTTAAATATCAATAAATAATATGAAATCATTTGAAATGGGTCCAGGAGAAGAAGGTCCAGAAAAAGAATTGAAGATAGTTCGCGAAGATAATCCTATTAAAGAACTTATCGAACGACATGAGTATAATGAAAAAAGGTCAGATACTTTGGATACTGATAAGGATTTAGGTGTTATTGAGAAGAAAGTTAAGGAGGGTCGTATACAACACCTATTTGAGCTTGCTGAACATCATGAAGACCAGCGAGAGATTTTTGAATCAAAAGAAAAAGAAGCTCATGAGCAAATAAAAGAGTTGAACGTAGAAGCTAAACTAGTTCAATCAAAAATAGAAAATATTGAAGAGATGAACGTACTGAATAAAGCGGTTGATAAATTTATTAAATTTCTGAGCCGTGAAAATATCACGGAAGACAACGAGACATACCGTAATCTGCAAAATGATATCAAAAAACTTTCTGAAGCGGCGGCACAATATCGAAAACAGTGGCTCCATCACAACAACCAGATTGGTGAAACAAGCCATGAACGGCTACAGCTTGAACGATCTCTCCAAAATAATGAAAGTACAGAAAGCGACTCATCTAACGACCAGGCGCAAGCAGCATAAATAAAAACAGACCCTATTATTATATAGGGCCTGTAGTATTGTTTTTTGAGATTTTTGTCTCAAAGATCTTCGTACGAAAGATTAATTTCTCCAGAAAATTTTTCTCTGAAGTTCTTTCTTATAAGTCTTCCTCTCGCTCTTCTTTGTGCAAGATAAGAAACATATGGCTGTACACGATTTTTTACTTTCTCTTTAAACAACTCTAGCTGATTATTAAACCAATTAGGATCCTTGTCTAATTCACCATGATCATCACAGTGAATCTTTATAAACCTTTTACTCCTAAAGTTTAGTAGTCTCACATCAATAATAGGCAGAAAAGTAAGCGCCTGATCTAAAGGTCTGTTAAAGATACGGTTGGACTTCTCGTCCAAAATAATATCTCTTGCAGGTAGTGTTTCAACGTTTGCGAACATCTCATATGTAACAGCCCACAAGATAAGTACTGGGATGAGAATAAAGATTAACGTTACATATCCAACAATATCTGAGATCATGCCAGAATTACCTAGCACAGCTAAAAGCAAAAAAATTGCAGCACTCGCGTCTTGAGCACAAATTTTACATCTTTCGACAAATTTAACAGTTTTCGTTTTCATGATTTCCAGTTTTAAAGTTCCAATTTAAAAGTTTCAGTATCTATATAACTCCTCAGAGAGACAAAAGTCAAGAAAATATTTTATATAGTAAGTAAATGATATACAGAAAAAGGGTCCTTACTGAACCCTTTTTATGATTAATGATGAAAAGCCAAGTACCATCAATTGGTAAAATTCACCGTAATTGATGAGTATGGAGACCCTTCTGGTGCGTATGCCGATCGAAAATGATTCGCAAGATCACTAACAAAACTATTCAGTAAGAGGTCGTCTTTAAGAATTGTAGACATCTCTTCTGCTGATATTTTAGAACAAAAATTAATTAGAGTTCGATCAAACCAGCAACTCACAATGTTAGTTTCGCCCCACCTTGTATAGTATTTTTGAGCATCCTGTAGTAGAGATGTGTCGCTCGCAACAAGCTGAATGAGTTCACTCTTATCAAGATAGCTTGCACAACTTACCATAACAGCTTTCGTGTCCATGCGACCTTTGTTTAAAAATGAAAACGTGTAACTTACATCAACATCAACGGCTTCGTCTTCTACCTCAACGGATAATGGTTCTTTACAGCCAAGACTCTCAAAAAACTTGTCTTGTTCTTTTTTAAGATACTTATGCTGTTGATGTTTTGGATCGAAAACGAGCTGTCCGCTCACGCTGTCAAAAATAAGACAGTTCTTGTCGATAACAAATTTTTCTGGCCAAAAACACCACAGTATAAGTGCAATTATGACGCAAACAACAAACGCAACACCTGTTGTTATGTCTCTACTGGAAGTAAAGACTATAAATAATATCAAGCCTACTATACTAGCAATACTGATAGAAATACCGATGCGTAGCTCAGCTTTTCGCAAGGCAGGTGATTTTTTAATATTCTCTTTTCTCATGGTAAATAGCTTTAGAGTTTCATAATCAACATACTCCCCACAAGACACCGTGTCAATAAGACTTGAAACATTTGCGATTATTATATAAGCTATAATTACTATTGTAAGTAACTATAAAAATCATGTCTGGACATAATAAATGGAGTAAAATCAAACACAAGAAAGCAGCAACTGACGCAAAAAGAAGTGCTATTTTTGGTAAAATTGTACGACTAATTCAAGTAGCTGCAAAATCATGTAATGGTGACGTTAATTCACCTGAACTAAAAATGGCACTGGAAAAAGCAAAGCAAGCTAACATGCCAAAAGATAATATCGACCGTGCTATTAAAAAGGCTTCAGAGGCAGGCGACGTATCACCTGTTATGTTTGAGGCTTACGGCCCAGCTGGAATCGGAATGCTCATCACTGGACTTACTGATAACAATAATCGAACTAGTCAAGAAATAAAACATACTCTTAGTAAAGCGGGCGCATCACTTGGCGCACAAGGTTCAGTTGCATGGAACTTTACAAAGAATATGGAAACAGGTGATTGGGAGCCTAACACCACTATGGATATTGAAGAATCTGATTTGGAAAAACTTTCAAATATTGTTGACGCTCTCGAAGAAAATGACGATGTGCAAGATGTATATACTAATGCTGCATAGTGATACACTATCTCTATGAATATTATAGGCATTGATCCAGGATACGACCGCGTAGGCATTGCGGTACTTGAAAAAAATGGCGGCAAGGAAACATTATTATATTCCAGCTGTTTTCAAACAAGCAAAGATGCAGATGTTAATGATCGAATTAATGATTTTATTAACGAACTACAAAAAATAATCAAAGAGTATTCTGCGGCTGAATTATCTATTGAAAATCTATTTTTCCAAAACAACCAAAAGACTGCGATGCGTGTAGCAGAGTCCCGTGGAGCCATTATAAACACTGCAAAACAGGCTGGTTTAACTGTACATGAATATACTCCCCTTCAAATAAAACAAGCGGTTACAGGCTACGGTAGGGCTGATAAAGGTCAAGTACACACAATGGTAAAGCAGCTTGTAACACTCGAAGATCGAAAATATATTGATGATGAAATTGATGCTATTGCAACAGCGCTAACACATTCGGCTTCACGAAAAATTCTGTCTCTCTAGCTTGTCAGCTTTTCCACAAACATTCGTAAAAAAGGTATTGCATCAAAACTTTGTTTTTGTTACAAAAGAGGTACAAAAATAATACATATTATTAGTTTAATTTTTGAGCACGACATATGAGCGACGAAGAAGTACAAGACCTGCCTGTAGAAGAGCCGGAAGACGACGAATCAACAGATGATGAAGATGATGAACTAGACCCTTTGCTAGCAGGAAGAAAGCGTGAAGAAGACGAAATTAGTGCTCTTCTTGACGATGACGACGATGATCTCGACATTCCTTATAGTGATGACGAATAATAAAAACCGCTCATCTGAGCGGTTTTTATATATCTTAACTTTCTTTTTTTACAATTATCTTCAAAAACCGTTTCTTTCCAATTTTCAGATCGCCTGATTCTGAAACAAGTGTTTCTGGGTCAATGATCTTTCTCTCTTCTAGTTTTCCGTAAAATTTAATAGCACCATCTTTTACTAATCGCCTAAACTCGGTCTTTGATGCAACTACTCCTTGTTTAATTAAAATATCTACAAGAGGCATTTTTAATTTTACTTGAACTTTCTTAGCATTAGCTGGTACACCACCTGCTTCAAACGCGCTCTTCCAAGACTCCTCTGCTGATTCGCAATCATCTGAGTTGTGATACATGGCAACCAGCTCTCGTGCTAGTCGCATCTTTACACCTTTTGGGTCTGCGTCCATTTGTTTCTCCAGCTCAGCAATCTCATTCATCGGCATTCGTGTCATTAAGGTAAAGTATTCTATAACCGAATCATCGTGCATAGACATAATTTTTCCATACATATCAGCTGGAACATCTAAAAAATTAATAGTATTACCTTTACTTGAAGACATCTTCGTCCCATCTAAGCCGTTAATAATTGGCCCCGTAACAACTGCTTGCTCTGATTGCCCAAACTTCTTTTGTAAGTCACGTCCAGCCAACATATTAAACCACTGATCGCTTCCGCCTAGCTCAACATCTGACTTTATAGCAACAGAATCAAATCCCTGCATCAAAGGATACATTGTTTCATGAAGTGATACACGCCTCCCTTCTTTTAGACGTCTTGCAATATTGTCTCGCGAAATAAATTGATTAATTGAAAACACTTGTGCTAATTCACCAATCTGTGCGAAGTTTAATTTTTTAAGCCATTTTGAATTAAAATGAATTTCAGCCTTTTTAATATCAATAACTTTAGAAACTTGTTGTTTGTATGTTTTTAAGTTCTCGTTAATTTGTTTTGTATTCAACATCGGTCGTTCAGCATCCTTGTCTGATGTATCACCAATGATTCCTGTAAAATCACCAACAATAAAGACTACCTTATGACCAAGCTCTTGGAAGTCACGTAGTTTAAGTAACGGAATAGAACGCCCAAGGTGTAAATTAGGGCTCGTTGGATCAATACCAAGCTTTATCCGCAATTGCTTACCAGAAAAAAGTTTTTTCTTTAAGTCTTCTATACCAACGACCTTTTCAACTCCTCGAGAGAGTAGTTCGTCGATCTTGGCTTCGTCTGTAATTATTTTATTTCTTCCAAACATGTAGCAAGTGTAACAGAATAGGGGTAACAAAAAAAGCCCGACTACTTTGAGTCGTCGGGCTTTTGTTTAGTTAAATATGGTCACAGGTGTAAAGCTTTTGTACACCTACTTAATCTTCAGTGTAAGTGGAATTATGATGCCAATATTTACGTCTGGCGACCATTTGTGCCAGATACTCCCCACTTCAACAAATCCGCTTGCAAAACCAAGTGGTGTTGCAAAACCAATAGAAGCATACCCTCCTTTGCTTGTTACAAATTTATTAAACAAGCAGTACGTTTGTAGCTTGGGAGTAATATCTCTTACATATGTTACCCCTATAGCATTTGCTACAAGATTATAGTGAGGAATAAAAATATTACCCTTGTGCACTAAAACTGTTCCCAGTAACAAAGGTGTCAGTAACTTAGGACTACCTCCCTCTGTTAAAGAAATAGAGCTTTGTGGATTAAACATAAAACCAACCTTAACGACAAGAGAGTCTTGAGCTAAACACTGAACCGAACCAAGCAATAATACAATTAACATCTTTTTCATGGTATATATTTTTCAAGTAACAACATCATTACTTGAAAATACAATACCACTTGATTTTAGTTCTGTCATATCTGTCTGACATATATACTAAATTGACATTTATACCCTTATATTATAATATATTCATGTTGTATAAATAATTCGACATAATATGAAAAATAACCAATTATTACAAATATTGAATGATTTAGGGCTTACCGA
>Ga0222634_1000970_pt1 | contig 10973 bp, 20 predicted proteins | sample AntAcemetageno50_FD_179807 | JGI IMG/M metagenome (GOLD analysis project Ga0222634, IMG submission 179807) | Saline water microbial communities from Ace Lake, Antarctica - #50 | ecosystem: Environmental > Aquatic > Non-marine Saline and Alkaline > Saline | place: Antarctica: Ace Lake | collected...
CTCCATGATACTTCATTTAAATTCTCTGCTTCAACTTCACAATACTTTAATATCTTATCTATCTTTTTTTTCTTAACACTCTTAAAGGTTGGTAATAAAACTTCTACTTTTTCTCTCATGGTTATTTTTTTTTTCATGGCTATTCCACCTCCTCTCCATCTATCTCATATACTGTAGTAAAAGTATTACTTTGTAGCTTACCAACATGAACTGGGTCGCAGTTTAAAAAATCTTGTATAACCTCTATGGCTAACTCAAGTTCTTTATTGTAATAGTCTTTATTCTTATAAAAATTTAAAGTTAAAAACTTTTTTATTTTTCTTTTAGATACTCTACTCATTAGTTTCCTTTTGCTATTTTTTGTCTTACTGAAGATGCAAGTTTATTAATCTCATTGTAAATATCTTCACCCTCCCAATGTTCAAAGGGTTGCCACGCTAAAGATTCAATCTCCTCAAAAAGTTTTTCTTCATCCCAATTAACCCAAGCTTTATCTAGGTCATCGTATAAATAAAAACTACTAGCCCATTCAAAGTCTTCTTTTTCTTTGTCAGTCATATTATTTCTCCTTTAACTCTTTATTAATTTTCTTATCTTTTAAATAATTTAAGTATTCATCTTCAAATAAATCTGTAATTTTCTCATACGAAGATTCTAAATTTTTTAAAGATAAATTTAAATTATTAATTTGATTTTCATCCCCTTTTAAAATGGATATATTATTTTTTGTATCCCTTAAATATTTATGGAAATCATCTTTCTTTATCTGAAGAGACTTTAATCTTCTTTTAGTTTTCCATAAATAATGAGAAAGTCTATGATGTCTAAAATAATTTAGACCATTTATTACCCAATATTTATACCCATTATGCCTACTCCCTACTTTTAAACTTCTCCAATAATAATCTCTTAATTCAAACATTAGTTTATTACAGGCTGTTAAATTTTTTTGTATATCTATTCTCTCATTTTCATTTTCTAATTTTTTAGTTTTTAACACATCTAACATACTCATATCAATACTAATGCTCCTTATAACTTACTTGTTTAACTTTATGATTCCAACAGGCACGACAGCTACCACACTCACCATCTTGTTTAGGTGCAGGACACTCACGACCTACTGCTTTCTTATCTTTATGCACACCAGATGTCCACTTCCAAAACTTAGGTGGTGGGCTATCAACTTTAGTTGTTGATACTCGTAAGCATAAATTCTTTGGTACATCTTTTTCTGTAATTTTATCTATGATTTGATACTCTCTAGTAGCTAACCAATACTTTATGTGTGGTGTAAGTTCACACACCTCAAATATTTTCATAAGATGTTCATAAGATTGTATATCACCAGAGTCAAACCAACGGTGAAAACGCCTTGATTTATCTAGGTTTCTGTACTTTTGGGTAATAAGTTCTGCCATATAATCTACCCATTCTGGTAGACCTATTGCTTCGTACCTTCTTTGATACATAGCTTTGACAACAGGAAATACATAGCAACCTTTACCTGCATAGCATTTATTACAGATAGTTCCGTCAACTAATGCTAACTTACTACCTGTCACACAGTATTCAATTGGTATACCCCATGCAAACGAGGGCATCTTACTAGGATTAGATAGGCTACCTATCTTTGCCTCTAACTCTTTGATTGTTTTCATAATTATCCTTTGATTAAGTTATACTTTAACACATAAAGTCTGGTGTGTCAACTGATGTGTATTATTTATTAATTAAATTTAATATTGCATTAGACAAATCTACTTTACCTAATAGATAGTGGTCATGTGTATCCTCACATATATCAATACTATTTATTTCTGTATTTTCTAATTCTTCATTACACAATTCTAATATTTTGTTAAGTTTATTTTCTAAATCTTCTATTTGTTTTATATTTTCTAGTCCTTCATTCATAGTTTTAATCCTAAGTTTCTTATTGCAAATCTTACTTCTTCTAATGTTATTTCTTTTGTGTTATATCTATATGTTAATATATCATGCAACTTTATTATATGGTCATGCTCTGTACCTGCTAGGTCACAGAAAAACTCACAGTCTTTAGACCTAATCCAATCAGTTGCTTTTTCTTTCTCCCATTTCTTTTGTACATCTTTAGCATGCCCACTTGTAGCATTAAACATACCAAAGGAATCCTCAAACATAATTTGAATCTTTGCTATACCTAATTGTTCTTCGGGTGTTTTATCTGATACTTCTGTGTTTAATGTTTTCATAGTCTATCCTTGTTGTTGTTTTACGCAGACCACAGTCTGCACAGTAATATTTTTTTTGAATTATAATGATTGCTTTTGAGTCACAACTATAGCATAGTTTAATAGGTGTGTCAATTTGTCTACTTGGTTTATCTGTCATAATATGTTATAGTATCGTGTCATTGCAGGGGGGGTTAATACTATATACTAGTTATCTATGTTATCATCTAATATAACTACTAGTGATATAGCCCTATCTTTTCCTGATTTTTTATTATCTGTCATATAAACTTTAGAATTAGAAAACTGCACAGCATTATATCTATTTACTAACTTTACTGTTACTGGCTCTTGCATGACAGAACAATTACCATTTATATCATTTAGTTTATGTTGTAATGCAGACCATTCTAGTTGGTAAGCATCATTATTATTGTACCGTTTGTACACATCTTCCATATCTTTTATCATAAATTTCCTATTGTTATAGAGGCTAAGTAATTTCTTACCTAACCTCTAGTAGTTATTATTATCTTACTTGATTGGCTACGCCTTGATGATAGTAAAACATAAAGTCATTAGTCTTTAGAAAGTTTCTAACTTCAAAATCCCTATCCTCATTACTTCTTATAGGGTCTCTCTTAGCAGATTCAATCTTATAATCTTTACTATCTCTCTTACCTATTTTAACAGCTCTCTCATTGTGTGAACTGTAGTTTGTTAGGGCATTGTACACATCATAGAGTGTTGATTTATTTGCATCAGTTTCTAATACATTATTTAGTAAGTGGTACTTACCATCAGAATTATTAGAGAACTTTCTAAATAACTTCTCAACATCTTGTCTACCTAACTCTACACTTTGGTACACCTCTACTTTATTTTTCATATCACTAAAGGTTGTGTTAAGATTCTTTAGTTTAGTAAATGAATCATCAAGATTAAAGTTAAGTGTATGTCTTTTCATAGATGAATTAATATCTTCAAATGATTTCATACCATTTGCACATACTAATCTTAAGAACATTGACCTTAACTGATATATAATTGATGCGTCATAGCTAGATATAACTTCAATACCAAACTTTAACTTGTCATTTTCATCATGACTCATAGAGTAAGTACCAAAATCTCCAGTATCTCCAAACAGAATCCTAAGTTTCATGTAGTTTAAGTCTGGTGACACATTAAATTTAATAGATGTATCACTTATATCTATCTCATACTTATCTAATGCAGTAGATAGCCCAGATAATATTCTTTCATAGGGTATCAACTGGTAGTTAGCACCATGTAGATGTATTGCTTTGTTGTTTTCAGTATCTAATACAGCATAGCTAGGTTTATTTAGCGTAAATGTACTCTCTACTGAGTCTAATTGACGCAGTTCAACAGGCGTAATGCTATGTTGGTACTGGTCTGCGTACTGTTCTTTTAGTTTTGCAACTAATGCACTCATATCTTCTCCTTATTGTTGGTTAAAAAAAAGGCACTACTAAAATTAATTAGTAATGCCTTTAATATACTATACTATTGCTAGTATGTCAACTGATATCTCTTATAGTTAGTTAGCCATTCGCATAGCTTCTTTATAAGCAAGTATCTTTTCTTCTCTAGTCTGCTTAGGTTTATCTATGTTATCTAGTGCGTCTGCTAGGTCATCAATAGATACTACAACGTCCATGCCAATTTTATCAGCAAGTATCTCATCATCAATTTTCCAATTGACTTTACTGTGAGAAGCAAACTTCTCTACTTGAGAGAACTTAGTCATAGTCTTTATACCTTGCTCAAATCTATTAACCTTAGCTACAATAGATTCAATCCATTTAGTATGTGACTGCACTACATTCTGCTTTGCTTGTATCATCATCTCAAACTTTTGAAACTCTAAGTCTGAGCATGGGATAGCTCTTGAACGACACCCACCTGTACCAATAATTTGCAATACATAATTACTATTCCAATCTTGATACAAATTACTACCACCTGTTTTACCATTTAGAAAGTAATCATTCTCATTTCTACATGTTGACAGGTAGGGATTGTTGTCCTGTCTATGGACATTACCTTCTTTTTTTAGGTCATGTTCAATGTTACAGTCTGGATTAAGTCCTACTGCTTTCATTTCCTCACGATACATAGCATAAGGAAAGTTCTTACCATTGTTAGAACTACCACTACCATAACGTGAGCCATAATCTCCAGTAATACTGCCATCTAACTCAAATGAAAAGTGTTTAGACTTCTCTACTTCATCACCATATGAGTCAAGTACCTTTGGTGCGTCAGTTACTTTGAAATAAAAACAACTATCATCACCTACTGCATTGATAGTGTTATGTTTTCTCTGTAACTGTTGCAAAGTATCTACATCTTCTAATGGAAATCTACGTTGCACTACTTTTGTTGCAGTTTCAAACGCAGAAGCAATAGAACTTGTAGCTTCCTCTCTTGTTTGATTGTATTTATCTTTCAAATCAGTTGAAAGACTTTCACAATGTCTACGATAATCGTTAGTCAAAGACTTACGTTTACCTGCATTGAGCCTTATCTCTTTTTGTTCCATGAGTACTCCTTTTGTTGGGTTAAAAAAAAGACACCACCCAGATGTCTGAGTGATGCCTATATAATATACTAATGTTATTGTTGTGTCAACTAGCTAAGCCAAGAGTCTTCAGCTTTAATAGTCTGTTTATCCAATCTTCCTACTGAATTAATAAGAGTTTCTCTATTAATTTTAAGCCATGAATTTAAACAGTTTAAACTACAGGCTATATCATGGTAGTAAGAATTAACTTTGTTAGACTGATAATATTTATTGCCTTTACTACCACGTATTTGATTCTGATTTCTTTTATAACAACATTCTTTATTCTGACACCACTCACTCATTGATAACTCCTCGCTTGATTAGATTTTTAAGAGCAGTAAATTTTACCTTCTCAAACATAACAACTGTTATGCTATCATTTACCTCTAAGTGATTGATTTTATACACTTTTTTACCAACACTAAACCACTTCAAAGTAGCAACAGAAATATTTCTGGGTGCTTTTTTATCTAGGTCATGTGCTAGTATGTACTCGTTAGCATTGGTAGTTCTTTTTTTACCTTGACGCTTGTACATTGTGCCATTAGTTTGTTTCCAAGTAGAACGATTTATTAAATCAAATCTACCTGTCCGATAGTCTCCATTCTTTTTAACAAAACCTGCACGAAACTTCTTCGCTTTAGTTTGTGTCATCAAAGCATGAAGATAATCTGAAACATTACCGAGTCGTATGTTTGTTTGTTTCATATATTATCCTATTGGTTAATTGTTTTAGGGTAAGTGTTGCTGACCAGTAAATAACAGCTGTTATACGTACTACAATATACATCACTCGGCACTTACCCCCACTTAATTACTTTGCAACTGGTGTTGTATTACCTATATACAAAACAAAAAAGGGCAATCAATTTCCACTGATTACCCTTACATAATATACTAATTATTTTACTGTGTCAATCTCTACATATTATTTCCCATTAGGAAACAAAGTTGTTTCTAATTTAGAATCATCAAGTGTACCATCAGATATTCTCTCCATTAATTCATCATCAGATATAATATCTAAATTTTTTACACCAGATATAGATAGTTTATTTTTTTTCTTACCATCTTGTATACTTTTAATTTTAGATTGCAATTTATGTAGTAATTCATTTTGATACATAATATCATCTAGCTTTGATTGTAATGTTTTACCAGAAAATCTACTAATATCTTCTACACTAGCCTTTAAATTGGTCGTACAACAATTCAATATAAATTGAATTTCTTTTTCATCAAGGTCTTTTGTAAGGTTGTTCATATTATTTCCTTGTGTTAGTTAATTGTTTTAGGTGTAGCCTCAACGCTCATGCTATGTTCTGGATTTACAGCTTAGATTTACAACTCCTTACCAACATAGCCATAGTAAATTACTACACCTATTAAGTAATCAACTCTCGCTGATTACATTACTATAATATATGATTTATTTATCTGTGTCAACAGGCTTACAGTAAGTAAGACCTATGGGTTGACCTGTGGGTGTGTATATGTTTTCTTCTATGTGTTCTTGTATGTACTGATTACATTCTTGATATGTATTAAACTTATATGTAAGTGTATGAAAACTACCCATACGATTATCTATATCAGTAAATAAAAATAATAATAATTCAATCATTGGATTGCTATAAGTATTAGGCTACCTAACCATACACTCACACAAAAAAAAGGGACTATCCAAATAGATAATCCCTTTAATTTTTTCCTAAATAAAACCCTAGCTATTATCCATGTGCTTATAAGCCACACAAATAATGAGAGTATAGCAGTCAATTAATTACCACTAGTTTCCATAGGGCTATGATGAGAGTCAAGAAACTCTTGCTGTTCCTTTAGTTTAGTCTCATCTAAAGGTGTCGACACAAATGTATGCTTATCCCAAGTTTCATTTTCAATAAAATAAAGATACTCATTTATTGCATTCTCATGTTTATACATTAGAGTTCTTAACTCATTAGCTTCTTCTTTAGTAGGATTGGGTTTGTTCTCAGACCAAGCCAACATATTTATATTACATACTCGCAGTTGCCTACGCAACTTAGGTATGCGTATGTCTTTATCGTCCATATGGTTTCCTTTGTTTGATTAATCAGTTAGTAGTCTATACGAATTGCTACTCTATGTCAAGTAATTTTTCTATTTCACTACATCTAAGTTGTAATTTTTGTAGTTCAAATTCTTTTATATCTTTTTTATGTACCATTTTACTAACTAAAAGTCTATGTATAAGCGTTGATAGCTTACCTACTTTTAATTTCATGGTAGTTAATTGTGCAATCATAATTCCTTTAAGGTTAAACGACTAGCATGACCACAAGGTACACACTAGCCGTATTAGTTATAGTGCCATAACTTTGAGAGGGAGTGGCACTCGGCTAATTTTATTTAGCAGTAGGTTGTGAGAAAAAATTTCCTATAACTTTTTTTATCTCTAATTCTACCTCATCTGCTGACTTGTTAAGACTTGTTAGCTTATCAACCATACTCTTGATAGTATTTTGAGTATCTTGATGCAGTTCTAAGTTGTCTTTTATTTTCTTCTGCCTTTTCTCCCTATCAAATCGCATAGCTTTGTTTCGGGATTGCACAAAGTCATGTGCGTCTGTTTGTTCTGCCATTAGTTTCTCCTTTGTTTGATATGTATTCATAATACCACAGGGAGATTGCTGTGTCAAATAGTCCAGACACAAAAAAGCCCTACCAATATCGCTACTGATAGGGCTTAGACCTGTTCGTGTGTCATATATTTACATTCCCATTAGACTTATTAACGTACCAAGACACACCCACATGACAGCTACATATAAAATGCTACTCATATCTTTCCTTTCTTTATTAAGTTGAACATAATCTCAGCTTATAAGGGTATATCTGGTGTGTCAAGTGAAAGAATAAAAAAAAACGAGAGGGCAATTTTAATTTTGCCCCCTCGCAACTTGAGAAACTGCTATTTTTATTTTTTAATTGTTGGCTTAACTTTGTTGATTGGCTTGATGTACTTTCTATTTTGCTCATCAATAAATAATTGATTGGCTTTCATTAGATAAACACCTATTAAAACAATTACAAAGCAACCAATTATAAAAGATAATTCAATCATATTTTTAAGCCTTCATTTATAGACTTGATTGCTTCATGTATTTTAGGTGTCAGTACATTTTTTATATTGTCATTTGTTAAACTTTTTAAACTACTCTCATTAAAAAGAATTACAGTTGCTACACTTAACAATTGATTTAATAATTTCTTGTCCTCGCTTAAATCAATTACTATTTTTTCAATACTTGATAGTCTTTTTTCAAGTCTATCATTAACTTTGAATTGCAAGTTTTCTATTGTCATTTTTTTACCTCTCATTTAAAGATATATATTTTATATATAAATATTATATCTAATTAATATAACTATATAATAGCATATCAAAAAAGGTGTGTCAAATATGTCACAGTATTCTTGTTTTGTTCTCTTAATGTTCCTATTATCCACAGTGTGTAAAATGAGAACAAACAAAGAACATACAGCTGTATCAATCATAGGTTGTAAATATAAATATAATTAAATTATTTTAATAGATTGCTTGACACCAAAATCAAAATAAAATATAAGTTTTATATAGAGTTTAATTTTGCTAACGTGAAAAAACGTAAAAAAATTATTAGTTGGAAAGTGATTTATACCTTTTTAGATTTATAAATTATCTCCCCTTGATTGATGGCAACTAATTAGATTTGTAGTTGTTCATAACTTATAGGTAAAAATCGTTATGAATAAAACACTAGAAACAACAGTTGAAATAAAAAAAGACGATAACAAAATTGAGTTTAAAATCTCAAAAAAATTAACGTCATTTTTGCAGTCAGCTATGAATACAGCAACATCACTAACAAATTATATTCCTAAGATTACTGACGAATTGATAATTGTTATCAAGCAGTATCAAACGAGTATGAAAGAAAAAATCACGCTAAGTGATGACCAAACGAGATTTGATACTTTTAAATCTTTAAGAGAATACTCTTATGGTTTGGTTGATTATGATAGAGCAGACAAGAACAATCAGAATAAAGCATTTGAGATGATTGTTTTAAGGTCTATTGAATCAGCGTTGATGTGTGTTAATAATCATGGATCAATTCAAATTTTAGACGGTGTATTAGTTGCTGAGAGTAAAGCAGTTAAGCCCACAACTAAAAAAGAAAACCATGACAAGCGAATTAAAGCGAAATTTGTTAGTGAGCCTAACAAAGAAACAACTTTAATTCCTGTTAATACAACTGCCATTGATGAGATGTGGAAGCGTTTCAACGGTACTGCGTCAAGTAATGGTAGCAAAGGCAATAAATCAAATATAAAAACATCAGCAAGTAATTTTGTTAAGGACTTATCTCATGTTATTGAGTTAGCTAAAAACAAAAAGTACGAGCAGTTTTTTAGTTTGTTAAGTGAACAAGCAATTGAAGATATTTTAAATATTAAACAATTGTTATCAAGTGAGTTAGTGAGAAATACTTACGACTACTGTGAACAAAATTTACAGATAGACGGCAGTATTAAGAAAGCAGTTAATCAATAAATAAACAATCGAACAATTACAAATCAAATTAAAACCCTTATGCAATTAATTTTGTATGAGGGTTTTTTTTTGGGCGTTATTAAAATACAGCTCTAATCTCGGTATGATTATCATACTACTATGATTTAACTAGGTACTGTCTCAATTCATATCAGGGTTAATATGTGGGTAGCAACTAGGCTAACACTTACAAAATTTTAACACCCCCCTAACTCTCACCAAACGAAACCACAATATTCCCCCAGTAATAAACCAAAAATATACCCAGTAATTTCTCAAGGTACTTACTAGGGATATTATTCAGGGGGGTATGCAGGGTGCTAGGGGGGGCTGTACATATATACATATACACTCATACTAAAATCCCTAATTCCCCTGTAAACCACCCTGTGGCTATATACTAGGGGTTAATATTCTGTATATCTCCCGACAAGATACTAGGGTATACCCTAGGGGGTATGGATATTTATGGATACTATATGTATATAACCCCCCCTGAGTATTGTTAATACTATTATACACCCACTTTCACCTTTTGTCAAGGATTATTTTCAACAATAATGCTATAATATAAAAATAATTTAAATTAGTACTTGACAAAAGTGATATTCGTGTGTATACTAGAATCAGGTACACTTTAAAAGGACACACAACTACTATCGAGCTATACGCTCACACACGGTCATCACTAAACTGTACCTGACTATCGGGGATACCTAGGATTCCCCCAAAGTTTAACAATCAATAAGGATATAAACAAATGGCTGGAATAAAAATTAAAGATGATGGTAGTATCGTTGCAAACGGTGTTACTTACAAAGATAAGGCTGCCTACAAGGCAAGAGAAAAGACTAAGAAAACTGGTAATATCTTCGAAGGAAGACTAGCTAAAGAAAAAAGAGCTGCAAAAGCTTCCGAAGCACAGGGAAAAGCTAATGCTGGAGCTACTAAGAAAATGTATGCTGCAGAAAGCATGTTTAAATCTGCGAAAAACAGAGATGATGCTAAAGTTATGCCAGGAAAGAAAAGATCTTTTAAAGAAGCTTTCGATGCTGCTGAGAAATCAGGCAAATCTAGCTTTATGCTAGGTGGTACTGGTTACTTAACTACTAAAGGTAAAAGAGAAAAAAGATTTGATCCTACTAAAACTAAAGGTTCAGAGAATAAAGAAAGTATCTTCAGTAAATTTAAATCCTCTAAAACTGGAGCTGAGTTCTTCAGTAAATTAAAAAAGAAAAAATAGGTTGATACCCACTAAAGCTTTAGAACTTCCTTTCAAGGAAATTATGGAGTTGGTAAATGCAAACAATGGATTCTATTACAACAAATACTCAAAAGAAAAGCTTGACGGTCTCACAGGAAAAGTTTCTAGACGCATTATTCGGAGAAGCCCAAGGAAATCCCAGACAGGCAGGAGAGTTAGCAGGTTATTCAGAACATTCATATCCTAAAGTTCTACGTAATTTAAAAGACGAGATTGTTAAAAGAGCAGAAAATTATTTAGCCATACATTCTGCGAAGGCTGCAACTAGAATGGTACACTTGTTAGACGAAGATGGAACAACTCCACACGCTAGTATACGAA
>Ga0222634_1000971_pt1 | contig 10964 bp, 5 predicted proteins | sample AntAcemetageno50_FD_179807 | JGI IMG/M metagenome (GOLD analysis project Ga0222634, IMG submission 179807) | Saline water microbial communities from Ace Lake, Antarctica - #50 | ecosystem: Environmental > Aquatic > Non-marine Saline and Alkaline > Saline | place: Antarctica: Ace Lake | collected...
CCCGGGCATAACCGAAATTTTCATTTCTCATTCTCTGCTTCTGCATGATCGACATCGTAACTTCCGCCAGATAATCCATGACCAGATAGTCGATTTTTCCATTTTTTACCTGATTTACGGGAGCACTCGGCAGATCACCCCAAAACCCTTGTCCGGAAGCAATTTTGATGAACTCTTTCATTATTCTCCAATACGTTTACTTCTATATTTTCATTCATGGAATATCGGAAAAAGCTGTGAGAAAAACTTTCTCAATTCAAATCAAGATACTTCGTTTCGGTGGCTCTACTTTTCATACAGAAATCGGCACTGCTGAACTACTTCAATCATCTCCCGATAAATTTTTATTACTTCCTTCACTTTACAAGCGTCATTCTTTGAACAATCGATGTCTGCCCACTTACCAGATGGGCCAGATAAACTCCACTACTTAGTGATTTTCCATCAATTTGAATAGTGAATTTACCGGCGGGATGAGATTCTGTATTTACCAGGCTCACCACTAATCTGCCTAACACATCATATATATTGATTTTAATCGGCGAGATGCCCGGAACTTCGTAGGTTAGATTTGTACTATCCGTGAATGGATTTGGGTAATTAAAAGCCATTTTAAATTCATCGGATGGAAAGGCAAATCCATCACTTCCAATCCTGAAAAAAACATTCGATTGAGCCGGCTCCACCCTGCGAGATGTATAGATCCTAAATTCCGCCGGATTTAAAGTGAAATTCAGATCACCTACGCCGAATTCTTCCTTTGTCCCTGTTATAAATTCATACCAAGTTCCGCTTTTCGGAAACTGAATGACAACTTCATCCTGATCAACGTTAAAATTACCCATGATAACGACGTTCATGTCATCATGAGTGAGGGTTATCCATTTGGCACTACCACTCAGTGATGACTCAAATTCAGTAGTTTCACTCGAAAAAACCGGGCTGCTTTGTCTAAGACGAATCAACTCTGCCCACGAACGATAAAGGCGATATCTATTTTCTTCATCATAATAATCCCATCGGATCGGCTTTTCTGCTGTTCTGCCGGGGTCTTGTGTCATACAATCGCCATTTGCACCATCTCCGGGTTTCAGACATTCACCCTTACTCCAGCCATACCCCAATTCACCAAATTGCCAAAGCATTTTTGGACCCGGTATGGTGAAGAAAAAAGCACCTGCCAACTTCATTCGCTGTAGTGCAACATCCAAACTTCGCACATTATGATCCGGGTTACTTATATTCCCAAATGCCCTTGATTTATGCATGATCCACTGCTCGTCATGACTCTCCATATAGCCAATCAGATGCGGATTGCTAAAATTACGATTCCCAAAATAGATTCCTGACATATCCGATTTATTTTGATCATGATATCCCATTACCGCTTCGGAGTAATTATAGTTATGGTTACCCCACAATAACATGCCATGCTCTTCCAGTTTTCGCTGTTCACTGTTTGCCGCAAAATGTTCCAGAATTACATACGCACTATCATCGTATTCTCGAATTGTATCAACCATTCGTTTCAGATTTGCAATTCGACGTGGGTTTTCACCATCTAGTAAACTTCGATTATTCACATTAGATGCAAACCCTTTAGAAAGATCAAATCGAAATCCGTCTAACCGAAATGTTTCGAGCCAATATCGATTCATCCGATCGAGCCAGTATTGGATATAGGGATGGTCGTGATTTAGATGAAAGAATACATTGTAGGCATGACCCGGACCCAGTAACGGATTTCCTGTTTCAAAACTTGCTGCCCGACTTGTCCCAAATGTTCGAATTAATGGGGAGTTGTCGTGGGCATGATTGTAAACCACATCGAGAACAACCGCCATTCCTCTACTGTGAGCCTCATCCACAAATTGTTTAAAGGCTAAACGAGTGCCGTAAGATTTATCCAATGCTCCATGAAACACAGGATTGTAACCCCAACTGAGATTACCATCAAATTCTGAAACAGGCATCAACTCGATAACATTAATTCCCAAGTTTTGCAGGTACCCCAATGTGTCACGAAGAACTTCAAAACTACTCTCCTCCACAAAATCTCTTAATAAAAGTTCATAAATCACCATCTCATCCACCTTGGGTCGCTCAAAATCAGTGACTTGCCACTCATAATCCTCTCTACCCGGTTGAATCACGGATACCATCTCTGTTGTGAGTCCGGTTGGATATACCGGTCTATTCGGATAGATCGAATCCGAAATAAAATGATCCCTAGTCGGATGCAATACCAATTCAGAAAACAGATCGGCAGTGCGGATCTCACCGTCTATCAAATACTGAAATCGATAGGTATCTCCAGGTATAAAATCATCGATTGTAATCCAGAAGTGGACACTGTCAACATGCACAATTTCCCGTTTCATTAGAAATGCCTCTTGAGCCTGCCAGTTACTGTGATCCCCAATCACATAAACATACTCTTTACCTGGTGCATAGATAGAGAAGCTAACTGTTGAAGGATCATCCTTATGATATGTAATACCATCCTCTAGTCCGACAGGTCTCGGCCGGTCGGTAACATTAATCGTTTCCTGCCCATTAGCTGTAAATGGACAGAGCAACAGAACAGCGAATAGGAAAACGTTGATTTGATTCATAAATGATGATTCGAAAGGTAAAAAATTAAAATCAGGTTCGTAACAAATAATTAAACAGGAACTAATATACTTTTTTAAAGTAATCTCTTAACTGATAACCAATTTCGTCAAAAAATCCATTTACCAAATAAATATTCAGAAAATAAAGCTATAAATAGTGAGTATGAATGTCCCATTTTTCCATTCAATCTATTCCGACATCATCATTTATTTTATTTAAAAAAATATCTCACCCCCCTCTTTTTATATAAAATTGTTTTGTATAATTAATATTAAGAATTTTTAATGTTTTTTTTGAATACCATGCTTATCCCACAACCAATTGAACTTCTTCTTTTTTTATTACTCATCTCAAAACTGGATAAAAAAGAGAGTGAAAATTTATATAGTGCTATAAAAAATGGCGATCAGAAGGCATTTAAAGATTTTTATAACTCACATTTTGAATCACTCTACAATTATGTAAAAAGTAAAGGAGTTCAATCGGACGCCGCAGAAGACCTGATTCAGAAAGCATTTATTTATATTTGGGAAAAAAGAGAAAATATACGACCGGATCAGTCCCTGAAAGCCTATCTATTTCGGATCGCTTACACCCGCACGATTAATTATATGAAAGGGGAAAAAACCGATCAGTTACTCTACGGAACGTATAAAGATGATGATCCGTCACCATTGGAGAACCTACAGTACAAAGATCTGGATCAATCACTTATTCAAGCAATTAAAAAGATGCCGGAAAAAAGAAGAGCTGTATTTGAGCACTGTTTTATCAATGAGTTTACATATATAGAAACAGCTGAAATTTTAGATATAGCCCCTAAAACTGTGGAAAATCATATGGGGTATGCACTTAAAGATATACGGAATATGCTTAAACCCTTTTTAGAAAAATAATTATCCGTTGGGGGTCAACCCCTGTTTCAACTGTATATAGGTTGTAGACTTAAACCAAATATCTGATATTATGAAATTACGCATACAACAAAATTTTGCTCTGATCACAACCACATTCATCATTGTATTTCTTTTTATTGGTTGTTCAATTAATGATTCAGAAATAAACAACAACGCATCCGATGAACTTACTCAAGAAGAATTAGAGGTAGCAGGCCAAATCATAGCGGAGTCTCTTTCTGACGATAAGGATGGAATTTTTTCCAGTCTTAATGACGCATTCACTCTGCCCTCACCCAATAGTTTTGTTCAGAGCCTAACCACTACAAATGGTGATATGTTACCCATTTTTAAATATGCATCTCTGAACAAGGATAATGCGGTGGAAAATAATTACACTTATACCTATGACCCTTCTACAGGTAAGCACCTCGTTTCATTTAACAGGTCTATCAATCAGGAAAATATATCAAAAGAGTCAGCGGCCGAACTTGAATATATCTATTACGATAGTAACAATAACTTTATAACATCACCTCGCTTAGAAAATGAGTTAATAGAGATTATCGACTACGTTGGTTTGAGGTCCGGGTCTATAGAAACAACAAACCAAAATTCATCTTACGAAAGAAGCGATCAATTTTTAATTCAGGGACTTTCCGGGGATGCTCTTATACTCAAAATTGATGGTATTCATGAAGGTTCCGGTCAATTTAAATCAACCCGGAGTAATGGAACTGTAATAGAGAGAAGCTATGAATTAACAGTCGAATTTTTAAATGTAGAGATCAATAATCAAACTGTTGAAGAAAATGGGAGCCTTAATAAAGGAGTAACCGGTGCACTTGCTTATGAGATGAACATTTCAAAAATCATCAATGGTGAAGAATCCATGAAAACGATCAATGGGACGATTGAATTTAACGGAGATGGTACGGCTCTGCTTCGATTTAGAAACCTCTTGGAGGAATTTAAAATCAAACTTGAAACAGGTACCCTTCTCGAATCCAATGAATTTGAAGGATTTATTAATAACGCGAACAGTACAGGAAACAGTTTTACTCTTTTTAATGGCGAAACCTATCTGCTTTCGTCAGAGTCTGAAATTTCATTAACCGGTGATTTGGTTACATTGGATGAAGTTGAAGCCCTCATTGATAACAACATCCGTGTTGAAGCAAAAGGTCAATTTGTTACCGATGAAGCCAATACAAGAATCGTACAATCTGTTGAATTCAACTTTGAACAGGAAGATGTTGAATTTGATAATGAGATTGACTCCGTCCGTGTAGATGAAAATATCATATTCCTGGAAAGTGGTATTGAACTGCAAATTACAGATGAGACTGATATTTCTGACGAGAGTCACCTGTTCAACCTAAATGATATAGCCATTGCCCTTGAAAACGGAAATAAAGTAAATGCAGAGGGTGAATTTCAACCACAAACAGATGGCACAAACACTCTATTGTATGTAGAGTTTATATACGATGATCAGGATTTTGAGGATTTTGTTGCAACGACAGACGTCGACAATCAATCTTTTACACTATCTGACGGATTGGTACTCAATGTCAATAGTGACACCCAATTTGAGGATGATATTTCCTCAATAGAGGAGTTGCAAATATTACTGCAAGAAGAGTACAAAGTAGAAGCAGAAGGCACCTATTATATTGATGCAGACGGACTCTCAACAGTTCTGGATGTTGAATTTACAATTGAAGATTTCGAAGATTTAGAAGTTAGAGGGGTCGTTAAATCTGTAAATATTTCACAACAATCCTTCGCATTGGTAAATGGATTGTCATTTCGGGTAGATTCCAGAACAAAATTTGAAAAAGGATATCGAGACCTGAATGAACTTGCTGATGCTCTTGAATCTGAAAATGCTTTGAGAGCAAAAATTGAATATTTCACAGATAACAGTGGTGATAATATCGCTCTCAAATTGGAGTTTGAAACTGACGGAGATGACGATGGTGATGATGGTGATATTGAAGAAGGTGAGTTTGAAGGGGAAGTTCAGACCACAAATCTGAATCAACAGACGTTTGTCTTGAAAAACGGACTTCTTCTCGACGTAAACTCTGACACTGAGTTTTATGGCGATGCAATCGAATCTCTAGAAGAATTGAGTGATATATTGCAAGCCGGCCATTCAGTTCACGCAAAAGGTGACTTTTTCACCAACGACACCGGACGTAATATCGTAACTGAAGTAGAGTTTGAAGTGGAAGAGGAGGATTTTGAAGAGAAAGAGTTTAGCGGTGAAGCACATCAAGTAAACTTGAATCAACGATTCTTCATTGTCAGAAATGGTCTTGTACTTCATGTGGATTTCAATACCGAATTTAACGGTGGTGAAATCGAATCCCTTGAAGCATTGAACGATTCATTAAAAGCAGGACATACTATTGATGCCGAAGGAGAATATTTCACCAATAATACCGGGCGAAATATCGTCACTCAGGTAACTTTCGAAGTCGAAGAAAGCCAAGATGATAATGGCGGAAACGACAATGGTAACAATGGTGACAATGGAAACGATAACGACGACGGTGAGGATGGCGAGGATGATGGTGATGAAGACGGCGAAGATGATGGCGAAGATAACGGTGAGGATGATGGTGAAGACGACGGTGAAGATGATGGTAACGATGATGAAGAGAACGGAAACCAGTTCCAGGGAGATCTTCAAACTGTTAATCTGAACCAGGACTTCTTTATTCTGAAAGGCGGTCAGCAGTATTATGTAAATTCAGATACTACTATTCAGGGTGATTATGATTCATTGGAAGAGATAGCTGAAGCAATAGAGTCGGGCAGTTCAGTTTCAGCATCCGGAACCTTCACTACAAATAACAGAAATAGAAAAATTGTGACTGAAGTCACCTTTGAATCTTCTAATTAATATGTCACAATAAACAAGGTATTGGGCAGGCAGTTGAAAGCTTCTGCCCAATTTATTTCTTCATAAGACCCACGACATGAACCAAGACCCAAATATACCTGCCGAAGATCGAATACTCTCCCAAAAGCTACAGCTGTTTATACATTCAGGTGATGAACAGTTTGAAAGCAATGATCCACTATTCAATATTTTAATTGATTACAAAAATGACAACACCCCTGTAAGACAGAATCTAGAGATGCAAAAATTGCGTGTTTGGAATAATATTGAGAATATAATTCACCAGTCGACATTAAAAAGTTCTAAAGGTTCACCGAATCAAAATATTCGTCAACTTTTTCAATATAAATATCTCGGAAAAATTGCTGCAGCAGTTCTATTTGCAGCAGTTATGACCCTCTTTTTAATTCAATATCAGGATTCGGCTGAGACTGAAATCGCACGAGCTCATTCAACTATTGAAACCGTACAACTGGCAGATGGTAGTGAGGCTACACTTCGTCCCTATAGTGTTCTCTATGCCACTAGAAATGAGGAGAATTATCAGAGTTATCGCCTTGAAGGTGAAGCCATGTTTTCAGTGATTTCAAATCCGAAGCGGCAATTTATTATTGAAACAGATAAAGGAAAAATTGAGGTTTTGGGCACCCGGTTTAATGTCAGAACCTGGCAAAATGAAACGTCCGTTTATCTGGAAACAGGTTCATTGAAACTACAAACGATAAATCTGCAAAAAGAGATCGTACTACAGCCCGGTGAAGCTGCTACTATTAAGAGTGAATCTGAAATAACCAACCCTGAAATAGTGAACAAAGATATTTATACAGCATGGCAAGTAAATGAGATTGTATTTAATAATCGAACAGCATCATCCATCTTTAAAGAAATAGAACATCACTACTCTATTTCAATTCGAGCACCGGAAGAAATAAATAGCAGCACACTAGGTGGCACTCTTTCACTGGCCGAGCTGGAAAACACCCTTAATAATCTTGGTGTTGCTCTTGATGGTAATTTTATTTTGATTGAGGATAACATATATCAGTTCATAGACTCTGATCAGATGTAATCTTATCATTCAAATGATTAAATTTTTTGGGGCTCTAATTCTAACCTTTCTCCTTGTTACAGAAAGTGCTACATCTCAGTTCTCCTATACAAATACTCCGGCTATTGAAGTATTGAATGATGTTCAAAACAGAACCGAGATCCGTTTTTTATATCGTGAATCTCTCATTTCCCAGATATCAATGAGTTTCACATCTCCGCGAGAGGAGATTATACAAAATCTCATTGATCAGTTTGAAATGTATAACATCAGCCTTTCAGGTGAACCAAATGGAAATCAATTTATCGTTGTTCGCAAATCTGAACCTGATCGATCCGAAAGTTCTGAAATCACAATTCGAGGCCAAATTGTTAATGAAAAAACCGGTACCCGGCTACCTTTCAGTACTATTTCGTGGTATGAAAATGGTCAATTAAAAGGAGTATCTGCTTCCGCTGCAGGCACATTCTTTGTTCAAACGGATGCAGAAATTGATCAATTTATCATGTCAGCATCCTATGTCGGGTATCAGAAAAGAAGCATCACCCTTCCGGTTACTGACGATAATCAATATGAGGATATCACAATCCGACTCACTCCTCAATATAATTCAGGCAACGAAATTGTCGTGGTTGGAACTAATTTTTATACCCCCGGCGACTCCTTGATAGCCGGGCTTATCCGTACAGATCGATTTAGTCCGCTTGGAGATGGTAACGTAGTTCGCGCACTGCAAATCCACCCTGCAGTTCAACCCGCAGTAGCCATCAACGACGGCTTGTCTGTACGGGGCAGTGCTCCCGATGGGTTCCATCTGGAGTTGGATGGAATGATGATCTTCAATCAAAGCCATCTTTTCGGCCTTCTCGACAGCTTTAATGATGATGCCGTTATAAGCAGCGGTTTCCATTATGGAATCGCTCCGGCAAATGTATCTGCACCTTCGGGTGGATTGCTATCACTCATCACTAAAAACGGTTCTCTCAACAGTGTCCAATATGGTGCTGCCATAAGTAATACAAGTTTTCGAACAACACTCGATGGACCCATTCAAAAAGGGCGAAGCAGCTGGACCTTGTCAGGGCGAATATCAACCATGAGCGAAATAGATTGGCTGAATAACGACAAACTTATTCAGTGGGGTCTTGATGTAAAACGCCCAAATTCTCTTTCTGAGAGCGATCTGAATACAAATAATAATTTGGTGACTCCTAAACAATCAGACGTTAATTTTTTTGATCTTCATGGAAAACTCTACTTCGAAAGTGCAAACGGCTCACGAACAATGGTTAGTAGCTATTTTGGTGGAGACCGAACATCTCACATCGCAGACAGGACCACCAGAACCAATTCACTTCGTGATAGGTTCAACGACGTTGAAATGACAACATTAAATAACTGGAATAATTTTGCCGCATCCGTTCAGCATCAGCGAGAGCTCTTGAACAGAATCTATAGTCATACCATACTTGGACTCAGTGCCTATGAGACCACTTTTTCAAAAGATGATTTTATCTATACGGGTACATTCAGGTCCGGCAACACGAATCAAACCATCGTTTTTACATCTCCTCTTTCAAACAAAAGTACAATGAACAGGGTGAAAGCAGGCCAAACGTTTGATATCGATTTGAACGGTGCTTTTTTAAAGGCCGGATTGGAGGGTATCTATCACAGAAGTGAGTATTTGGAAGAGTCTTTTGACCGCCCACTCTTTTACAGTTTAACGGCCTCTTTTCAAACAGATCTATTTGGACACATTGATTGGCAAATTATACAAAATCTAAACCTGTCAGCAGGAATTCGAACCCATTATTTTTCAAATGGTCGCTATCTCAAGACATCTCCCAGAGCCAAAGCCGTCCTGTTTCCGGATCGTCAAATTTCATTCAACCTTGGGTATAGCAAGAATTATCAATTCGTTAATCGATTGAGTTTCAGTAATGCAGCGACTGCGGATCTCTGGGTGTTAGCCAATTCAGATCAACCTCCTACATCGTCTGAACAAATCACAGCAGGATTGAACATTCAGCCCATTGCAGGATTACACTTTCAAGTCGAAGTTTATCAAAAACTACTCAAAAATTTACGACTACACGAAATGAATACTTTTACGCTTGCCCCCACATTGGAGGTAACACCCTGGTTTTTTCAGAACAGTGGTACAGCGAGAGGTATTGAGACAATTGGACGATATTCGCACTCCATTTTCGATCTAACTCAAACGTACACATACTCCTCAATCGAACTCCAAAATGATCTACTGAACAACGGAAATAAATTTATGGCTCCTTGGGACAGAACTCACTCTCTGTCAACACAGTTGGAGTTGAAAATTTATCGCAGTCTCTCACTTTTTGCATCTTATACAGTTGCTAGCGGAACTATTCCCTTTTTGTTGGACAGCGATCTAAGCAAAGAATCCCGGCTACCCGACTATCACAGACTTGATTTATCCGCGTTATACTCAGAATCATTTGGAGATAAATCCTTATCACTAAAGTTTTCTCTTTTTAATGCATTGGATAAAAAAAACATTTGGTATAGAGAGATCCAGCCGGTTATATCCACAGTACAAACTATCCCCTTTATTCGGCCTGAGATTGTAGACGTATATGATCTAGGTATCCAGCCTTCTTTTGAGGTCAAATTCAACTTCTAAATAGGATAAAAACCGCCACTTTAACTGATTTTTGGTGTAGCTGATGCGTAGTTCTTCTTAATATATTCATCGAGAAGCTGACGGAACTCTGCTGCTATGTGATCACCTCGCAGTGTCGAATGATGCTCTCCATCTATATATACAGGCGCTTTAGGATCCTCAAAAGTACCCGGAAGAGAGATTCCAATGTTTGCATGTCTCGATTCACCGGGACCATTCACGACGCAGCCCATAACAGCTATATCCATCTCTTCAACTCCCGGATAGATCTCTCTCCAAATTGGCATCATCTCTAAAATATAATTTTGAATGTCATCGGCCAATTCCTGAAAGTAGGTGCTCTTTGTGCGCCCGCAACCCGGACAGGAAGTAACCTGTGGGATAAAACTTCGAATACCGAGCGATTGAAGAATTTGTTGACAAATTCGAACTTCTTCTGCTCTGTCGGCACCCGGCATCGGAGTCAAAGATACCCGTATCGTGTCGCCAATACCCTTTTGGAGTAATACTGCCAATGCAACTGAACTGGCTACGGTTCCCTTCATTCCCATTCCCGCTTCTGTTAATCCGAGATGCAATGGATAGGGGAGAATCTCCGCGATTCGTTGATAGACAGTGATCAGATCCTGGACTCCGGACATCTTACAACTTACGATAATCTTGTCGGATGGCAATCCCACCTCCTCAGCAAGAGCAGTAGATCTTCGGGCACTCTCTACCATCGTGTCGAGCATTACCTCCTTAGATGATTTTGGTTTTGTAAGAGCGTTGTTCGCATCCATATACTGAGCAAGAAGCTGTTGATCCAGTGAGCCCCAGTTCACACCA
>Ga0222634_1000972_pt1 | contig 10963 bp, 14 predicted proteins | sample AntAcemetageno50_FD_179807 | JGI IMG/M metagenome (GOLD analysis project Ga0222634, IMG submission 179807) | Saline water microbial communities from Ace Lake, Antarctica - #50 | ecosystem: Environmental > Aquatic > Non-marine Saline and Alkaline > Saline | place: Antarctica: Ace Lake | collected...
AAGTACCAGAGTTGATATTAGATGGAACTATAGTTAGAGCAGCCTCGTGCTGGGTAACAGAAGACTCAGTAACCTGAGCGTCGCTTACTGTCCCTCCGATGTCCGAGAGCAGAGGGCTACGGTTAGCCCAATTAGTACCATTATATGCGAGATACTGGAGAGTAGTGGGTGAAGAAATAGATACATCAGAAAGGTTTCCAATAGACTCTCCTGTGAGACCAGTAAGGTATGATTGTAGATCAGATATCTGACTCTCTGTAATACTTACCACAGCATTGATAGCTGCAGCAGAAGTGGAGTCAAAGGATGTTACACCGTTTACTGCTCCGTTCACTGTGAGAACAGTACCAGACCACGTAAAGTTAGCATCACCCTCTAGACCAGTAGCTGAGGTCCACACACCAACCTGTCCGTCCACCGGGGTTCCAGAAGCAGATATAGCTCCACTTCCAAGAGAAGCAGAGAGAACACCAGCGGTGGACATCGTTAGATTGTCACCTAGAGTTACTTCATTAGCAGATCCATCACCAGAGGTGTGGGCACCAAGAAGTGTTCCGGGTGCTAACTCTATAGAATGTTCTTCGTTCCAAATAGGTCCGTCGATGTCTGTAGAGTTAGCAGTAGCCGGTTTAGTACTAAGAGTAAGGTGTTTTACAGAAAGAGTCATTAAAGGCTTCCTTAATTAAGGACAGTGGCCAGTACTATAATTCCTAAAAATACTCCAGCGCCAACTAGAATACGATTCTTTTTAGAGAGGCCCATGTATTTAGCCCATGTGTCTGAAACATAAACAGAGACTGCACCAACTGCGGTAGCGACTACTGTGGACCATTCATTAAAGTTTTCCATAAGGTTTTCCATAAAGCTTTCCATTATTAACTTCTCCAATTCTTAATTGTTTCTGCTGCTTTTGTTTTCATGTTGTTCTTTTCAAAAGGACGAGCGATAAAGTAAGCTCCTACAATTGCTGTAAACACCCAAGACATGGTATCACCCAGAGGATCTGTAACACCCCATCCAAAGACTTTATCCCAAACAACCACTTTCCATGTGTAGATAACAATAGGAAGGGCCATAAGAGGTCTGATCATAGCAGTGTACCAATGGTTCTGTTCTGCTATAACGATCTGTGCTTGGAGTTTCTTTGTTTCTAGGAGCTCCTTGAGCATCTCGATCAACCGTACGTTGTCTGAGTCTGCTTTCTTTTCTAGGTGGGTCAACCAGCGTTCTAGAAAAGCTATAGGGAGTTTGGCTGCTAGTGTAGAAAGAATTGCAATCATTGTAATACCAACATAATTAGGAGTATTGAAAGGGGAACTAGAAAATAACCTATACAACCTCCGCCACCGGGGTACCTGCCTAATTTCATTTGAAAAAGATCCTCATGATAAAGTCTAATATAGTTGTCAAAAGATCGAAACCTTTTGCTGGAGCTTCTTCCGGTTTTGGAATAGAAACTTTTGTTACCGAAGTCGTACCCGCATCTCTCATTCCAAGAAGACGGACACGTTCTACCCTACGAGACCACCCTTTACCAAAGGTGCTCCAAATACTTAGTCCTTTTAGGAATGACAAACGATTAGAACAAAGAAGATCAACAAGCTTTTTGTCGTCCACCCTGTGGAATTTCATAACCTTTCGGAACTCTTTACGAGCTCTACCTACACCTGAGTTAACTGCGTAATCAAATACTGCAAGATCCACACCGGGACCTAAACCATCTCCATCTATCTTATCCCAATAACCCTTTTTATAGATCAAGGCTACTTGCTCATCAGTGATATTCAACAAATCTTGTATAGACGATCCGGGATAGTGGAGTCTAAAGGTGCCGATAGTAACTCCTTTATTAGTAGCTCCACCGGGGTCTTTAGGATGGTTTACAAAACCTCCCTCGTACTGGAGGACTTCTTTTAAACAAAATTCAAATCGAGACATACTCATCCTTTTAAACCTTCAAGCGTTATAGTTCCGCTAGTGAGTGTTCCAGTTACTGGTGTGATCTTAAGAGCATTCCACGCTGTAGCAGAGTTGATAACACCAAGGAGATTCTCGGTATAAGGGGAATTCCCTAAATCCGCTCCGTTATTTCGGGCCATCTGTCCTTTAACAATACTCTTTAGAGCCTTATTAAAGTTAGAGATAAACAATTTACCAGTAACATAAGATACAAAAGATACCGAAGCTAAATCAAGACGTGTGAGTGTAGTCGAAATGACACTAGCGTTATCTTGGTTAAAAGAAGCATAGTAACTAGATGTACCTAGATAGCTACTACCGTTGTCACTAGAGACTGTCAAGGCAAGTATGGTATTTGCGGAAACAAGAAGATCATCAAAAGTAAGACAGACTTCTCTCAGCTTCTCTAGATCATCAAAGACAATAGAAGCACTTGCTGAAGCTGTAACCTTTTCTGAATAGTGTAGAGTCTGCCAAGAGTTGGCTCCTGTATCTGCTAGATTAAATTCCCCAGAAGACGCTGCAGAGACTCCTTTAGGTTCGTGAAGCTGAGCTGCTGTAAGATTTTTATGTTGTACTGCCATTAGACTTCGTACCTGTAACCAGAAACTATAATAGATCCTCCAGAGAAATCTGAAAGAACAGGAGTTATTCTAATTTTATTGTAAGTTTCTGCTTCCCTTATCCATTGTAATCTATTTTCAATTCCAGAATTACTTGTAAAACTAGAGCCAATCATAATATCTTGGCTTGTAACAATAGAATGTCTAGCTATATTAAAATTAGTAAGGAAAGAAGAAGAGCAGTTTAAAAAGGAATCATCCGGTGTGTTATTCCTAAAGTAACCTAGTGTAAATCCACTCAGTGACTCCATATCTTCACCATTACCAGTCCAGTGATGATTAAAATAATTAGACGAAGTGCTATATCCTGAGTCCGAACCTACTTGAAGAAGAATATGCTGATCTGCAGAAGACGCAGAATCTAAAGTTATCCCAATAAGATCAATCTGAAGCAGAGCGTAATTATCTAATCCTGTGAATTCTACTGAGGATACATTAGTACTATGGTCCCAACTTCCTGCTGTCTCGATGACAGACTTCCACCCACCTACTCCAGCTCCGTTAGCAAAATAGAGTTGTTGATCGGAAGCAGTACTAGCTCCTTTTTGTTCGTGGAGTTCTGAGTTAGTCAGATCTTTATGGAGTGTCATGTTTTTATACCCCAGATTGTGTAGTATAAATTAGAGATTACTGTCCCGTCTGTAAGAATTCTAATACCTTCGTGGGCTTCAGCAGTGTTGTAAATAGAAGTAGTAGACTGTCCTTTTGTATTAGAGGAGATAGTACCATTTGTAGTCATCGGATACTGGGTAGAAACAGCGTAAGTAAGACCTATTGTTTTCTCTGAAGAGTTATTAAAGTTTGTAAGCCTAGTAACACTGGTCAGGTAATCTCGATTATCATTATTACCACTACCTAGGTACATACCAGAAACAAGAGTACCGCTCTCATCTAAGTCAGCGGAAGTAGAAAGGTAACCATTCAAGTAACCTGAAGTTCTCCAAGCTGCTGCTGAAGTACTGTATAAACGTAGTTTTAAATCTTTTGCTTGTGTACGAGCTTGCTCTATAACTACAATCAATTCTCTGTATCCAGAGAGACCAGTTACATCAAAAGAACTTACTGAAGCAGTTGAAGCTGACGTAATCAAAATTAGAGGACGTGTCCACACACCAGAACCCGAACCATCGGCTTGATAACTACGGCCTTTAGCGGCTGTAGAAACACCTTTAGGCTCGTGTATGTCTGGATCAGTAATAGCAGAATGTGTTTGATTAGCCACAAAGAACCTCTTTTAATAGAACAAGAAAATGGAGGGAGCGCGAAGCCCCCTCCTGTTAGAGTTGAAATTAAGAGTCTTTCATGAGTCCATGAGCCTCTAGGATAGCCAAGATTGAATTAATCTTACCTCCCAGAGCATCAAGGAAACCTTCAAGTTCCGTTTCGTTAGCAGCATCAAGCTCTGCAGCTGCATCAGTAATAGAGTGAGCTACTACTGCATCGGCTACGTTAGCCTGTTGATTAGAAAGGAGACCAGCTCCATCCTTATCCGCTGTGACGGTATTCTCTTTGAAAGGATTAGCCATATTTAGCTCCTCCTTATGCTACACGATATGCGAGGCGAGCACGAAGCTTACCTGCTGTGTAAGGGTGGGAAGCATGGGTTGAGTTAGCTGCCACGAAGACACCTTCCTCAGTAAGCTCCGTACCTAGATCAGCGCCAGCTCCAGTAGAGCCAACAGCAATCTTGGTGACAGTACCTACGGTCGCAAGACCAAGGGCTGTACCAGTAGCGGAAGTAGTTGTGAAACCATCTACGTCGATAGCAGTAGACCGATCTGCAGCTTTTACTGTACCAGTAACCAGAGTTGCTGATCCAATAGTACCCGAGGACGTGAAGGCTGTTTCGACTTCAAATTCAAGGGAAAGCAGGCGAGCACCTTCGGGTACAACTACCCCAAATGCTCCCGGTGTACCTACACTGCCAACAATAGCGGCAGTAGCAGACAACAGCTCGGTATAATCAATATCGAACTCGATGACCTCGTGGTCACCTCCTGTGCTTGGTTGACCACCAGCAGCCTTATCGGCTTCGGCAGGACCAAACTTAACAAAGAGACCATCAGCATTCATCCATGTATTAGCCATGATGTGTTCTCCTTACACTTGGTCGGTGTCAGTAACGACACAGATCATGTTTTCAGGACGGTAGAGTTTGAAGCCGTAGCGACAAGTCGTTACGTATTCGTCACGCTGGAAGTCCTTGTTGTACTCAGAGTCAACCTTAGGTGCCTGACGGATAGACCCGATGAAGGGGTTAACATCAGAAGCAGCAGAGAAGAAGAGGTTGTTGACAGCGCCTACGGCGGTAGTCGGAGTACCAATATTCTCTGTAGCAGTATTCACCTTGAGATTCTGCGATACATATACGTCAAAGCCGTAGATGTTAAAGCGGAACTGCATACCAGTGGACATACCGTCTCGGACGACACCTTCCCACTGAGGGTTGTTGCTTACGTTTACAAGGTTGGTAGCGGTAGACAGAGCGAACTCAACTGAAGGATCTACGATAGCGACGAGGTTAGTCATCGGGACGTTAGCCTTCTGGAGAGCAAAGCGAGCTTTAGCGAAGTCAGTAGCTGACAGCGTTTCGTTTGTACCAGAACCAATCCAACGATGTGCTGCACCGTTGATTGCGTTAGTGTTAGCAGCAGTCTGAGAATTAGGGCCGAGGGCCAGAATGTCAACTTCCATTGCCTTGGCAATAGCACGAGACTGCTTGGGAACAAAACTAGACACAAGTTCGTTCATGTAGAACGAGTCCTGCTTAGCCTTGTTGGTGATGTAGGTAGCCGACTGGATATAGTCGGTGATTGAGAAAGTGAAGTTACCAGTATCCATTGCGGTATACTTGACGGCTTGACCTTCTGCGTAGTCGTATACTTCTGCCTGACCGATAGATGGTATATTAATTGTATCACCATCAGGGAAGTCCTGAAGCATACGAACGTACTTCATGGCGAAAACATCATCTTCGAGCACATCCTTGATCTCTTTAGACCAAAGATTTGAACGGATAAGATGCTCCATGCCGGAAGTTTGCCAGCTCATATTGAGACCTTTCCTTTAGATTATTTAGGAGTTAAGAAAATCAGGTCCAATCTCTTGGGCAAGTCGAAACATTTCGTTCTGTATTTCTGGTGAGAAATACTTCTGAGGGTTGTTCTTTCGTAGATCTTCAAAATCCGAATACTTCTTGTGCGGTCCATTCTTATTCTGGTTGCGGAGGGCATCAGTGTTAACCGACTCGAACACTCGGTTCGAAGGTTTCTGAGTTGCTTCTCCATCCAGACCCATAATGGATTTAAAGAGTTTAGGATTCTTCTGAGCTATCTCGAACATTTCATCAGGTGTAGAACCTACTTCTTCTGCTTTCTGAGATAGTGCCTGTTTGTAGTTGTCACCGTGAATACGCTTTGCATCAGCAATAACAGAATTAAGATTCTGGTCAAGCTGTGCTTTCGATTGGCGACGGGTGACTTCCTGTTCCACCATGGAACGGATGTCGTCAGGAGAAGGAATTTTCTGCGCAGGTGTTTCCGGTGGTTTGTTGTCACCTTCGTTTGGGTCGTTAGTCATCTCGCGGATATTCTCTTCTTTCTTATTGTGAGTTACTACAGCACTCCTGAGGTCATTCAAGTGTTCCTCTATAGACTTAGACTCTGACAATGCTTCCCTGAGCTCTTTCTGCTCTCGTTTGAGCTGCTCAATGAATGCATCGGACTGAGCCTTACCTTTTGCGAGGTCTTCGGCTGATGCGAACTTCTTACCTTCACCAACAAGTTCTTCTAGGTAGTTTTTGTCTTCTACCTTAGGAGGAGTTGGATCGTTATTCTCTTCCGAGAACAATTCTTTTGTAGACATGGGTTATTGGTCCTTCCCAGTTAACTTTGCGACGGCTGGAGAGATTAACTCTTTTACAGCCATAATAGACCTACGTCTGCCAATTCGGTCTGCAGTCTTATAAGCCCAAGATGGATTGTCGTAGTCGTCGGCAGTTCCTTCTGAGCGGTCCAATTGGATAAGCATATCATCTAAGATTTCGTCAAGCCTACCCAAAATTAGTGTATCGTGTACTAGTGCGGTCTGAAAGTCATCCTTTTGTTTTTGATCTGTGATACCTTTTGTCCAGATACCTTTTATCGCTATGCCTTGTGGTCTAGGCAAATGTCTCATTAGACCTCCTTGTTAGACTTCCTCATCAAAGTCGTCTTCTGCCACTCCAGCAGGTTGGCCAGCTTCTACAGCTACCTGTTCCTGAAGGGCTTGCATCTGACGTTGCATGTCAGCTTGTTCAGCCACCCGTATATAAGGTGACACGACATTATAGTCTTCCAGATCGAAGAGTTCTTCGAACAGTTTGGAAAGCTTTAATCCAGACCAGTGTACAGCTACCATTTGATCTTGTGCTACACCAGAGGCCCAGAAGTTTGTTATATTCTGTACTCTTTCAGCTTTCTCAGCGAAGTGCTGGGCAGCGAAGGGACGAAGAGAACCTATGCCTGTGATCTGCTCCTTAGAGAGATCTAGGAAGGAAACAAACTTCTCGTCGTCGAGTACGCGAACAGTAATTGAGTCTACGTTGTTTCTAGCCAGAGATAACATAGAATTTAGAAGAGGCTCGATAATATCTCTCTCGAACTGTTGTATCTTAGTCTGGAAGATCCTAGCAGAAGCATTCTCCAGCTTCTGGATTTCGAAGGCTGTCTTCTCTCCCGGTGTACGAAAGCCCATAGCTTCCTTGGGAGCACCAGCCATCTGTTCCATCTGCTCTTGGTACAGGTTTACTTCGAGATTGAGCTTCTGACTATCGAAAGTAGATTGGAGGAGTTCTACGTCCCCGTCATCACCTACTTCAATCTTCTCCATAGGACCCCATTCGAAGTCCTGAACGTAACCTTTGATTTTCAAAGGAGGAACAACAAGAAGATCAAGGAGGTCAGCTTTAGAGTTTTCTACGTGGTCAATTCGGTACTGCATACCTACTAGGTTTTCTAGAGGACCCATACCCCAAAGGTTATCAGGGCGACGACGCCAAGGACTATGATATATTTCGGCGTAACCAAAGTCTCCACGAACAGGCCGCTTAAGAAATATCTTATGTCTGTCCAAGACCCAAATCTCATGGTTCTCGTAGAGGATTCCTGATTCTTGATCATACATGTCTCCGTAGAACTTGAGAATCTCGCAGTAATCAGACGTCAGGTACTCGTGGAAAGTACCGAAGCCGTCTATCTGCATCCAGTCTTCTTTCTCGTGTGTACCAGCTTGATGGGCTCCTGCACGAGCCCTGTATTCCATCATGTAGTCGAACACACCCTTCATAGCCTCTTTAGCTTCGACGTCGTGTTCGTGCTCTACCATCTTGGCTACTTCGCCTAGCGAGTAGAGATTTCGATATATCTTTGGAGTCCTACGAATGTCGGTGGCCAACGGATTAAATACGATGTCGTAGGGTGAAATGCGTACCGCGAGGGGGCCGACATATCCGGTATCAACTTGCCCATCGGCGTGCTCAATCCTCCCATCAGACCAAACAGAAGTAGCCAAAGCGTTACCATTTTCGATATAATCCTGTAGGAGAGAGATCATGCAATTACGAAACTCGTTACGACTGGTTACCCAAGTCATGTAAGCTTCGATTGCGTCTTTCTTTTTCTTCTCTTCTTCATCTTCCGAATTACCAAGCCACTCGATCCACTTGCGTTTAGGGAATAGAGATTGTTCGTAGTTTGCCAGAAGATTGTCGCGGATTTGACAGAGCTTTGGGATAGTAGTTGTATTGCTCCACGGAGTAAGAGAGTTGCTAGTCTGAGACGTATCCGTCGCATAAACATAATCTCTGATCTCCTTCCATGTGCTCTTAGCTCTCTGCCGGGCGTTATCCCAAGAGAGGTACTTGTTAGCAATAGCTGAGCCCAGTTGGTCGGGAACAAGAACTTGATTTAGGTCAAAGGTCTTATTAGTAGACATTCATTATCCTCTAATGCCTCCGAACCTTCTGTGTCCGGTTAGCTGTCTTTTGTTTTGACTCATACCGATCATAGACCCTGATGGTGCTACTGCTTTCGATATAGCAATTGTAAGAGCATCTTTTACGTCGTCGTGGTTTCCGTGTCGAACGATGAGTTCATCTTCTAGAACCTGAGCGTTACCACCTCTGTAGTGCCACATCTGAAGGTTTTCGTAGCGAGGTTGGAGAGTAGCTCTCATCCTTTCCTCTTTGTTACCTTCATTCCTTGTGGGCTTGTGGTGGTCTATCGAAAGAGCCAATCCGTAAGGTCTTACATAGTTTGTCTTGAGATCCTCGACAATAACTTCCTGAGCAGCAGTGGTTTCGGCAATAAGCTTCCTGAAGTCCCACTTTGTGTGCATAGCAAGTATGCGAGTAAAGTATTCTTTAATAGAAGGTGTTTTGAATCTTTCGATATCCAGAACGTAGTAATTACGGTCTGAGTCAACACCTAGAACAATGATACAAGTATAATCTGCTGTTTTAGCGAGAGACCAAGCAAAGTCTATACTAGCGACGATATTAAGGCGACTGGTCTTGTAAAACCAAGCACCGCCACGCCGTGAGAGAAATTGAGGCTCATAGTATTGAAAGTGCTCCCTACGGATACCTGCATTTTCATAATCATTAGGATCATTGTAGTACTGAGCTCTAAACTGTGTTTTATCAAGATATTGTGCTCTTTTACGGGCTAGAATTTCTCTGGAGAATCCAAAGGGTTTTCCGTCGTATCTTACTTGGACTGGCCACAGGAATTGTCCTGTTCCATCACCTCTATCTTCTACCTGCCTCTCAAAGATCTCGTAGAGTTCTTCTGAACCCGTGATATCCCCTTCTTCGTTATACTGCTCTACAACCATCTTGTGTAGGTCGTTGTACAAGTCGTTAGGGTGGTACCGAGTGCCTACAATCCATTCTCTGGCTTCTGCAGACTCAATAGAGGATAACAAAGAGTACTGATGTCTTACTTTCTCTCGACCATCTTCTGTATAAGCATTTTCCTTTACTACAACATCATCCATAACGGCGATGTCGCAGTGAAGACCAGTAATAGTACCAGTAAGACCCGATGTGAAGATACTAGGGTCTCTAATAGCCTCGGCTTTTCTTTGTGGGTGATCAACCGAGATTTCTGTCTCTGTCCACTTCTCACGCTGTGTCTCCTGTTCATTAACCATGTCTGGCCAGTATCTACGATAGATCTCTGAGGTCAGAATGGACTTGATGAACCCTAACTGCTTGTTAGCGAGATTCTGTGTAGCTGAGATGTAGAGAATACGAAGAGTAGGGTTCTTTGTTAATTCCCAAGCTACTCGGTAGGCAACCATAGCGCTCTTACCGTGATCTCGTGGGAACAGAACTAGTTGATGTGATTTAGAGTCTTGTCTGGTCCACCACGCTATTACATCTTCGTGTAGGTGTCCTAGAAGACGCATAGGGTGAACGAGCTTGATGAATGTGACTAGATCGGCTTCTGCTGCTTCTCTGATCTGGTCTATCTTAGAAGTATTTTTAGAAGTATTTTTAGAAGCCATGTTAATTACCAAACACCATTCCTGAGAGTTTAACAAGAATACCAGAAAAGACAGAAACAATTATAGTCGCTGCGACTGTAAGAGTCTTCCAAGCTCCTTTGGTGCCTATGAGAGTATCTCGGAGTTCTTGTTGGGTAGCTTTGATATCAGAGATGTCTGATTGTAATTGTTTAATCTCTGTCCTAACCTCACCCAATTCTCTATCGTGGGATTTAGGTGTCATCAGTTACCGCCTCCGTGGAGTCGTGGTACGAGAGTACTGCTTCTTTGTATCTTTATCTGCCAATGACCGAGCACTCGAAGTAGCTTTAGAAGAAGACTTAGAAGCATTCTTTTTAGAAGCAGACCTCTTAGTCATACCAGCGTCAATACGATTACCTTTGGCTCCTGTGTTAGACTTTGGATTGGACTTACCTTTACCCTTCTTTGTAACCTCAGACCTAGGTCCTGAAGAAGATTTAGAAGCAGCATTTGCTTTCTGAGAAGGACCTCCGGGTTTACGAGTCGGAGAAGACTTAGAAGACTTAGAAGCAGATTTCTGAGAAGGACCTCCTCCTACTTGCCTCTTAGTATTTTTAGTATCTTTAGTATCCTTAGGACCACGACCCTTAGCGGTCGAAGTAGTTTTCGAAGTCTTAGGTTTAACCCTAGGTTTAGGAGGATTAACCTTCTTAGCAGTTTGACTAGAGTTAGTCTTAGGTTTAGCCCTAGGTTTAGGAGGGCTGTCCTTCTTAGTAGATGAGGAAGAATTGTAATTAGTCTTAGCTTTTGCGTTGACGTTCTCGTCTGTCTTACGCTGCTGGTTCTTCAGTAGAGGTCGTTTAGCCATCAGT